>Ga0116151_10002393_pt1 | contig 17227 bp, 14 predicted proteins | sample AD_UKC117_MetaG_FD_89893 | JGI IMG/M metagenome (GOLD analysis project Ga0116151, IMG submission 89893) | Active sludge microbial communities of municipal wastewater-treating anaerobic digesters from Hong Kong - AD_UKC117_MetaG | ecosystem: Engineered > Bioreactor > Anaerobic > Digestate...
AACGGGATGGCAGCCCAGTATCTTGAGTGTGTTCTGGCGGGTCTCGTATCGCTGCTTATGGCTATGGCGCCAGGTGTACGGGCCGCGTCCGCGCGGCCTGTTCCGGTGCGCGTCTCCCCGCCTCCGCCGGCCCGTGCGGCGCACCCCGGGAGCCGCTAGCGCCCCATTTCAGGGCTTTCGCCCGCCCCCCAGGCCGCAGCGAATACCGGGTCGCGCTGACGCCGGTACCTCGTCAATATTCTGAATGTGTTTGATTCTGCCGCGATTGTTCTGCCAGTTTGTGGCCTGAGCAACGGGGGAGATGCAGATGACCCGCATTCTGGTCGGGCTGGACGGTTCTGCGCCGGGGGAGAGGGCCCTGGCACATGGCAAGATGCTCGCCAGATTGATCGGCGATTGTGAGCTCATCCTCGTCTATGTGATCGAATGGTCGCCCTACGAGTTCCACACGCCGCAGGAGCTCGCCGAGCGGCACATGCGCCGCGAGCAGGAGCTCGACCAGGCGCATGCCCATGTACTCGAACCGGCGCGAAAGGCCACCGAGGCCGAGGGTTTCAAGGTGGAGACGGTCGTGCGGCACGGTGATCCCGTGGCCATCCTGGAGGAGCTCGCTGTCTCCAGGGGCGCGGCGCAGATCGTCGTCGGGCGCACGGGTCATCGCGGCATGCGCGAGCGGCTTTTCGGTGGCGTGTCGGGAAGACTGATCGCCTCGGCGAGCGTGCCGGTGACGATCATTCCGGAAACGGGGGCAGTTCAATGACCGAATTCCAGAGATTCTCGCGCATCCCGGCCGTGCTGCTGGCGGTGCTTGGCCTGGTGCTCATGCTGGCGGCGTCGCCGCTCGCCGCGCAGGAGGCCACCGATCCCGTCGCCTCCGAGCAGGAGGGCGCCGCGCCGGATGCGGTGATGGAGGAAACCCAGCAGGGCGCCGTGGTCGACGAGCCGGCGGTGGAGACCGCCCCGGCCGAGCTGACCATCGACCAGAAGGTCGACCAGGTCTTCGCCTCCTCCACGGGCTGGTTCGTCGCGCTGATCTTCGCGCCGCTCCCCTTCACCAGCTTCCCCTGGATCGTGCTCTGGCTGGTGACGGGTGCCACGATCTTCACCGTCTATTTCCGCTTCATCCAGTTCCGCGCCTTCGGCCACGCCATCAGCCTGGTCAGGGGCGACTATTCCGACCCCAACGATGCGGGCGAGGTCAGCCATTTCCAGGCGCTCGCCACGGCACTTTCGGGCACGGTGGGCCTGGGCAACATCGCGGGCGTCGCGGTGGCGGTCGGAATCGGCGGCCCGGGGGCGACCTTCTGGATGATCATCGCCGGCCTGATGGGCATGGCCTCGAAGTTCACCGAATGCACGCTCGGCGTGAAGTACCGCAACGAATACGAGGACGGCACCGTCTCGGGCGGCCCGATGTACTACATGGTCAAGGGCTTCCGCGAGCGCGGCTTCGGCGGCGGCGGGATCATGGCGGTCGTCTTCTCGATTTTCTGCATCGGCGGCTCCTTCGGCGGCGGCAACATGTTCCAGGCCAACCAGGCCCATGCGCAGCTGGTCAACATCACCGGCGGCGAATCGAGCTTCCTCAACGGCAACGGCTGGATCACCGGGCTTCTGCTCGCGACCATCGTCTTCCTGGTGATCGTGGGCGGCATCAAGTCGATCGCCAATGTCACCGAGAAGATCGTGCCCTTCATGGGCGTGCTCTATGTCGGGACGGCGCTCCTGATCATCGCGATCAACTACCACCAGATCGGCTGGGCCTTCGGCCAGATCTTCGCCGGCGCCTTCACCGGGCTAGGGGTCGCGGGCGGGCTGGTCGGGGCGCTGATCCAGGGCTTCAAGCGCGCCGCCTTTTCCAACGAGGCAGGCGTCGGCTCCGCCGCCATCGCGCATTCGGCCGTCCGCACCAAGGAGCCGGTGACCGAGGGCGTCGTCTCGCTGCTCGAGCCCTTCATCGACACGGTGGTGATCTGCACCATGACCGCGCTGGTGATCACCATCTCGGGCGTGCAACAGATCGACCCGGAGACCGGGCTCTTCATCCTCAACGACGCCGGCATGATCGCCACCGCGGGCGACGTCCAGGGCGTCCAGCTCACCTCGGCGGCCTTCGCCACGGGCCTCAGCTGGTTTCCCTACGTCCTCGCCATCGCGGTGCTGCTCTTCGCCTTCTCCACGATGATCTCCTGGTCCTACTACGGGCTGAAGGCCTGGACCTATCTCTTCGGCGAGGGCAAGACCAAGGAGCTGATCTTCAAGCTGATCTTCTGCTTCTTCGTCGTCGTCGGCGCAGCCGCGCAGCTCGGCGCGGTGATCGACTTCTCCGACGCGATGATCTTCGCCATGGCGGTCGTGAACATCATCGCGCTCTACTGCCTGCTGCCGATCGTGCGGCGCGAGGTCAATTCCTACTTCGACCGGCTGCGGTCGGGCGAGATCCGCAAGTTCGGCGTCCACGCCGCGGCCGAATAAGGCGACCGCAGGGGAGCCACTGCCGTCGCAGCGGCTCCCTTAAGGACCTGACCCCGTTCACATGTCGCCGCCGCGCCATGGACAGCGGATGCGCCGCGGCGATAGCCTGCGATGCCGCGCGGCGTTGGCGGCACGGGCGGAGAAGCGACGGATGCGGAGATGGCTTGCAGCGGGGCCGGTGCTGGTGGCGGCGCTCTGCCTTTTCGCCCCCGCGCTCCTGGCCAACGAGGCGCCGCGCCAGCGATACGTCGGCTCGGACAACTGCACCGAATGCCACGGGCGAATCGCCGGCCTCTGGGCCGACTCCGACCACGCGCTCGCCTGGACGCGCCCGACCGAGGCGAGCGTGCTGGGCGATTTCGACGACGCATCCTTCGAGCATGGCGGGATCAGCGCCCGCTTCTTCCGGAAGGATGACGGATTCGCCATCGAGACCGAGGATGCGGAGGGCGCGACCCGGGTCTTTCCGGTCGTCGGCGTCGCGGGGATCCGGCCGCTGCAGCAATATCTGCTCGAAGCCGGCCCCGGCCGGACGCAGGCTTTCGACATCGCCTGGGACGTGGAGCAGGGCCGCTGGTATCCGCTCTATCCCGACCAGCAGCTCCAGCCCGGCGACGGCATGCACTGGACCGGACCCTACAAGAGCTGGGAGGCGCGCTGCGCCGAATGCCATGCGACGGGGTTCAAGCGCCACTACGATCCCGCGACGCGCCGGTATTCGCCCGAGGAAGCGGAGATTGGGGTGGGATGCGAAGCCTGCCACGGCCCGGCGAGCGCGCATCTCGATTGGGCGAAGGACCCGGCCGCCTACGACCCCGCTGAATGGCCGGGCCTGACGCCGCAAGGCTTCACCGTGGATCTCGCGGCCTCCGCCGAGACCCAGATCGAGCAATGCGGCGGCTGCCACTCCCGGCGGGAGCCGTTCTTCGACGGCAACCCGGTGCCGGGAACGCCCTATCACGACGCCTACACGCTGTCGCTGCTGCGCGAAGGCCTCTACCACGCCGACGGCTCGATCGAGGACGAGGTCTATGTGCTGGGCTCCTTCCTGCAATCAAGGATGTATGCCCGCGGCGTGCGCTGCAGCGATTGCCACGACCCGCACAGCACCGGGCTGAAGGCCGAGGGCAACGCGGTCTGCACGCAATGCCATTCCCCGGCGGCGAATCCGCGCTTCCCCACGCTTCGCAGGGCCGATTACGACACGCCCGAGCACCATTTCCACCAACCGGGCTCGGCGGGGGCGCAATGCCGGAACTGCCACATGATCGAGCGCACCTATATGGGCGTCGACGACCGCCGCGACCACAGTTTCCGCATCCCGCGCCCGGATCTCGCGGCCGAGACCGGCGCGCCGGACGCCTGCACCGATTGCCATTCCGAGCGCGACGCGACCTGGGCGGCAGCGGAGATCGCGGCGCGCTTTCCCGAGAGCACGCGGCGCGGGCCGCATTTCTCGACCGTCTTCGCCGCGGCGCGCTGGTCGCCGGAGGCCCAGCGCGACGAGCTGCTGGCGCTGGCCCAGGATGCGGAGGCGGCCGGGATCGTGCGGGCGACGGCAATCGAGATGCTTTCGCTGGGCGCGGATGCCGACATCGCCCGCGACGGCGCGGCGCTGCTCGGTGATCCCGATCCCCTGGTGCGCGCCGCGGCGACCGCCCTGCAGCGCGGGGCGGAGCCGCAGGACCGGATGGCCCGCCTCCTGCCCGTTCTGCGCGATCCGCTGCGCTCGGTCCGGGTCGCCGCCGCCAAGGTCACGATCGACGCGGCCGAGCCGGCGGATGCCGCGGATGGCGCCGCGTTGCGCCGGGCGCGCGCGGAATGGCGGGCCGCGCTCGCCTCCCGCAGGGATTTCCCCGAGACGCATCTGCAGATCGGCGGCGCGGCGCTGACCCTGCGCGACTGGAATGCGGCCGTCGCCGCCTTCGGCGAGGCGGTGTCGCTCGATCCGCAGCTGGTCGACGGCTGGTCGATGATCGTGCGCATCCTCGCCGCCACCGGCAGGGAGGCCGAGGCCCGCAACGCCCTCGCCGCGGCGCTGGCCGCCAATCCGGGCAATCCGGCGCTGCTGTCGCTGCGTTAGCCGCGGGCCTCTGGACCGGGAGAAGGCCGCGCCCCGCGCGGCCAGCGGAGCATGCCCCCGGACCGGGCGAGGCGCCGGTGGCGCCTCGCCCGGTCCGGTCGCCCGGAGGCGCGCGCCGCAGGGCGAGGGACGTCGGGTTTCACCGTCGGTTGTGGATCGGGCCGTGGCGGCCCTGGAAGGCGTGCGAAGCCCGCCGGCGCCCGGCAGGGCCGGCGCGGCCCGATCGCCACGGGTCGATCGGGCTGGGGACTTTTGGCCCGTGTGGGATGAGAGCCGACGACAATGGCCGCCGGCATCATGCGGGATCCGGTTGAAGGGGTCGGATGACGATCGACCCGCATCCTGAAAAAACACTGCAACGGCAATTGCTTACACAACGTCCCGCTGCGGGACGCCACGCCCGGCCGGCTTGCAGGGAGCGGTTCCGGCGGAGTCGCCCTATCCCCCGGTCATATAGGGCATCAGCACCACTTCGCTGTCCGGCCCGATCTCGGTGAACCAGGCCTCGCGGTAGATGCGGCCGTCGAGCGCGAGGCTGACCCCGCGGTCGATCTGGGGCTTCAGGCCCGGATAGGTCTCGGCGAGCCTGTCGAGCAGCTCCTTGAAGTTGCGCGCCTCGACCTCCACCTGGCCCTCCCCGCCGGTGAACCGGCGTAGGGATCCCCAGAGCGTCACCGCGACCATGGTCAGCGGCCCGCGTTGATCGCCTCGAGCACGCGCGGCGGTGACATCGGCAGGCGGGTCAGGCGCTGGCCGATCGCCCGCGAGACCGCGTTCGAGAGTGCGGCCAGCGGCGGCACGATCGGCGTCTCCCCCACGCCGCGGACCCCGTAGGGATGGCCCGGATTCGGGATCTCCAGGATCACCGTGTCGATATTGGGCAGGTCCGAGGCGACGGGCACGCGGTAGTCGAGGAAGCCCGCGTTCTGCAGGCGCCCGTCCTCGCCGTAGATGTATTCCTCGTTCAGCGCCCAGCCGATGCCCTGGACGGCGCCGCCCTGCATCTGGCCCTCGACGTAATCGGGATGCACCGCCTTGCCGGCGTCCTGGATCACCGTGTAGCGCAGCACCTTGGTCGCGCCGGTCTCGCGGTCCACCTCCACGTCGCAGATATGCACGCCGAAGCTGACCCCGGCGCCGTCGGCATGGGCCTCGTTGTGCCCCGCGATCGGCCCGCCTGTCTTGAAGGAGACCGCGGCGATCTCGGCCAGCGTCATCGGCGGGAAATCTCCCGCATTGGGGCCCGAGGGCTTGGCCGCGCCGTCCTCCCAGAGCACCGCCTCCTCGTCGATCCCCCAGATCCGGGCGGCGCGGGCGCACATCTTCTGCTTCGCGTCGCGGGCGGCCTTGATCGTGGCGAGGCCGACGGCGAAGGTCACCCGGCTGCCGTCGGTCACGTCGTTGTGGCCGAGCGAGCCGGTGTCGGCGATCGCCGTCCGGACGCGCTCGTAGGGGATCCCCAGCTCCTCGGCCGCCATCAGGCTGATCGAGGCCCGCGATCCGCCGATGTCGGGATTGCCTTCGGTGATGCCCACCGTGCCGTCGGTGTTGACGCTCAGCGACACCGAGGTATTGCCGCCGAAATTGAACCAGAACCCGGCGGAGAGCCCGCGGCCCTGGCCGGGGCCGAGCGGCGCGGAATAATGCGGATGCGCCTTCGCGGCCTCCAGCGTCGCCTCGAGCCCGATCGCCTCGAAGGTCGGCCCGTAGGACGACTTCGTGCCCTTGCGCGCGGCGTTCTTGAGCCGCACCTCGAGCGGGTCGAGACCGAACCCCTGGCAGAGCTCGTCCACGACGCTCTCCACCGCATAGATCGCCTGCGGCGCGCCGGGCGCGCGATAGGCCGCCTCCTTGGGACGGTTGGTCAGCACGTTCCAGCCCAGCGTCCGCACGGCGCGTAGGTCGTAACAGGCGAAGGCCGCCTGCGCGCCCATGTCCACGGTCTCGCAGGGGAAGGCGCCGCCGGAATAGCGCAGCACCGCCTCGCCGGCGGTGATGCGGCCGTCGCGGGCCATGCCGATCCTCACGTCGATCGAGGCCGAGACGGTCGGCCCGGTGGCGCGGAAGACTTCCTCGCGGCTCATGACGATCTTGACCGGACGGCCGGACTTGCGCGCGAGCAGCAGCGCCACCGGCTCGATGAAGACGACGGTCTTGCCGCCGAAGCCGCCGCCGATCTCGGAGGCGGTAACGCGCAGCTGGCTGACCTGCATCCCCATCAGGTCGGCGCAGATGTCGCGCACGTTGTACTGCCCTTGGGTGCAGCACCAGAGATCCGCCCGCCCGTCGCCCGTCACCGAAGCGAGGCAGGCATGGGGCTCGATATAGCCCTGATGGGTCGCGGCGGTGGTGAAGCTGCGCTCCACGATCCGGTCGGCTTGCGCGAATCCCGCCTCGAGGTCGCCATGCCCGAATTCGGAATGGTTGGTGACGTTCGGCGACATGCCCCCGGGCACGTTCTCATGCGCGCGCCCGGCGAGCACCACGGGGGCGTCGGGGCGCATCGCCGCGTCGACGTCGATCACATGCGGCAGGATCTCGTAATCGACCGCGATCAGCTTCAGCGCCGCCCGGGCGATCTCCGGGGTCAGGGCCGCGACCGCCGCGACGGCATGCCCGTCATAGAGCGCCTTGTCGCGCGCGAGGCAATTGTCCCGGACGTCGCGCAGCGAGGTCCGGTCCTCGCCCATGTCGATGATCTTGTCGCCCTCCAGCCGGGCGAAGTCGCGCGCGGTGACCACCGCCTTCACGCCGGGCAGCGCCTCGGCCGCGGTGGTGTCGATGGCGCGGATGCGGGCATGGGCATGGGGGCTTCGCAGGATGCGCCCGACCAGCATGCCCGGCGCCGAGACATCGGCGCCGTAGAGCGCGCGGCCGGTGACCTTGTCGACGCCGTCGGGGCGCGGCGGGCGGGTGCCGACGACCTTGAAGACCCGCTTGCTCGAGGAATCGAGTGCCATGTTACGCGCTCCTCATCTTGGCGGCGGCATCCTGGACCGCGCGCACGATCTTGTCGTAGCCGGTGCAGCGGCAGAGGTTCCCCGCCAGCCAGTAGCGGATCTCGGTGTCGGTCGGCTCGGGGTTGCGGTCGAGCAGCGCCTTGGCGGCCACCAGGATGCCCGGGGTGCAGATCCCGCATTGCAGGGCGGCGAGGTCGATGAAGCTCTGCTGCAGCGGGTGCAGCGTCTCGCCCTGCGCCAGTCCCTCGATGGTGTCGATCCGCGCGCCTTCGGCCTCCGCCGCGAGCACCAGGCAGGAACAGACCAGCCGGTCGTCGAGCCTCACGCTGCAGGCGCCGCAATCGCCGGTCCCGCAGCCTTCCTTGGCGCCGGTCAGCCCGAGGCGGTTGCGCAGCGCGTCGAGCAGGGTCTCGTCGTGGCCGCAGACGAATTCGGCGCTGTCGCCGTTGATCGTCGTCGCTACCTGGATGGTCTTCATGACGTCCGTCCTGCACGTTGATGGGCGATCGCGGCGGCGCGCCGGGCGAGCACGCCCGCGACCTGCGAGCGGAACGCGATGGTGCCGCGCTTGTCGTCGATGGGGCGGCAGGCCGCCGAGCAGGCGGCGGCGAGCGCGGCGAGGGCGTCCTCCTCGAGGCCGGTCCCGAGGAGGCATTCCGCGGCGGCATCCACGAGCCGCACGGTCGGCGCGACCGCGCCGAGCGCCACCCGGGCCGCGGCGACACGGCCGTCGGCACCGAGCGTCAGGCTGACCGCCGCCGAGGCGACCGCGATATCCATCTCGGTGCGCGGGATGAAGCGCAGATAGGCGTCGCCGGAACGCGCCGGCCGGGCGGGCAACAGGATCGAGGTGATGATTTCGCCCTTGCCGAGCGCCGTGCGGCCGGGGCCGACGGGTATCTCGGCCACGGGGCAGTCGCGCGTGCCTCCGGGACCCTGGATGCGCGCGACGGCAGCCGCGGCCACGAGGCTCGGCACGGCGTCGCCGGCGGGCGAGCCGTTGCAGAGGTTGCCGGCCATGGTCGCGCGGCCCTGCACCTGGGTCGAGCCGATCAGCTCGAAGCCCTCGACCACCCCGGGCCAGAGCGCCTTCACGCCCGCATGCTCGCCCAGCATCGCCCCGGAGACCGCCGCGCCGATCCGGAATCCGCCGTCCTCGGGCGTGATGTCGCGCATGCCCGCGATCCGCTTGATGTCGACGATCAGATCCGGCTCGACGAGGCCCGATTTCAGCTGCACCAGCACGTCGGTGCCCCCGGCGAGGATGCGGCTCACGCCTTCCTCCCGGCCGAGCAGGTCCGCGGCTTCTTCGGCGGTTTCGGGTCTCACGTAGCGCATCGCGCCCTCTTTCCTGCTTGTCCGGCTCAGATCCTCGCGCGGCGCTCGGGAGGTCGCCCCCGGGACGGATCTGCCGGATATTGCATATGCCCCGATCCAGAGTCCATGCAGGCGGGGTGCTCGATCAGGGCTATCGCATTCGGAGCCCAGACTTTCTTCTCCGGCCTTCCCGCCGGGCGGGACGGTAAAGCCGGGCGCGCCCCGAATTCGGGCGGGCGGGCTCGCGTTTCCAGATGCATTTCCCCTGGATGCGCGCTGAGCCACCAGGCCCGGAGGGACCCCGCCGATACCGAACCCGCGCCCGCTCCGGAGCTCAAAAGTTAACGCCCTGAATAACGTCGCAAAATCAATGACCTGCGGGCTGTGCGCGCGCGCACATCTCCCGCGACGGCATCCCGCCGGCGGCCCCGGCGGGACTGCGCGCCGCGCTAGCGACGCGGGCAGAGCGCCCCGAACACGGCCTGCGGCGTGACGGCGCCGAGCGTTCTGTCGCCCTCGATCACCCAGACCGGCGCGCTCTCCGCCGCGAAGAGCGGCAATGCCTCGCGCAGGGCAGTCTCGGGCGCGACGCTCCGGGCGGGGTCGGCCGGGCCGTCGACGGGACCCATGACGTCGACCGCGCGCAGCACGCTCAGCGGATTGAGCTGCGCCACGAAATCGGAGACATAGGCGTTCGCCGGGCGCAGCACGATGTCCTCGGGCCGGCCGGTCTGCACGATCCGCCCGCCTTCCATGATCGTGATCGTATTGCCGATCTTGACCGCTTCCTCGAGGTCATGGCTCACGAAGACGATCGTGCATTGCATCTTGGTCTGCAGCTCGAGGAGTTCGTCCTGCAGCCGGCTGCGGATCAGCGGGTCGAGCGCGGAGAAGGGCTCGTCCATCAGCAGGATGCCGGCATCGGTCGCGAAGGCGCGGGCGAGGCCCACGCGCTGCTGCATGCCCCCCGAGAGCTCGGAGACGCGCTTCTCGCCCCAATCCTCGAGGCCCACGGTCGAGAGCACGCCGCGGGCCTTCTTGAGCCTCTCGGCATGCGACATGCCGGCGAGTTCGAGCCCGAGCGCGACGTTCTCGATGACCGTGCGCCAGGGCAGGAGCGCGAATTGCTGGAACACCATCGAGACGGTGCCCCGGCGGATCGACCGCAGCTGGGCGGGCGGGCAGGAGACCACGTCCACCATCGTGCCGTCGCGGCCGCGCACCTGCAGGCTGCCGCGGGTCACCGTGTTGAGGCCGTTTACCGCCCGGAGCAGCGTGGACTTGCCGGAACCGGACAGGCCCATCAGCACCGAGATCTCACCCTCGTTGACGGTGAGCGAGCAATCGTGGACGCCGAGGATCTGGCCGGTGGACGCCTGGATCTCGGCGCGACTCTTGCCCTGGTCCATCAGGGGAAGCGCGCGCTCCGGATCGGCGCCGAAGACGATGGAGACCTTCTCGAATTCGATCACCCGTCCCATCGTGCTCAACCTCCGCGCCGGAACATGCGGTCGAGCATGATCGCGACGACGACGATGACGAGCCCGGCCTCGAATCCGAGCGCGGTATTGACGGTGTTGAGCGCGCGCACCACAGGCACGCCGAGCCCGGCCGCGCCGACCAGCGCGGCGATCACCACCATGGAGAGCGACAGCATGATGGTCTGGGTCAGCCCCGCCATGATCTGCGGCAGGGCATAGGGCAGCTCGACCTTGCGCAGCAGCTGCCCCGGGGTCGCGCCAAAGGCGAGGCCCGCCTCCCGGAGGTCGAGCGGTGTCGAGACGATGCCGAGATGGGTGAGCCGGATCGGCGCGGGCACCACGAAGATCGCGGTCGCCACCAGCCCCGGCACCATGCCGATCCCGAAGAAGACGATCGCCGGGATAAGATAGACGAAGGTGGGAAGCGTCTGCATCAGGTCGAGCACCGGCCGCAGCACCGCATAGAGCTTCGGGCGATGCGCTGCCGCAATCCCGACGGGCACGCCCACCCCCATGCAGACGAGGACCGAGCAGAGCACGAGGGTCAGCGTCTCGGTGGTCTGTTCCCAATAGCCCTGGTTGATGATGAAGAGGAACCCCGCCACCACCAGCGCCACGACGGACCAGGATCGCTGCAGGAACCAGGCCAGCGCCGCGAATGCCGCGATCACGATGAAGGGATGCGGGGTCTGCAGGACCCAGAGGATGGCGTCGATCAGCGCGTTGATCGCATCGGCCATGCCGTCGAAGAACCACGCGCCGTTCGCCGTCAGCCAGTCGACGACGTCGCGTGCGACCTCGCCGACGGGGATCTTCGTGCCGGTCAGCCAGTCCATGGGCTATGCCTGCCGGTTCGCTCAGATGCCGAGCGCTGCGTGGACGGCCGCGAGCCCGTCGCCGCCGTCGCGGGTGGTCACGCCCGACAGCCAGGTGTCGAGGATCCCGGGATTGGCCGCGAGCCATTCCTTCGCGGCCTTTCCGGGCTCGACGCCGTCGTCGAGAATCGCCCCCATGATCTCGTTCTCCATCTGCAGGCTGAAGACCAGGTTCGTCAGGAACTGCCCGACATTGGGGCATTCCTCGACATAGCCGCGGCGGGTGTTGGTGAAGACGGTGGCGCCGCCCAGATCGGGCCCGAAGACGTCGTCGCCGCCCGTCAGATAGACCATGTCGAGATTGGCGTTCATCGGATGCGGCTCCCAGCCAAGAAAGACGATGCCTTCCCCCTGCCGCTCCGCCTTGGCGGCCTGGGCGAGCATGGCCTGTTCGGAGCTTTCCACGAGGGTGAAGCCGCCCAGGCCGAAGGCGTCGGAATCGATCATGCCCTGGATGAGACGGTTGCCGTCGTTGCCCGGCTCGATCCCGTAGATCTTGTCGTCGAGCTGGTCGGAGAATTCCGCGATCTTGGAGAAGTCGGTCAGGCCCTGATCCGCCAGGGTCTTGGAGGTGGCGAGCGTGTATTTCGCGCCTTCGAGATTAGCGCGCAGGGTCTCGACCGTCCCGGCATCGCGATAGGGGGCGATATCGCCTTCCATGGTCGGCATCCAGTTGCCGAGGAAGACGTCCAGATCGCCCTCGGCGAGGCCGGTATAGGTGACCGGAACCGAGAGCACGCTGACCTTGGTGTCGTATCCGAGCGCTTCGAGCACGGTCACGGTTGCGGCGGTCGTGGCGGTGATGTCGCTCCATCCGACATCCGACAGGCGCACGGTGGCGCAGGACTCGGGTTCGGCCGCCGCAAGGGGCGTCGCCAGCAGCGCGGCAAGAGCAATGCTCGGGGCCATGTGCTTCACGCTCAATCTCCATCTGTTGGTCGGGACGTCCTATGCGCCCTTCGCCGCCAGAATCGCGCCAACTCGTTGACCGGCGCAAGCAAAACCTCTATTGATTGATTAGTCAATCAATCAAGTGGTCGAGGGCGAATGAGGCCGAGATCGGGCATGTCCGAGTTGCGCAAACGGGCGCTGATCGGCGCGGCGCTTTGCGAGATAGCCGAGCGCGGGTCGCTCGACGTGACCGTCGCCCAGATCGCCGGGCGGGCGGGGGTGTCGGCGGCGCTCGCGCATCATTATTTCGGCGGGAAGGAAGACCTCATCCTGGCGACGATGCGGCATCTTCTGGCGGAATTCAGTTCGGTGCTGGTCTCGGGGCTGCGGGAGGCGCCCGACCCGCGGGCGCGCCTCACGGCGATCGTCCGGGGCAGCTTCGGTCGCGAGCAGTTCCATCACGCGACGATCAGCGCATGGCTGACCTTCTATGCCAAGGCGCTTTCCTCCGAGGTCGCGGCCTGGCTTCTGGAGATCTACCAGCGGCGGCTGAATTCGAACCTCGTGCATGCCCTGCGGGCGCTGGTCCCCGGCAAGGACGCGGTCCGCATCGCCGAATCGACCGCCGCGCTGATCGACGGGGTCTATCTGCGCGAGGCGCTGAAGGGCGTGCCCTCGACGCCGGAATCGGCCATCGCGGTCATCGAGCGCCACATCGACCTCGAGATCCGGGCGGTCCAGGCATGATGCGGCCGAACATCCTCGTCCTGATGGTCGACCAACTCAGCGGCACGCTCTTTCCCGACGGGCCGGCGGATTGGCTGCGCGTCCCCGCCCTCAAAGGGCTCGCGGAGCGGTCGCGGCGCTTCACGCGCAGCTATACCGCCTCGCCGCTCTGCGCCCCGGGGCGGGCGGGGTTCATGACCGGGCGCCTGCCCTCGGGCACCCGCGTCTACGACAATGCGGCGGAATTCGCTTCCGACCTTCCGACCTTCGCGCATCACCTGCGCCGCGCGGGCTACCGGACATGCCTCTCGGGAAAGATGCATTTCGTGGGGCCGGATCAGCTGCACGGTTTCGAGGAGCGGACCAACACGGATGTCTATCCCGCCGATTTCGGATGGACGCCGGACTACCGCAGGCCCGGCGAGCGGATCGACTGGTGGTACCACAACATGGGCTCGGTCACCGGGGCGGGCGTGGCGGAGATCACCAACCAGCTCGAATACGACGACGAGGTGGCGTATTGCGCCGAGCAGAAGCTCTACGACCTGTCGCGCGGGCACGATCCCCGGCCCTGGTGCCTGACGGTGAGCTTCACCCATCCGCATGATCCCTATGTGGCGCGCCGGCGGTTCTGGGATCTCTATGGCGATTGCGCGCATCTCGAGCCCGGCACCGGCGAATTGCCCTGGGAGGAGCACGACCCGCATTCGCGCCGCATCCTCGACTCCTGCGAGCGGGCGGCCTTCGAGATCACGCCCGAGAACGTCCGGCGGGCGCGGCGGGGATATTTCGCCAATGTCTCCTACATCGACGACAAGATCGCCGGGATCCTCGACGTGCTGAAGCGCACGCGGCAGGCCGAGCGGACGGTGATCCTCTTCACCTCCGACCACGGCGACATGCTCGGCGAGCGCGGCCTCTGGTTCAAGATGAGCTTCCTCGAGGGATCGGCGCGGGTGCCGCTGATGATTGCCGGGCCGGGGATCACGGAGGGCAGGGTCGAGCAGCCGGCATCGACGCTGGACGTGGCGCCGACGCTCGCGGCGCTGGCGGGCGTCGATCTCGGTGAGGTCTCGCCCTGGTGCGACGGCGCCGACCTGATGGCCGGGCCGCGCGGCCCGGTGCCGATGGAATACGCCGCCGAGGCCAGCGTCGCGCCCATGGTGGCGCTGGTCGACGGCAACTGGAAGGCGACACTCTGCGCGGCCGATCCGCCGCAGCTCTTCGATCTCGCCGCCGACCCTTCGGAGCGGCGCAACCTCGCCGCGAACCCGGCCCATGCCGCGCGGGCGGCCGCGATGGCGGCGGCGATGCGGGAGCGCTGGGATCTCGACGCCTTCGATGCGGCGGTCCGCGACAGCCAGGCGCGGCGACTGGTGGTCTACGAGGCCCTGCGCAACGGCGCCTATTACCCGTGGGACTACCAGCCGCTGCAGAAGGCGTCCGAGCGCTACATGCGCAACCACATGGATCTCAACGTGCTGGAGGAGGCCCAGCGCTTCCCGCGAGGCGAGTGATGCCGGGCCGCAGCTACCCTTCCGGCGCGCGACCGGCCCGTCGCCCGGATGCCCCGCTGACGGTCTATGGCCGCGCCACCTCGTCGAACGTCCAGGCGGTGATGTGGGGCATCGCCGAGCTGGGGCTGCCCTTCGAGCGGCTGGACTACGGGCACCGGTTCGGCGGGCTCGATACCGGGGCGTTCCGCTCGCTCAACCCGCACGGGCTGGTGCCCGTGCTCCGGGACGGCGATCTCGTGGTCTGGGAGAGTGCCGCGATCCTGCGCTATCTCGCGGCGCGCTACGGCGGCGCGCCGTTCTGGCCCGAGGATCCGGCGGCCCGCGCCGCGATCGACATGTGGGCCGAATGGGGCAAGACGACCTTCGGGCGGAACTTCACCGTGCCGATCTTCTGGGCGGCGGTCCGCACGCCGGCCGGGAGCCGCGATGGAGCGGCCCTGGCGGCGGCGCTCGACCGGTTCGATGCGGATCTGGGGATCCTCGAGACGCAACTCGGGGAGGGGACCTATCTTGTGGGGGAGGCATTCACCTTGCCGGACATTGCCGTTGGGCATCTGCTCTATCGTTATTTCACAATCGAGATCCCGCGCCGCGACCGGCCCGGCATCGCCCGATACTACGGCCGGCTCTGCGATCGGCCGGCCTTCGCCGAGCATGTGATGGTCGATTACGCCGACCTTCGCGCGGATCCGCTGTGATGGAGGCGGATTTCGTCATCGTGGGCTCCGGCTCGGCGGGTTCGGCGCTGGCCTATCGCCTCGGCGAGGCGGGCCATTCGGTTCTCGTGCTGGAATACGGGGGAAGCGACTGGGGGCCCTTCATCCAGATGCCCGCCGCGCTCAGCTATCCGATGAACATGGCGCGCTACGACTGGGGCTTCCGCTCCGAGCCCGAGCCGCATCTGGGCGGGCGCCGGCTCGCCTGTCCGCGCGGCAAGGTGCTGGGCGGCTCCTCCTCGATCAACGGCATGGTCTATGTGCGCGGCCATCCGCGCGATTTCGACGCCTGGGCGGAAATGGGCGCCGATGGCTGGGCCGGGGCGGATGTGGCGCCCTATTTCAAGCGGATGGAGAACTGGCACGGTCCGGCGCCCTCGGCCTGGCGGGGCAGCGACGGGCCGCTGCATGTCACGCGCGGCCCGCGCCGGAATCCGCTCTACCACGTCTTCGTGGAGGCGGGCGCGCAGGCCGGGTTCGAGACGACCGAGGATTACAACGGCGAGAAGCAGGAGGGCTTCGGCCCGATGGAGCAGACCGTCTGGCGCGGGCGGCGCTGGTCGGTGGCGAATGCCTATCTGCGGCCGGCGCTGAAGCTCAGCAAGGTCTCCGTGCTGCATTGCCTGGCGGAGCGGGTGGTGATCCGCGACGGCCGCGCGGTCGGCGTGGAGGTTCTGCGCGGCTCCGCCCGCGAGACGGTCACGGCGCGGCGCGAGGTCATCATCTCTGCTTCGGCGATCAACACGCCGAAGCTCCTGATGCTGTCGGGCATCGGCCCCGCGGCGCATCTCGCCGAGCACGGGGTGGCGGTCGTCGCGGATCGTCCCGGCGTTGGGGCGAACCTCCAGGACCATCTCGAGCTCTACATCCAGATGGCCAGCAAGAAGCCGGTGACGCTCTACCGGCACTACAACTGGCCGTCGCAGCTCACCATCGGGGCGCAATGGCTGTTCCTGAAGATGGGGCTCGGCACCTCAAACCAGTTCGAATCGGCGGGCTTCGTGCGATCGGCGGCCGGGATCGAATATCCCGACATCCAGTTCCATTTCCTGCCGCTCGCCGTGCGCTACGACGGCAAGGCCGCGCTGAAGGGCCATGGCTTCCAGGCGCATGTCGGGCCGATGCGCTCGCGGTCGCGGGGCTCGATCCGGCTGAACGGCGCGGATCCGGCCGAGCCGCCGGCGATCCGCTTCAACTACATGTCCGAGCCCGAGGACTGGACGGAGTTCCGGCATTGCATCCGGCTGACCCGCGAGATCTTCTCCCAGCCCGCCTTCGAGCCCTATGCCCGCGAGGAGATCCAGCCCGGCGCGGGGCTCGTCTCCGACGACGATCTCGACGGCTTCATCCGCGAGCATGCGGAGAGCGCCTTCCATCCCTGCGGGACCGCGCGGATCGGCCGGCGCGACGATCCGATGGCGGTGGTCGATCCGGAATGCCGGGTGATCGGGGTCGAGAGCCTGCGCGTCGCCGACAGCTCGATCTTCCCGGTCATCACCAACGGCAACCTGAACGCGCCCTCGATCATGGTCGGCGAGAAGGCGGCCGACCATATCCTCGGGCGCACGCCGCTCGCGGCCTCCAATGCGCAGCCCTGGATCAACCCGCGCTGGCAGGTCTCGGACCGCTGAGGCGATGCGCCGTCGCCCTGCCTTTGGTGGGGCGGCGGGGGCGCGGGGCGGCGCGTCCCCATGGGGACAGATCGTAACACTTTGAAATAGCTTTGGAAAAGTGTTAACGGGCCGTGCGGTGTGCGGCTGCCATGGGACGTGGCGTCGGTCTGGGGATATTCCGAACCGGCGATAGCGAGGCACTGCCTCGCGCCGAGTTGTCGCTCGGAGCGTGCGGGGCTTTGTCGCGAGCGAGATCCGCGAGGGAAGGCAAGCCTCCACGAAAGACGGGCGACGGTCCGCAGCAATCACCCGAGAACCGTCGTATACCAGCGCTCCTTCCGTCCGACCGGTGCTGCGGCCCGAGGCCAAATCCCGGGATAGGAAAAGGCCGCGCCCCGCGCGGCCCGCACCACATGCGCACGGACCGAAAAGGCGAGGCGCCGGTGGCGCGTCGCCCGGAGGCGCAAGCCGAAGGGCGAGGGAGGTGCAGCTTCACCGTCGGTTGGGGATCGGGACGCGTTGGCCCTGGACGGTGCGCGAAGCGCGCCGGCCCCCGGCAGGGCCCGATCGCCG
>Ga0116151_10002397_pt1 | contig 17217 bp, 10 predicted proteins | sample AD_UKC117_MetaG_FD_89893 | JGI IMG/M metagenome (GOLD analysis project Ga0116151, IMG submission 89893) | Active sludge microbial communities of municipal wastewater-treating anaerobic digesters from Hong Kong - AD_UKC117_MetaG | ecosystem: Engineered > Bioreactor > Anaerobic > Digestate...
CTACCAGGCCGGGCGTGTAGCCCATCGTCCAGTTGTCGCGGTAATCGTTGGTGGTGCCGGTTTTGGCGGCGGCGGGGAAGGGCAGGGCCAGCGGGTTCTGGCTGCCCATCGCCGGTACACCCGCTGCGTCGTCATCTAGGATGTCGCTGATAAGGAAGGCGACGCGCGGGTCCAGCACGGTCGTAGCGGCGGGCGGTTGGTAATCGTACAGCACTTCGCCGCTGCTTTTGGCCACGCGCAGGATGGCAGCGGGCGGCACCTTGTTGCCGCCGTTGGCCAAAACGCCATACGCGCCGGTCAGTTCCAGCGGCGTCACTTCGCCGCCGCCCAGCGTCAGCGAGAGGCCGTAGCTGCTGCTGTCGCCGGTCCAACTGCTGATGCCCATTTGCCGGGCGAACTCGATGAAGCGGGGCACACCGATGTCTTGCAGGGCCAGCACGGCCGGGACGTTGTAACTGTTGGCCAGGGCGGCGCGCAGGCGCACGGGGCCATGGAAACGGCCGTCATAATTCACCGGCGCATACGCGCTGCCGTCAAACTGCGGATATGCCACTTCCACATCCCACAAAATATCGGCGGCCGTCCAGGCGGGCTGGCCGCCTTCCACCGGCGACAAGGCGGCGGCGTAGGTGAGCGGCTTGATGGAGCTGCCGGGCTGCTGCGGGGTGAGGGTGACGTTAACACGGCCGTCAATCGCCTCGTCATGGTAATCCACGCTGCCCAACATCGCCAGGATCTCGCCGGTGGCCGGTTTCATGGCGACCAGGGCGGCGTTGGTGAGATTGTGCTCCGGGCCAACAGCGTCCACATGCTGGCGGGCCAACTGCTCGGCCAGCCGTTGGTAGCGCAAATCGAGGGTGGTGGTCACTTGCAAGCCGCCGTTGGCCACGGCGTCCGCGCCAAACTGCTCTTCCAGCAGTTGGCGCACGTAGACGGCAAAGTGCGGCGCGGCCAGACTGACTTCTTGCGGCGCGAAGGTGAGCGGCTCCTGGTAGGCGGCTTCGGCCTGGGATTGGTCGATGACGCCGTCGCCGACCATCAGGTTGAGGATGAGCCATTGGCGTTCTTTGGCCCCTTCCAGGTTGGTGAGGGGGTCCAGTTCGACCGGGCTTTGTGGCAGCCCCGCCAGCAGGCTGGCTTCGCCTAGCGTCAGGGCGGTGGCCGATTTGCCGAAGTAGGTTTGGGCGGCGGCTTCCGCGCCGTAGGCCAGGTTGCCGTAGTAGATTTCGTTGAGGTACATCTCCAAAATCTCATCCTTGCTGTATTTCTGGTCCATGATCCAGGCCAGGATGATTTCTTTGGCTTTGCGGTTGTAGGAAACGGCCGTACGCTCGTCATAGTCGAACACGATGTGGCGCACAAGCTGCTGGGTGATGGTGCTGCCGCCGACGGGACGGCCGTCCGGGTTTTTGTAATTGGCGATGACGGCGGCGACCAGCGAGGGGATATCCAGGCCGGTGTTCTGGTAGAAGCTGTCGTCTTCCACGGCGATGGTGGCGGCGATGAGACTGGGCGGGATTTGCGTCAGGGGAATGGCGGTGCGTTTGCCTTCGCCGAAGAATTCCCACAGCAGGTCGCCGTTGCGGTCGAAAATGCGCGTGGTCTCGAAGGTGTCACGCTCGCGGGCGTTGTCTAGCTTGGTGATGCCCGCTTCGATTTCGCGGGATAGGCTGCTGTAGACCAGCGTCCCGGCGACGACGATGCCGCCAAAGATCAGCACAGCCAGCAGCAGCACGGAGACGATCACCGCCTGGCCCAGACAACCCAGGCAGCCGCGTTTTTTGCGCTGTGGCGGCGGAGGTGTGTATGGGGTTGGAGACGGCCGTTGCGGCCGTCCAAAATCTAGTGGTCGGGTTGGTTGATCATCACGAGTCGTCATGGTGTTGTGCCTCTAAACTATGTGTTGTCCTGCATCAGGCGTGAAACGTCTGGTCTATCTTCTTTGTTCCCACTTCCTCTCCATCAGTGTACTTTCTCAGCCGAGACTTAACTTGGCGGTTTGATGACGCAATCAGCACGCTAACGACACGGAAATGAAAAACGCGCCCGAAGGCGCGCATTTTCATTTTACCGATTGGCTTGTTTTCAATTTAACCCCGGCGCAGCAAATAAACGCCCACGCCGGCCATCAATACCAGGAAAGCAGCCACGATGAGGATAATGCCGCTCATATTGGCCAGAAAGCCACCGGATTCTTCGGCCGGGGCGCTGGTTTCGGCGGCGGTGTCAGCCGTGTCGGCGGCCGGGGCGGCGCCATCGGTGGTGTCTGCGGCAGTCAGGCTGGCATCGGCCACCGTCTGGGGCGCGGCTGTCAGGCCAAAGGAAACCGGGATGATCACGCCTTCGGACACAGCCACCGCCCAACTCTCAGGCGTGGTGGTCTGGTAACCAGCCGGCGGGAAAGCCTGCACCTGATAGGTGTCGGCGTTCAGGTTCTCGAAGCAGTAGAACTCTTCGAGGCCGTCGGTGACGTAGGAGGCCACATTTTTGCCGCCCTGGAAGACACTAACGGCTACATCGGCCATCAAGGGTTCTGTTTCTTTGTTGCGCTGGGCGTCCCCGTTGGTGTCCTGATAAGCCGAAACACAAATGCCGTTGGCCGTGTTGGGATTGGTGACGGTGTTGATGCCCGTGTTCCCGGCGACCGGTTCGCTGGTGGGTTCGGCCGTGGGCTCGGGCGTGTTCTCGGCTTCGGCGGTGGGTGTCACATCCGCTTCGGCAGGCGTTTCGGTGGGGTCAACGGCCGTTTGACTGGGCGGCACAATGATCAGTTCATCGCCAGGATTGATGAAAGTCGGGTTGTTATTCAGTTCCTGGATAGCCGTCACAGCTTCTTCCGGCGTCAATCCCATTACCCCGGCGTATTGAATGGCCAGACCCCAGAACGAATCGCCGCTCTGCACGATGTGGACAACCGCGCCATCGGCCCGAGGCGTCGGCGTGGGCTGCGGCGTCGCGGTGGGACCGGCCGGTTGGGCCGGAGCGCTGGAGCCGGAGCTGCCAGACGGCGCGGTGACAGAATTGTCTCGCTCGTCTAAAGCAATGAGGGCCAGACCATCCATAAAGAAGCCGCTGTTGATGTAAGGGTCTTTAGAAGCCATTTCAATCCAGACGGTCATGGTTTCGGCGGTTGCGGTGAAATCGTAGAGAAAAACCGGGTAGGCCAGGTAAAAAGGCTGGATATTACCGGCCGTCCACCACCCACTGTATTGGATGTTGGCCTCGTCGCGCCAGGCAACGCCGGTATTGCTGGCGCCCAGGCGCACCTGACCAGAATCTAGCTTGGAAGGCGCTCGTTTACCGCCTTCATACGTTTCTACGATGTCAATATAGATAGGAACGGCCAGCCGGTAGCGGCGACCCACTTCCAACCCGGAGACATCTTGCGACATTCCGGCGTACACGGGCGCCCAGCCCTTGAAGATTTTTAGGGCATAGGAACCATCCCGGAAAAGCAAGACTTGTTCTTCAGGGGGGGCGTCTTTGATATTCCAGACGACGGTTTCGGGGCGGGCGGCGTTGCCGCTGGAACCGGGAAACGGCTGCCCGTCTACCCAGTACATGCGCCAGCCATTGGGCACGGCGATTTCGGGGATGTTGTCTTGGTGGTAATAACCCTGCTCAAAACCCGGGTTGGTTAATAGATTGGTTTGTTGCGCGGCGGCCTGGTTAGACGGCCGTAACGCGGCCACGGCTACGAATATTGCCAGGGCGGCCAGCCAGACAAAATATTTATTTTTCATGATCCACTTCCTCCACGGGGCGCATTACCACGCCCAGTTTTGCCTCTTCTCTTGCCGACGATGGGCGCACAAGGCGGCAAATCGCCAGCGAAGCACAAAAATATAGCGCAATGAGTCATTGCGCTAGAGACAGACGCGGATTGTAACATACCGCTCATCAAACCACAATTTAATTGTGAAGGGGGGTACAAACGGACCCTCCTCCCGGAAGTTTGGGCTTCCGGGAGGAGGGTTGGGTAGTGGCTTGGTTGGTTGGTTGGTTAGGCGTAATCTTCGACGGGGATGCAGGCGCAGAAAAGGTTGCGGTCGCCATAGACGTTGTCGATGCGAGCCACGTAAGGCCAGAATTTGTGCTCTTTGACCCAGGGCAAGGGGAAGGCGGCTTTTTCGCGGGAATACGGCCGTTCCCAAACCTCACCCATCACTTCTTCCGCTGTGTGCGGCGCGTGGGCCAGCACGCTGTCTTCATGGCTTATCAGCCCGTCTTCAATCTCGCGAATTTCGGCGCGAATCTGGATCATCGCTTCGCAGAAGCGGTCCAGTTCCGGCAGCGATTCGCTTTCGGTCGGTTCGATCATCAGCGTGCCGGGCACGGGGAAGGACATGGTGGGGGCATGGAAGCCGTAATCCATCAGGCGCTTGGCCACGTCTTCGGCGGTGACAAAATCTTTTAACGGCCGTAAATCAATGATGCACTCGTGGGCGACACGGCCGTTTTTGCCTTTGTACAGCACCGGATAGTACGGGTCCAGTCGCTGGGCCACGTAGTTGGCGTTCAGAATGGCCACCTGCGTCGCCTGCTTCAGGCCGCTCGTGCCCATCATGGCAATGTAGGCGTAGGAAATGGGCAGGATGCTGGCGCTGCCCCACGGCGCGGAGGACACTGCGCCGATGCTTTGCCCGCCGCCCACGCCGTCCACCACCGGGCTGTCCGGCAGGAACGGGGCCAGGTGGTCGGCCACGCCAATCGGGCCCATGCCGGGGCCGCCGCCGCCGTGCGGGATGGCAAACGTCTTGTGCAGGTTCAGGTGGCAGACGTCCGCGCCGATGTGGCCGGGGCTGGTCAGGCCGACCTGGGCATTCATATTCGCCCCATCCATGTACACCTGCCCGCCATTCTCATGCACTATCTGGCAGATTTCTTCAATGGCTTCCTCGAACACGCCGTGGGTCGAGGGATAGGTCACCATGATCGCCGCCAGGTTGTCGCGGTACTGTTCCGCCTTGGCGCGCAGATCGGCCACGTCGATGTTGCCGTTGTCGTCGCAGGCCACCACGACCACTTCCATGCCGGCCATGACGGCGCTGGCAGGATTGGTGCCGTGGGCGGAACTGGGGATCAGGCAAATGTGGCGGTGGCCTTCGCCGCGCGCCTGGTGGTAGGCGCGGATGGTCAACATGCCGGTGTATTCACCGGATGCGCCGGAGTTGGGTTGCAGGGAAACGGCCGTAAATCCCGTGATCTCCTTCAACCAGTCCGTCAGCTTTTGGAACAATTCCTGGTAGCCGGCCGCCTGCTCTTTGGGCACAAAGGGATGCAGCCCACCAAATTTAGGCCACATGATGGGCAGCATTTCGGCCGTGGCGTTGAGCTTCATGGTGCAGGAACCCAGCGGAATCATTGAATGGGTCAGCGAGAGGTCGCGCGATTCCAGGCGGGTGATGTAGCGCATCATCTCCGTCTCGGAGTGGTAGCTGTTGAACACGGGGTGCATGAGATAGCTGCTGGCGCGCTCGAACGGCCGTTCATAGCTTAATTCCACCGCGTCGGCCAGGGCTTCGATGTCAATCTCGCCCGTTTCCGCGCCGAAAATGGCAAAAAGGCGCTCCAAATCCTGCACCAGCGTGATTTCGTCCAGGGAAATGCCGATGCCGCCGTCGGCGTAGTAGCGCAGGTTGACCTGCTGCGCCAGGGCCACTTCGCGGATGCGCTGCTGGCTGTGCGGCCCACCGCTGACCTTGAGGGTATCGAATATGGGCGTCTGGTTGACGGTGTAGCCGAGTTGAGTGAGGCCACGGGCGAGAACTGCCGTTAACAGCCGCACCCGCTGCGCAATCCGCTTAATACCCTCCGGCCCATGATACACCGCGTACATCGAAGCCAGAATCGCCAGCAGCACCTGCGCCGTGCAGATATTGCTGGTCGCCTTCTCGCGGCGGATGTGCTGCTCGCGGGTTTGCATCGCCAGGCGCATGGCCGGGTTGCCGTGCGCATCCACCGAGACCCCGATCAAGCGGCCGGGCATTTGACGTTTGAAGTCGTCTCGGGTGGCCATGAAGGCGGCATGCGGCCCGCCGTAGCCCATTGGCACGCCAAAACGCTGGCTGTTGCCCACCACCACATCCGCCCCAAATTCGCCGGGCGGGCGCAGCAGCGTCAAGGCTAGCAAATCGGTGGCCACCACGGCCAGCGCATCGGCGGCGTGGGCGCGGCTGATAAACGCTTCGTAGTCGAGAATGTCACCGTTGGTGGCCGGATACTGCACCAACACGCCAAACGTCGGTTGGCTGAAATCATAAGTCGTATGGTCGCCCACGATCACGTCAATTTCCAGCGGTTCGGCCCGCGTCTGGATGACGGCGATGGTCTGTGGATGGCACAATTCGGACACAAAGAAGGTAGTGGCCGTGGATTTGCGCGAGCGTTGGCGCAGGCAGAGGGTCATGGCTTCGGCGGCGGCCGTGCCTTCGTCCAGCAGCGAGGCGTTGGCGATCTCCATGCCGGTCAGGTCGGTGATCATGGTCTGGAAATTGAGCAGCGCTTCCAGACGGCCCTGGGCTATTTCGGCCTGATAGGGCGTGTACTGCGTGTACCAGCCGGGATTCTCGAAGATGTTGCGCAAGACGACGGGCGGCATGATGCAATCATAATAGCCCATGCCGATGAAGGAACGGTACAACTGGTTTTTGGCAGCGATGGCCCGGAGTTCGGCCAAGATTTCAGATTCGCTGCGGGCCGTTTCTAACGTCAGGTCGGCATCCAGCATGATGGCGGCGGGAATGGTTTCGCCGATCAGCTCATCGAGCGAGCGCAAGCCCAGGGTCTCCAGCATGTGGGCAATGGCTTCAGGGCGGGGGCCGATGTGCCGATCGACAAAATGGTCGGTGGGATTCAACAAGTCGCGGTTCGGCGTCATCGCGGTTCGGGGGGATTTAGGTGGGGCAATCATTGGTTACCTCCAAGGGAGAAATAAGTTGGCGCGGCCGTTGAGGCCGGCCCGCGCCCAGGATTGTTAGTCACGGTTAGCTAAATATTCTTTGTAGGCGGCGGCATCCATCAAACCGTCTAATTCGGCGGCGTCGCTGATTTTGATTTTGACCAGCCAGGCATCGAAGGGGTTTTGGTTGATTTCTTCGGGGCCATCGACGAGGGCTTCGTTAACGGCCGTTACCTCGCCCGAAACCGGCATATACAAATCGGCCGCCGCCTTAACCGACTCCACCACGCCAAACGTTTCGCCGGCAGCATAGGTGTCGCCCACGTTGGGCAGCTCCAGGTAAACGATGTCCGACAACGAATCCTGGGCGTAATCCGTGACGCCTACCGTGCCGATTTCGCCGTCAACGGCCAACCATTCATCTTCCTGGGTATAAAGTAATCCGTCTTTCACTGTGCTCATCATTTTCTCCTGTTGTTGTCTCTATTTGTCGCTTGTCAATGGTTGCTTGACATTGCTGACCCAATAAAAAAGGGGGTGCGTGGCATTTGCTACTTGCCAGCACCCCCTGTCATTAACCTGTGAGTTTCGTTTCGCGGCCGAAACTTGCTCCATTGGTGAGGAAGATGAGTCGCTTAGGTTTGTAGTCAAGTAGTTATCTGGTCAAGAATTGTCGACTACCAGACTCTAAAGCTAACAGACTTTCCTTTCTCTTTTCAGAGGAACTTCGCCCGCGCGGTCCTTTTGCCTGAGAGTTTCACCAGGACGGCGCCTGGCTTGCCCCTTCGGCGATTGGGGAGGATTGTTGATAGTGGTTAGTGGTTAGGTGTTAGTGGGTAGTTGGTGCTGCTTGCTGTCAACTCCCAACTATCAACTGCCAATGCCCAATTCTCTCCCGAACGGCCGTTGTCCTTATTCAGTTGTGAATTTGCTGCGATATTGTATGACCCGGCAGGCGGCAATGCAAAAACCTGCCTGGGAACATTGTATCTTTTCGTTTCTGCCAATGTCAACAAAATGGGTAAAATGGGCCACATGTTAAATCAGGCAACCATTAGCAGCAACGGCGTCATGCGGCCCACGGCCGTCACCGTCGATTTAAACCGGCTGACAGAGAACTACCGGGCCATTCAAACGGCCGTGGCCCCCGCCCAGGTGCTGGCCGTGCTCAAAGCCAACGCCTACGGCCATGGCCTGCTAGAAGTAGCCCGCCACATGGTTGAATTGGGCGCGCCCTACCTGGGCGTGGCCGTGCTGGAAGAGGGCATTTTGCTGCGCGAAGCCGGCATCCGCACGCCCATTTTGGTGATGGGCGGCATCATCGGCAACCAGGTCCCGCTGTTTTTGCACCACGACCTGACCATCACCGCCTCTTCAGTGGAAAAGCTGACGCAGATCAACGAAGCGGCGCGGGCGCTGGGCGTGCAAGCCAGGGTACACCTGAAAATTGACACCGGCATGGAACGGATTGGCGTCCATTACTATAACGCACCGACCCTGCTGGAGGCGGCGCTGGCCTGCGACCACTGCAAAGTAGAAGGCATCTATTCGCATTTCGCTAATTCCGACGCCGCCGACCTGACGTCGGCCCGGGTGCAGGTGGCGCGGTTTAACCAGGTGCTGGACTTCTATACCGCGCGGGGATTGCCCCGGCCGCCGCTGTGCCATCTGGCCAATTCCGGCGGCATCTTGCAGCTGCCGGAGGCGCGCTACGACATGGTGCGGGCGGGGATTTTATTGTATGGCGTATATCCTTCGGCGGAGGTGCAGCAGACGATTGTGGTACGGCCGTCGCTCTCCTGGAAGTCGCGCGTGGTGTATTTTAAGGTCGTACTGCCCGGCCATCCGGTCAGCTACGGCCACACCTGGCAAAGCGACCACATGGTGCGCGTGGTGACTGTGCCGGTAGGCTACGGCGATGGCTACTTCCGCAGCATGTCCAACCGGGCCGAGGTCATCATTCGCGGCAAACGCTACCCAACTGTAGGGCGCGTGTGCATGGACCAGATCATGGTCAACATCGAATGGGACAGCGCCTACAACGACGACGAGGTCATCCTGATCGGGGAAATGGACGGCGAAGCCATCCGCTGTGAAGATCTGGCAGAATGGGCGGGAACGATTCCCTACGAAATTTTGACTAACATCAATACCCGCGTGCCGCGGGCCTATGTGAGGTAGGGGAAGCTGGTTGGGTTAGTGGGGTTGCAAACTAACAAACCGACCCAACCTTGTTTAAAAAGCGTTCACCCCCGGCCAGGAGGGGAAACCGGGGGTGAACACTTTTTTTGGCGACTTCGATAGTTATGATAGTCTGACAATATAAATTGTACTTAAGTTGAAGATAAGTGGTTGGTGAGTAAGGGGGTGGGGGCGGAAAACGGCCGTTTCCGCCCCCACTCTTTTTTCCAGTTTATCGTCTTAATCGTCGTGCTCACGGCCGTCGGGATGGCATTGGGCGCAGTTGGTCCCGTTGTAACCACCCACCTCTTGATGCTTGTTGTCCATGCGCTGCTGATCGTGGCAGGCCGTACAGGTATACGTCCCGGTGTTGCCGCCCGGATGGCATGTCGAACAATTTCCATTGGCCCCCTCATGGTTGATGGGGAACGAATGGGTAAACGTCGCGTCTCCCCAGGAGCTGGTGTTGTGGCAGTCGGAGCATTGCCCCTGGAAGTGGTTAGACGGCCGTGTGTGGCAGCTCTGGCAGTCTGTCAGGCCGGCGTGGTTAAACGAAACGTTGTGGAAGTTACTCGTGTCCGTATGGCAGTTGCGACACGCACCCGGAAAATGATTACCCGGCGGCTGGTGACACGCCGAGCAATCCGTGCCGCCAATGGTGCTGTGATTGAAGCCAGCGTTGCGGAAATTGCTCGTGTCTGTGTGGCAATCGCGGCACGCCCCCTGGAAATGGTTGGCCGGCGGCTGATGGCAGGCCGAGCAGTCCGTATTGCCAATGGTGCTGTGACTAAAGCTGGCGTTGCGGAAATTGCTCGTGTCCGTGTGGCAGGCGCGGCACGCTCCCTGGAAGTGGTTGGCCGGTGGGTTATGGCAGGCTGAGCAGTCCGTGTTGCCAATCGTGCTGTGGCTGAAGCTGGCATTGCGGAAGTTGCTCGTGTCGGTATGGCAGGCTTTACACGCGCCCTGGAAGTGGTTGGCCGGCGGGTTATGGCAGGCCGAACAATCCGTACCGCCGATGGTAGCATGATTAAAGCTGGCGTTGCGGAAGTTGCCGGTATCCGTGTGGCAGTCGCGGCACGCGCCCTGGAAGTGGTTGGCCGGCGGGTTATGGCAGGCCGAGCAATCCGTGCCGCCGATGGTGCTGTGATTGAAGCTGGCGTTGCGGAAGTTGCCGGTATCCGTGTGGCAGTCGCGGCACGCCCCCTGGAAATGGTTAGCCGGCGGCTGATGGCAGGCCGAGCAGTCCGTATTACCAATGGTGCTGTGATTGAAGCTGGCGTTGCGGAAATTGCTCGTGTCCGTGTGGCAGGCTCTACACGCTCCCTGGAAGTGATTGGCCGGCGGCTGATGGCAAGCCGAGCAGTCCGTGCCGCCGATGGTGCTGTGGTTAAATACGGCGTTGCGAAAATCGGTGGTATCGGTGTGGCAAGCTTTACATGCGCCCTGGAAGTGGTTGGCCGGCGGCTGGTGGCAGGCGGAGCAGTCCGTGCTGCCGATAGTGGCATGGTTAAACACGGCGTTGCGGAAATCGGTGGTGTCGGTATGGCAGGCGCTGCAGGCGCCCTGGAAGTGGTTGGCCGGCGGCTTATGACAGTTGGCGCAATCCTGGCCGCTCACCATGGTATGATCGAAGTTGACAAGTTTCCAGCTTTCGATGACGTGGCAGTTGGTGCAGGTTGTGCCGTATTGGCCTTCGTGAGGTTCGTCTTTGGCGTGACAGTTCAGGCAAGAGGGGCTTGTGCCCTGGTAGTCGCCGGTGGTATGACAGGCGGTGCATTCCAGGTTGTCGTGGCCGCCGGTAAGGGGGAAGAAGCTGTGGTCCACTGCGCCTTCCGGGAAGGGAACGGCGCGCGGATCAACGAGGCGGCTGAGGCTGAAACCAGATGAATTGCTTTCGTCGGGTTGGCTGGCCGGGCGGGGATTAACGGCCGTTCGCCCATCCAGTTGGGCAATCGCTGCCGCCGCCCCACCCGGATCGGTCAACGCTGCCAGCAGTGTCTCCAACCGGGCAGTTAGCTCTTCCGGCGAAATGTCTGTTTCCCGCACGGTAACAACCTCAACCGTTTCTAACAAAGCCAGCGCCCGCCGGGTGAGCGTGTGCAGTTCCTCGTGCAAGGCGGCCTGATCATCGGCGGGGGCATTGTTGACGGCCGTAATCGCCTGATTCACGGCAAAATTCAAATAGTTTAAGGCCGGCTGGGCGCACTGCTGCGCCTGGCATGCTTCCAGATCATCCAACCGACGGCCTAACAGGCGCAGCCCCGCTTCCGCCCGGTTCAGGGCCGACGGCTGCAGCTCGATAAGCCAGGTCTGCTCAGATGACCATTGCACGTCAAACCAGCGCGCGCCGGGCAGGAAACGGCCGTTATCCGCCAGCGTATACGTCGTGGCGCTGCCCACAATAAATAGAAATAAAACGACCCCCAAAACAATAAGCAATACACGTCGTAACATAGGGACCTCCTTATCCGGCTGCCGATACTGGTTCAATTTGCTGCCAGAAGCGCAGCAAACTCTGCTTCAACGTCTCGCCGCCCGCTTCCAGATCCACCCGCAGGTGGCGAATATTCACCTGCTGCTCAATCAGGTAGCGAAGCGGGTCCGCCAGACGTTGTTCGCCGATAATGATGGCCCCCACCAAAAAATCGCCGTTAATCACCAATCGGATGGTATTTTCGCCATCCCCAGCCCAGGCGCTGCGATACGTGCGGGGATGGGTGTACCAAACCTCTGAAGAACCGCGCGAAATATGCTGAACAACTTCTACCTCTTCATCGTCCCGGCGCGGATTGATCTGGCCCATGGTAGTGATGTGCAGCCCAAACAAAAGGCAAGCGTTAAACGGCGAGCCTTTGACGTACGCGTGGCGTTTGCCCACCATGTTCAGCCCGGCGGCAGCGCCTTCGGCCACCGCGCTGGGCCAGAGAATGTCGACCATGTGCTGCTGCGTCCACCGGTCATAAACCTGGGCGCAGTCGCCGGCCGCATAGACGCCGGGCACGCTGCTTTCCAGATATTCATTAACCAGAATCGCCCGGTCGGTCTGAATGGGCGTGTTCTGCACCACATCAATGAGCGGTTTGACGCCGATAGCCACGCCCAGCAAGTCGCATTTGAAGGTAGAGCCGTCCTTGAGCTTCACTTCGCGCACCCGGCCGCGCCGATCGCCGATGATTTCGCTGACTTCGGTGTTGTAGTGAATGTGGACGTGGTGGGCGCGCATGATCTTTTCCAGCAGGCGGGCCTCTTCGTCGTTAAAGACCTGGCTCCACAGGCGGTCGCGCCGCAGGAAGTAGTGGGTTTCCACGCCGCGATGGGCCAAACCTTCGGTCATCTCCAGCGCGGTGATGCCGCCGCCCACAACAACCGCGCGTCTGGCGCGCTTGCTGCGCTCGATCAGGTCGTTGGTGCCGTCGTAGGTGTCCAGGTAGACCACGCCTTGCAAGTCGTGGCCGGGATAAGGCGGCGATGTGGCGCGGGCCCCGGTGGCAATCAGCAGGCGGTCGTAGGGCAGGGAACGGCCGTCTTCCAGCCACACCAACCGATTCACCACATCCAACTGGGTCGCTTTGCCCAACGTCAGGTTCAGGCGCAAATTGTCATACCACGCCAGCGTGCGGCAAAAAATCTGCTTAGCCGGGATTTCGTTGATCAACACATAGGCCAGACCCGGCCGGGAATACATGGGATACGGCTCGGCCGTGAGGATGGTAATGTCGCCGTCCGGGTCGTGGCGGCGAATCGTTTCAGCGGCCGTCGCCCCGGCCGCGCCGTTGCCAATGATCAGGTATCGAGTAGCCCGCATACTGCCTAATCCTCCCATCCCGGTTCCGGACTACCCACTTGCCGGGCAAACCGTTCTACAACCAGGGCATGACTGCCGGTTTCCCAGCGCAGCGTACCGCGCGGGCAAACAGCCACGCAGTTGCCGCAGGCAATGCAGGCCGGGTTATCAACCGGCAGCCCCTGCCGGGCATAATCGCGCACAGGGATGCCTACCGGGCAGTTGTAGCCGCAGACGCCGCACTGCACACAGCGGCTGGCGTCGGCCACCACGCGGCCCAATTCCAGGCTTTTTAATGGCTGCTCTTCTGTCGAGCCGCTCAATCGGTTTTTTAGTCGTCGTATCATGCTCATAGGTTTGCGTTTACGTGCCCTGTTTTGGGCGGGATAGATCGGCGCGGAATTTTTACAGCTGCGCCGGTGTCAGTCGTCGTGTTCTTCTTCCTGGCCGGTCGGATGGCATTCAGCGCAGGCAAAAAAGTCGGTCTGGCTAAAATCTACTTCGTCGTGTTCGGCCCGTGTGGCGTTGGGATCGTGCTCGTGGCAGTTGGTGCAGGTGTATTCAGCGTAGGTGGTGGTGTGGCATACGGCGCAGTCCAACTGGCCCTGTTCGCCATGGTCCAGCGGGAAATTGTGCTGGCGCAGGCGGGCGGGCAGCCAGGCTTCGGTGGTGTGGCAGGCGGCGCATTCCGTGCCGAAGAGACCGGCGTGGATGGGCGGCTCGGCGTGGCAGGCGACACATTCGCGCGGCGTGCCTTTGTAAACCTGGTCGACGTGGCAGCGGGTGCATTCCAGGGCCGTGTGCTGGCCATCTAACGGCCAGACCAGGTTGTGATCGAAGTTAGTCATGCTGCCGGTGCCGTCGTGGCAGCTCTGGCAGTTGAGGCCGAACTGGGCGGTATGGTCGGCCATGAAGACGGCGTCGCCTTTCTGGTGGCAGGCAACGCACTGCGTCTGGTCGAAGTCGGCGGGCTGCTGGCCAGTGTGGCAGGTGGTGCAGGCGAACGGCCGTCCATCAAAATTGGTCATGTGTTTTTCCAGGCTGAAGCTGGTATCCAGGTTGTGGTCAAACGGCAAGCCGTTCATGATCGCCGGCTGCCAGCCGTCTGGCGTGTGGCAGTCGGCGCAGGCCGTGCCAAACATGCCGCTATGGGCCTGCGGCTCGGCGTGGCAGGCTACACATTCCTGCGGCGTGCCCTTAAACTGGCCGTTGGTGTGGCAATCTTCGCAAGCGGCGGCGGCATGCGCGCCGGTGAGGGCAAAAATCTGGGCATGATCTTCCGGCGCGAAGGCGGCCAGGGTGTCTTGCCCATCGTGGCAGTTGAGGCAGTTGTCGCCATACGCTTCGCGGTGGCGGGTCATGAACGCTGCGTCGGCGTCCCGGTGGCAGTCGGCGCAGGCGCTGGTGGCGACGGTGAAGGCGCCGGGTTCTTGATGGCAGGCGGCGCAGTCCAACGGCCGTTCCGCATAATCCACAGCATGTTTGGCCAGTGTGAAGCGCGTCAGGTTATGGTCGAAGTTGGCCACAGCGGCCGTTTTCAGATCGTAGTCCGAGCCACGGTGTTCCAGGTGGCAGGTCGCGCAATCTTCGGCGTTGGGGATACGGCCGTGCAGGCCGATGGGGGCCGGGTTGGCCGGTTGACTGGCTGGTTGGTTGGCGGCGGGGCCGGTAACGGCCGTTTGCGCCAACCCGGCCTGCCGGTCACGGGCAATATCCTCGTGGCACGCCTCGCAGCGCGCCGCCTCAATGCCCACAAACGGCGTGTGACACTGACTGCAATCGTTGCCTATTTCCGCGTGGTTGGCAATTCCTTGCAACATCACCTCACCATGCTGCACCGCCGACAACTCGCCGGGGCTAAACGCTGCCCCGCCGGTAAAATAAACGCCAATGCCCAGCCCCACGGCCAGGACAAAGGTGGAAATCAGGGCCACCGGCGAAAATATAGGGTGCTGGCGTTCCAGGCGGCGGTATTCTTTCACTTAAACAGCCCTGCGCGAAAATAAATGGTGGCTAAGATATGAATGCCCACCGAGAAAAACAACGTCAGGCCGATGGGAATGTGCAGGATGTGCCAGGCGCGCAGCAGGCGGCGCGTGGTCGCCAGCATGTCGATCTGGCGTTCCAGGGTGCGCTTTTGTTCGAGCAGCGCGGCCAACTGCTGGCGCTGCTGCTCCTCTAGCTGGTCCAGGCGGCGCAGCTCCTTTTGCAGGCGGCGGTGATAGCGCCATTGATAAAACGACCGGCCCACAACCGTGAGCAGCGGGTTGCGCTGTGTCGTGCGCTGGCTGAGGCTGGTGACAATTTCTTGTTCGCGCTGCGGGCGCTGGGCCTTGATCTGTGCCAACTTGTACTCGATGGCCCGCATTTCCTGACCCAATTCCTGGCGCGAGGCGGTAACGCCGCTCATGGTGCGCGGCAAGGCGGTGTATAAATACCGCCCGATGAAGCCAGAGCCGACAACGACGAGCGTCAGAAAAAAGCTGAGGCCGGCCAGGCCGCGGAATTGCAGCCCGGTGTGCATCAGCACCATGAAGGGACCGACGATGCCGGTGAAAATGTGAAAGGAAAGCCAGTAACGCACCGGCCCGGCCCAGTTTAGCCAGGACGTGCGTTTGCGCAGGCTGTAGAGCACCTCGGTCATCAGCATGAGGAGGGCGCCGGCAATGCCCAGGGCGTGACCGAAGGGATTGCCACCGCGCGGTTCGGTGAGCAAATCGTAGGCGATGTAGACGCCGGTCAGCACAAATACGACGAAGAGGCTGAGTTCGAGCTCGTAGGGTTTAACGGCCGTTACCGTCGGGTCGACAAATTGTTGTTTGCGGGCAAAAGAAACAGAGAGTCGGTTTCGCACAGGCTTCTCCTCAAAACAAGCGGCGTCAAGTTTAGCTTACGCTGTCAGTTGGCCGGTATCAACCGATTTGGGTCGTGCTGGAAATAAAAGAGGTAACTACCAATACAGTTGGAATGGTTACCGTTACACCGGGCAGGCTGAAATGATACAAATTGGGGAACGGCTTTATGCCCTGTTCTGTTAAGCAACATCATCCTTTACGCCACCTTCCTACCAATACAGTTCATCAGACTTGTGTCAGGCTGCTTCCGTTCCTTCCTTGTGTGCAGGTTTCAGCCGACAAGCATTGGCCCTAAATTGGGCCTGTGTACCACTTCAGTCGAATGCGCGCCGAAAAAGTAACGTCCATCGGCAAAAATAGGACTTAAGTACTAATTACCCACGCGATCGGCTGCCAGACCTAAACGATGCGGCCGGATCTGGCAGCCTGCCAATGGGGGGCGAAACGGCCGTCATTTCACATCCCTTCCACACTCGGCTAAAATTGGCCCATGATGCACTTATTCAGTTGGAACGTAAACGGCCTGCGCGCGGCGCACGGCAAAGGATTTCTGGACTGGTTGAATCAGGCGCAGCCCGACGTGCTGTGCGTGCAGGAAACCAAATGCCACCCCGACCAGCTAGACGAAGCGCTGCGCGCCCCCGCCGGCTACCACACCTATTGGGCCTGGGCCGAGAAAAAAGGCTACAGCGGCGTAGCCCTCTACAGCAAAACGGAGCCGCTCACCGTGCAAATCGGCCTGGGCATTCCCGAATACGACCGCGAAGGACGCACCATCGTCGCCGACTATGGCGATTTTGTGTTCATTGGCGCCTATTTTCCCAACGGCAGCCGCGATCACAGCCGCGTGCCCTTCAAAATGGCCTACAAAGCCGCCTTCCTGGCCTTTTGCAACGACCTGAGAGCGCAGGGCAAAGCGGTGGTCTTTTGCGGCGACGTGAACACGTCGCACCGGGAAATCGACCTGGCCCGGCCCCGGCAAAATCAAACTACCACCGGCTTTTTGCCCGAAGAGCGCGCCTGGATCGACGACGTAGTGGCCCAGGGGTATGTGGACACGTTCCGCGCCTTGTACCCGGACCGCTCCGGGGCGTATTCCTGGTGGTCGTACATCGGCGGGGCGCGGGGGCGAAACGTGGGCTGGCGGCTGGATTATTTCTTTGTCAGTCCGGATTTGTGGCCGCGGGTAGTCGATGCGGCCATCCACGCCGACGTAACCGGCTCCGACCACTGCCCGGTCAGCCTGACCCTGAAGCTGCCAGAATGAAAGCGGACGGAGGCATGGGGCGGTGGGAGTGGGCGGCGCTGGCGGGAGTTCTGACAACAGCCGCTGTTCTCCGCCTTGCTTACCCCGGTCTGACCGAATTCAAAGCCGACGAAGCGCGCCTGCTGGCCCTGGCGCTGGACATGGTAGACGGCCGTTTCCCCCTGCGCGGTATCAGCAGTTCGGTCGGTTTCCCCAATTTCCCCATGAGCGTCTGGCTCTACGCCCTGCC
>Ga0116151_10002398_pt1 | contig 17217 bp, 18 predicted proteins | sample AD_UKC117_MetaG_FD_89893 | JGI IMG/M metagenome (GOLD analysis project Ga0116151, IMG submission 89893) | Active sludge microbial communities of municipal wastewater-treating anaerobic digesters from Hong Kong - AD_UKC117_MetaG | ecosystem: Engineered > Bioreactor > Anaerobic > Digestate...
AAAAGAGAGGTGTTGGTGGGAGAGCTGGCTGGCTGGCAAAAAGCAGGGTTGCCGATCATCGCTGCCTTTGGTGGGATGCTGGTTCCGGCGGTAATCTATGCCGTTTTTAATGCCGGCGGAACGGGTGCGCCAGGATGGGGGATCCCTATGGCTACGGATATTGCTTTTGCTTTGGGATGCCTGATGATTCTGGGAGATCGAATCCCGACCTCTTTTAAGGTGTTCTTGCTTGCCATGGCGATTGTAGATGATTTGGGAGCCATTATTGTTATTGCGCTGTTTTATACCGCAGAGATACAGCTGTCATATTTGTTGCTGGCGTTGATCGTGACTTCCATATTGATCGGATTGAACATTATGCATGTCCGCAAGCTTAGCCCATATGTAATTCTGGGTATCATCTTGTGGCTGGCATTCGAACACTCCGGCATTCATGCGACACTTGCGGGCGTTGTGCTGGCAATGACGATTCCAGCCCGGTCACTTTACAAGCCGGAAGAGTTTTTGTTTGAGACAGAAAATATTATCAAGAATTTTCCTGAACAAGATGACGAGTTTCGTCTTATGTGCGTTGATGAACAGCAGAGAAGTGCACTGAAAAGCCTCGAGGAGGCGGTAGGTAAACTGGATACCATGCTGCAGCGCCTGGAAGATACCTTGCATCCTTTTTCAGCCATTTTTATCATACCGCTGTTTGCCTTTGCCAATGCGGGGGTGAGTTTTGGGCCGAATGCGCTGGAGATGATTTCGGGGAGCACCATAACATTGGGTATTATTCTGGGTTTGTTATTGGGGAAACAATTGGGCATTATGTTATTCTCTGTGGTATCTGTTAAATTGGGGATCACAAGCCTGCCGCCGGGATTAAACTGGAAAGGCATCTATGGGCTTAGCTGCCTGGCCGGGATAGGTTTTACCATGTCGTTGTTTATAACCAACCTCTCATTTACCGCTGCTGATATGGTACAAGAGGCCAAAATAGGGATTTTAACTGCTTCGCTTTTGGCGGCGATTATGGGAATCATCGTGATGAGCAGGACGGCAAAGGATGATTAAATGGCTGCTTGTACTTGCAAGACAGTACGCTGCCGAAGTTGTAGTTAATATTGGGGCGCCGGGGAGAGTAGTGGATGGAGGAGAAGATGACTGACAATCAAAAGGCCCTGATAAAAACTCACTGGAGTTCTGTATCAGGGCCTCTTTATTAGATTCAATTGCGGCATTTTATCAACCCCCCTACCAATCCATGACCGGTCCGCCGTTAGCGTAGAAGTAAGCCAGTTTTTCGTTGAGTTCATGTTTGGTCATGGTCTTGCCGTCCACGGTCACATACTCTTCGCTGCGGCGATTGTCGTTTACCAGGTGCAGATTGGCTCTTTTAACTCTGGGGGCGTATTCTTTTTCATACATTTCTCTGATGGCGTTCATACTAACATCTCCTTTCTTTTAAGCGATTTTGTTGTTGGCTAGATATTCATGACCGGTCCGCCGTTAGCGTAGAAGTAAGCCAGTTTTTCGTTGAGTTCATGTTTGGTCATGGTCTTGCCGTCCACGGTCACATACTCTTCGTTGCGGCGATAGTCGTTTACCAGGTGCAGGGGAGTTCTTTTAACATTGGGGGCGTATTCTCTTTCGTACATTTTTTTAATAGCGTTCATGTTCACCGCTCCTTTCCGTTTTGATTATAGGTATCATTTCGTTGTTTATTTGTTCGTTTGTTTGTTTGACCATATATAATGCAACTTGCGTGCCAACATTGCCAAAGATTTGCTTAACGTGGAAATGCGAATTTACAGGGTTTGTTGGTGAGGAAGCAGAGATTTCTTCCAGACAGGAAAAAGAAAATGTAACAAAACTGTCACATTAGTGATCTGGTTCTGTTGTTGAGTGACAACTATGTTACACTTTTGCGGCACTTGACTCCTGTTGTTGGGGAAGACACAATGACAAAGTCTGTTTGGTTTAAGGTGTGAACAAAAGGAACATAATTTACATATAGTAAGGTGAACTCCATGAAGGAATTTTCCCGATAAATACAGACGAGAGGGAGATAGATAGATGAACCGAACTAAAAAAAGCCCACCAGCCACTGGAAAATGCCAGCGGATTGGGGCCGTGCTGCTGCCGGTATGCAGTTTTTGCGGGGAAGTGCCTGCCCGGGGGATTAAAGGAGTGGTCCGGGTAGGCAAAGCCTGGTTGTGTCAGACCTGTGAGGGGAAAATTATCAGGCTGGAAGTCGGGTCAAATGACTACGAAACCATGCTTGCAAAAATGAAAAGAGTTTGGCAATAGGGTGGCCTGCCGCGGCCCCCTATTTACTCTTTTAATCGTCCCGCTGCGGAGCAGGCAAACTAGTTGGTAAACCATTGCGTCACATACAAATAACTGCCCTTCTGATAAAAGCCCAAGCCGGCTTTGCCAAAATTCGCATTGAGAATATTAGCGCGGTGTCCGGCTGAATTCATAAATGAATCATAGGCTCCTTTCACGCTCGTATTCAGGGCGATATTTTCTCCTGCCGCAGAATAACTGACTCCCAGGCTTTGCATCATATCAAAGGGACTGCCGTAAGCGGGGGAAGTATGGCTAAAATAATTGTTTTCCGCCATATCTTTGGATTTCAGATAATAAAGAGGTAGAAACAGAAAAGAAATAATTATAACGCATGACAAGAATTTTTTCATAACAGACAGCCTCCTTTTTTCCATTATTAACTGAAATAAACCGAAGTTTCCAGCGGTAAATATAACCATTGACAATACAGTGAAATAATGTAAGCAAGATAACAGCCAGCCGCAGACAAAATGCCAATACACAGATTAAAAGCGGACGAAATTAAGGTATAATTGGCTAAAGACAGGAGGGCTGAGGATGATCCAGATTTATACCGGAGACGGCAAAGGCAAAACCACCGCTGCCCTGGGACTGGCCATGAGATCGGTCGGGCACGGCTATCGAGTGCGGATGATTCAGTTCCTGAAAGGCAGCACTTATAGCGGTGAACTGACCTCGGCCGCCCGGTTGGGCATCGAAGTGTATCAATTTGGCCGTACCTGTGCTCATGCAGCGGTTATCAAAAGTGGTTTCATGACCTGTCAGGAGTGCGGGGAATGCTGGGTAGACGTCGACAATATCAATGAACTGGACAGACAGAAGACCCGCATGGCCTGGGAGTTGGTCCAGGCAACAATGGCTCAGGGCCAGCATGATATGCTAATCCTGGATGAGATCTTTCACGCAGTCAATCTTCAGTTGGTTTCCCGCGATGAGTTGAGCGTATTGCTGCGGACAGTTCCGGCTTCGCTGGAAATCGTCTTGACCGGACGCAATGCAGATGCACAATGGATAACCATGGCAGATCTGGTCACGGAGATGAAAATGATCAAGCATCCCTACGCGCAGAACTGTAAAGCGCGGCGGGGCATCGAATACTGAATGAAGCAAGCGGCGAAAGAGGGATTTGAAGCGTAATGAAAATCTTGTTGCTGAGACACGGGCAGACTGAATGGAATGCCTTGAAAAAGTATCAGGGGCATATGGATATTGCACTGAATGACGCGGGCCGGGCACAGGCAGAAAAACTGGCCCGTTATCTGCGCTGCAACGAAAAGATAGAGGCTATTTACTGCAGTGATTTGTCCCGCAGTCGGGAAACAGCGGAAATCATCGCGCGGGAATTGCAGTTGTCGATACAGGTCGATGAACGCTTCCGGGAAATCGGCTTTGGTGATTGGGAAGGAATGACATATGAAGAAGTCAGCCGAATGTATCCCGAGGAATATACAAAATGGTTCAATAATAATCTCACCATAAAAGTGCCGGGGGGAGAATCGATTGATGATTTGCTGGCCAGAACGCTGCCGTCATTGGGTGACTTGGCCCAAAGACATGCAGGCACGGTGCTGGTGGTTAGTCACGGCGGACTGATCAAGACGCTCCTCAATCATCTCCTGGGCAGCGAGCGCTGGGATACTTATCTCTATCCGGCTTCCATCTCCAGCCTTGAATGGGATGGAGAGGAATTTGTCCCGCAGTTGATCGGTTTCACCCTGCCTGACGAGGTCTAATAGGAACCTAGCCTGCTGACACGAGCAAAGCTTGCTGGCGTGTCCCGGGAACATTGGTGTTTAACAATGAAAGTCCGCTGTACTTGACGATACAACGGACTTTACAAATTTCCCCAAAAAATAACGTTTTATTTGGCTGGTTCGTTAAACTTCCACTTGCCGCTGTGGCCTTTGCTCCCGTCTTTGTAATATACTGTGCCGGTTCCGTGCCGCAGCCCATTTTTATATTCGCCTTCGTAACGCAGGATGCCGTCTTTGTAATACTCTTTGCCATAGCCGTCCTGTTTGCCGTTTAACCAATCGCCTTCATACATACCGCCGTCCCGGAAGGTAGCCTTGCCTTTGCCGTTGGGTTTGCCGTCTTTTACTTCCCCTTTGTAATCGACCGTTACCGTATAGCGAATTTCGAAATCATTTAATTCTGCCATCCAAACTCCCCCTCCCCTGTTTCATTGGATCAACCAAAATACTTTTTATCTAACTTAATCATAACATGTAAACGATTGATTTGAATATCAAAATATGGAATAAAATGCATAAAATTTACACATCACCCAGACAACAATGCGAAAGACTGATGCTGCCAATACTATTTGCGCATCCGTTTGCTGTTTTTCCGCTCCCGGCGCCCATCCTCGGAAAAAATTCGCCGGTCCTTTTCTTGCTGAATGCTGCCCCCCATATACTCTTGCTCCCTTCCCCGGGCTACCACCAAGGTATTGCCTTCATCATAACGCAGCGCAATCGGCAGGTCTGCTTCTCCGTATACGACCAGATACCCTGCTTCCTCCAAATCACGGTTGGCTTTTAAAAGCTTGCGAGTCTCGGCTTTCAGTACTGCAAAATTGGTGCTGCTGTGATGCCCCTTACCGTGACTGATGACCAGGACATCGATTCCGTGACGGATTATCCAGGCCAGGTTTTGATCTATTTTGGCTTTGGCTTCAGATTGATTTAGGCCATGCAAGTCAAGCGTTTCGATTTTCAACACAACCACTCCCTTATAGAGAATATCAACGGCCCGGCCTCCTGCCTGCCGGTTCACCATGAAGATACAACAACTCAATAGAAATGTAACACAGGTGTGCTTGTGGATGCAAAGTTGGCAGGGAAATTTCTGTCATCAATTGCGCCGCAACAGGGTTGTTGTTATAATCCTTTTATATAAGGAGGAATTGGCAGATGAATCTGGACCAGGTCAAAGTATTGTATAGCGAAACAGAAATTAAAGACCGGATCAACCAGATGGGGGCGGTCATTAGCAGAGACTATCAAGGAGAAGAATTGCTGATCATCGGTATATTAAAAGGGGCCTTTATGTTTATGGCCGACCTGGTCAGGCGAATCGAATTGCCTTTGCGTTTGGATTTTATGGATGTATCCAGTTACGGATCTTCAACCATTTCTTCGGGAGAGGTGCGGATCATGAAAGATCTGGATTATTCCATTGAAGGGCAAAACGTTTTAATCGTGGAGGATATCGTCGATACCGGCTTGACTCTGAACTACCTTTGCGAAATTCTGCGCAAAAGAAATCCCAAAACCTTAAGGATTGCCTGTATGTTGGACAAGCCTTCGCGGCGCCGGACCAATACCATCCCTGATTACATAGGATTCTCTGTTGCCGATGAGTTTATTGTAGGGTATGGACTGGATTATTCCGAATACTATCGCGAGTATCCGGCAATTTGCATTTTAAACCCGTCAGTTTATGAAAAGTAGAGGTGTAATGATGGAAAAAGAACTCGTGCTGGTTCTGGATTTTGGTGGTCAGTATAATCAATTGATTGCCCGACGGGTGAGAGAGTTATCCGTTTTTTGCGAAATGGTGCCTTATGATATCAGCTTTGCCGAGGTGAAGGCCAGGAATCCCCAGGGGATTATTCTGACCGGCGGACCGGCCAGCGTACATATTGAGGATGCGCCCCGCTGTGATCCGCGGATTTTTTCTTTGGGTGTGCCCGTGTTGGGAATTTGTTATGGCATGCAATTGTTGGCCCATGAATTGGGTGGCGTCGTCAAACCAAGCCAGTTGCGGGAGTACGGGCGTACCAGCCTGACGGTAAGCCAACCGGGTCAATTGTTTAAAGACATTAGTTCTCCCACCCAAGTGTGGATGAGTCATGGCGACTCCATTGACAGCGTTCCGGAAGGCTGTCAGGTTAATGCAGTCACCGGTAATTGTCCCATTGCTGCTTTTAGCGACAGTGTTCGCCAATTATATGGTGTACAGTTTCATCCCGAAGTCAGACATACCTTGGAAGGCATACAGGTCCTGCGCAACTTCCTTTTTGAGATCTGCGCACTAAAAGGGGACTGGGACCTCAGTGATTTTATCAGTGAAAAGATCGAGGAGATCCGCGCCCAAGTGGGCGGTAAAAAAGTGCTTTGCGGGCTGAGCGGCGGGGTTGATTCCTCCGTGGCTGCTGCTCTGGTGCATAAGGCTGTGCAGGATCAACTGGTTTGCGTCTACGTAGACACAGGGTTAATGCGCAAAGGAGAATCCGAGCAGGTACTCGACACATTTGGCCGGCATATGCATATGAATCTGGTGTTTGTCGATGCCGGCGAAAGATTCCTGGGCAAATTGGCCGGCGTCAGCGACCCGGAAAAGAAGCGCAAAATCATCGGTGAAGAATTTATCCGGGTATTTGAAGAAGAAGCCAAAAAATTGGGCAAGATCGATTATTTGGTGCAAGGTACCATTTATCCTGACGTGGTAGAGAGCGGCACCAAAACGGCCCATACCATCAAAAGCCATCATAATGTGGGCGGATTGCCTGAGGACATGCAGTTTGCACTGGTGGAACCGCTGCGCCTGCTGTTCAAGGATGAAGTCAGGGAGATCGGAGCCAAGCTTGGTCTGGATGACGAGATTGTATGGCGTCAGCCGTTCCCCGGGCCGGGTCTGGGGGTCAGGGTGCTGGAGGAAGTCACCTCGGAAAAGGTAAAAATTTTACAGGAAGCCGATCACATTTTACGGGAAGAAATCAAAAAGGCCGGGCTGGAGCGGGAGATATGGCAGTATTTTGCGGTGCTGCCGCCGATGCGCAGCGTGGGTGTGATGGGCGACGGACGTACCTATGCGTATCCGATTATCCTGCGGGCAGTGACCAGTGATGACGCCATGACCGCCGAGTGGGCCCATATTCCCTATGAAGTGCTGGATATTATAGCCCGCCGCATTGTCAACGAAGTAGCGGGCGTCAACCGCGTTGCCTATGACATCACCAGCAAACCCCCCGGAACGATTGAATGGGAGTAAATGTACCACAATCAACCAAGGAAGAAATACATGAAAATACCCTGAATCCGGTCATACACCGATTTAGGGTATTTTTTTAAAGTTCATCCAGAAGCCTTAGGATCTCCTCGTTTTCCGGGATGTCCTTCATCGAGCTTCCGTAGTGGATATGACGGACAATACCTTGTTTGTCGATGATCACTTGGGCTGGCATCCGGCCGAGTTTCAAGATGTTCACCTTTTGTTTGTACAAATCGGCGATCCGATGTTCCGGATCCGGGATTCCAGGAAAAGGCATGTTATTTTCATCCCAGTATTTTGCAAAACTCTTTTTGTCTTCCGGACCAACGGCTACAACCTCCGTTCCCTTTTCTTCAAACAGGGAATAGTCTTGGCGCAACTGCGCCATATGCGCTCGGCAGTACGGTCAGACAAAGCCGCGGTTGAAGACAAGGAAAAGGTTCTTTTGCCCCAAATAACTAGATAAGACGAATTCGTTTCCTTGCCAGTCGGCAATGGAAAAATCCAGAGCCTTTTGTCCAATGCCAATTTCCATGGTACCCCTCCCTATTTGATGGTGTATGATTATATAATACACATATAATGGACGGTGTACCATGCTTTAGCTAAAATCTCTCGGATGATCCCTCTCTTTTGGAGCCAGGACAGGAGCGCAGCTTCTGTTCGGATCGTATCGTTGCTGGGCTTTTTGGTGTAGAGCTGGGTTAATTAATAATTTAAATCTACCAGGGTGGCATGCTTTTGCATTATCATTTATAATTACTGTGATTACGCTATATTTATATTAAATTCGATATTATATAAAAATCCTTCCTTAGTTAAGCAAGAGGAAAAGCATTATATCCTGAAATTGGAGGAGTACATGTTATGAAATGGAAGGGAAGAACCGCAAGCACCAATGTTGAAGACCGCAGAGGCACAGCCAAAAAAGGGTTTATCGGCGGAGGAGCCGGAATGATTCTGGTAGTGCTGGTCACCCTCCTGCTGGGAGGAGATCCGGGAAGCATCATTAGTAATCTGCAGGATAGCAACACCTCTGGCAGTTCGGCTTATGTCGAAACACAACAAGAAAAAGAGCTGGCCGAATTCGTGTCGGTGGTGTTGGCTGATACAGAGAATGCCTGGAACGAGATTCTCCTAAAGGAAGGCGTGGATTATCAGGAGCCTACGCTGGTCTTATTTACAGACAGTGTACAGTCTGCCTGCGGAGTTGCCGGTTCGTCAACCGGCCCGTTTTATTGCCCGGCTGACTACAAAGTGTATATTGATTTGAGTTTTTACAATGAACTGCGTGAAACCTTTAAAGCGCCCGGTGATTTTGCCATGGCTTATGTGATCGCTCATGAAGTCGGGCACCATGTGCAGACGCAATTAGGTGTAATGGAACAGGTCCAATCCCTGCGCACTAAACTAAGCGAAACTGAATACAATGAATATTTAGTAAGGCTGGAACTGCAGGCAGATTACTTGGCGGGGGTCTGGGCACATTATGCCCAGGGCAAGGGACTGCTGGAAGAAGGGGATATTGAAGAAGCTTTAAATGCAGCCAGCGCAGTCGGTGATGACCGCATCCAAAAACAGGCGCAGGGATATGTTGTGCCGGATAGTTTTACCCACGGGACCTCGGAGCAGAGGATGCGCTGGTTCAAAAAAGGCTATACTAATGGGAGCTTGGCCGAGTGGGATACCTTCCATGCTGATGTTTTATAAATAAGAAGGTAACAAGATGAACAGGCGGTTGCTTTATTAAAAGCAGCCGCCTGAAGTTTTTTCTGTGCTGTTATAACAGAACTGTCATTTAAAGTAATTGACACCGGCTTCGAATAGACGCTGGTCTTTTTCCAAGGGAATGTTGCGATACAGGTGCGTGCCGATTCTTTCCGAGTGGCCCATTTTGCCCAAAACCCGTCCGTCGGGACTGGTGATGGCCTCAACCGCATAGTCCGAGCCGTTGGGATTATAACGAATATCATAGGAGGGCTGGCCGTCATCGTCTACATACTGGGCGGCAATCTGTCCATTGGCGATCATCTGCTCAAGCTCCTCTATACTGGCGACAAAGCGCCCTTCGCCATGGGAGACCGCGATTTGGTGAATGTCACCGACCTCCACGTTGGCCAACCAAGGTGACAACACCGAGGCGATTCGGGTTTGGACCATGCGTGACATGTGGCGGCCGATACGATTGTAGGTCAGAGTGGGCTGCGTTTCGTCCATGTCCCGGATCTCACCGTAGGGAATCAGCCCCAGCTTGATCAGAGCTTGGAACCCGTTGCAAATGCCCAGCATCAGACCGTCCCGGTTTTTCAGCAATTCCATCACCTCATCACGGATGCGCGGGCTACGGAAGAAGGCGGCGATAAATTTGCCGGAACCATCCGGCTCGTCGCCGGCGCTGAAGCCGCCGGGGATGGCGATAATCTGTGATTGCCTGATCATCGCTGCCATATCCCGGATGGAGTCTTCCACGGCTGCCGGGGTGAGATTTTTTATCACAAAAATATCCGCCTGAGCACCGGCCAGCTCAAATCGCTTCCGGGTGTCATATTCACAGTTGGTGCCCGGGAAAGCCGGGATCAATACCCTTGGTTCGGCAACTGTCAGACTGGCCTTGGTTCGTCCGCGCTGCGCATGAGATACAACCCGAGGGGCGGTCAGTGTGAGCTCTTCAGTTTGGGTCGGGAACACGTTTTCCAACGGTGCTTCCCATACGGTCTGGGTTTCCTGCAGGGATAGGCTCATGCGACCGATGACAATCATTTCGTCTTGGATGGTCCGGCCCAAGTGGTGGCAGGTAACACCATCCAGCGCGGCAGCAACATTTACCTCTGCAGGCATCTCCACCACCAGACTTCCATATTCAGGCGTAAACCAGCGGGCATTTGCTTCCTCCTCTGCCCAAAGATGGTCTTGTGCGGCAAACCCGATGCGGTTGCCAAAGGCCATTTTGCTGATGACTTCCGCTATACCGCCTCCGCGTACCGGATGGGCAGCAGTGATTTGGCCGGTGTGGATCAACTGGGTGACGCGTTCATAAGCAGTGCGCAGCGCTTCAAAATCAGGCAATTCATTGGCGTCACGGGCGATTGGAATCCATACCACTTGGCTGTCCGGGTGTTTAAATTCCGGCGAGATCAAATTCCTCGTATCGGCGGCGGTGACGGCAAAGGCTACCAGAGTGGGCGGCACATGGAGCTCCATAAAAGTGCCGGACATGCTGTCCTTGCCGCCAATGGCAGGTATGCCCAGCTGCATCTGGGCTTGGTAGGCACCCAGCAAAGCGGCAAAAGGTTTGCCCCATTTACAGCGGTCGGTGCCAAGTTTTTCGAAGTATTCCTGCAGGCTCAGGCGCACTGTTTTATAGTCTCCGCCCATGGCCACGATCTTGGAGACGGCTTCCACCACCGCATAAAGAGCGCCGTGGAAAGGGCTCCACTTGCTGAGTTGGGCGTTGTAACCGTAGGTCATGAGCGTACAGGTAGTGGTGTCGCCTTCTTCCACCGGAAGTTTGGCGGCCATGCCGATGCCGGGAGTAGCTTGATAATGGCCGCCAAAAGGCATCAGGAGGGTTCCGGCGCCAATGGTGCTGTCAAAACACTCTACCAGACCGCGCTGCGAGCAGACATTTAGATCCTGTAGGTTATTCAGCCAGGCTGTTTTAAGATCGGCAGAGATAGTTGCCGGTTTGTTTTTAAAATAGTTTTTATCCGCATCCGGTTCCGCAACCTGGACTTCGATATGCTGTTTGACACCGTTGGTGTCAAGAAAGTCGCGGGCGATGTCCACGATGGTCTGGCCGCGCCAAACCATCTTCAGCCGTCGGTCTGCCTTTACTTCCGCCACCTCGGTGGCTTCCAGGTTTTCCATATCTGCCAGTTCTTTAAACCGCCCGGAATGTTCCCGGGCGACCACTACTGCCATTCTTTCCTGGGATTCGGAAATGGCCAGTTCAGTGCCGTCCAGACCGTCGTATTTCTTGGGAATAGCGTCCAATTGAATGAGCAGTCCGTCGGTCAATTCGCCAATGGCCACGGAGACTCCGCCCGCTCCAAAATCATTGCATTTTTTAATCAGCCGGCTGGCCTCCGGGTTACGGAACAATCGCTGAATCTTTCTTTCGGTGGGGGCGTTGCCCTTCTGCACTTCGGCGCCGCTGGTGTAGATGGATTCTTCGGTATGTTCCACCGAGGAGCCGGTAGCGCCTCCGCAGCCGTCCCGGCCGGTTCTGCCGCCCAGAAGGATGACCATATCGCCCGGCGCAGGAGTGGCCCGAACGACCTTGCTTTTCGGTCCGGCGCCGATCACCGCACCTACTTCCATGCGTTTGGCAATGAAGCCTTCATCGTAGATCTCCGCGACCTGCCCGGTGGCCAGGCCGATTTGGTTGCCGTAGGAACTGTAGCCAGCGGCAGCTCCGGTGGTGATTTTGCGCTGGGGAAGTTTGCCCGGCAGGGTATCGGCAACACTCGCCCGGGGATCACCGCTGCCGCTGACCCGCATGGCTTGATATACATACACCCGTCCCGAGAGCGGATCGCGGATGGCGCCTCCCAGACAAGTGGCAGCGCCGCCGAACGGTTCAATCTCGGTGGGGTGATTATGGGTTTCGTTTTTAAACATGACCAGCCAGTCTTCCTTGCGACCGTCGATCTCGGCTTCCACCATGATACTGCAGGCATTGATTTCTTCTGAAAGATCCAGATCAGGAAGTTTGCCTTGCTGCTTCAGCTTTTTCATGCCCAGCACGGCGATGTCCATCAGACAGATATCTTTTTCCTGGGAACCATACACCAAAGCACGGTCCTGCTGATAGGATGCATAAGCTTCCTGAATCGGCCGCCCCAGGCCGTTTGCTGCTTCAATGGCGACCTGATCGATGCAGGTCAGGAAAGTCGTATGGCGGCAGTGATCCGACCAATAGGTATCAATTACCTTCATTTCTGTCAGGGTAGGGTCGCGCTTTTCCTGATCGCGGAAGTAGGCCTGACAGAATTTGCAATCATCCGGGCTCATGACCAGCCCCAGAGCTTGTTGAAAAGCCGGCAGTTCAGCTTCGTCCATGGCGATAAAGCCTTCCAAAACCGGTACATCACGGGGAATGATGGTTTCCATTGCCAGGCAATCAGGTTTCTCCAGCAACGTCTCCCTTGAATCGACGGCATTGATACAATAGTCTTTGATCTTGCGGACATCGTCGGCACCAAGACTCCCGTACAGCAGAATCAGCCTGGAGGACAGAATCGTCGGCGGGTCGGCCTGGGTGAGGATTTGGATGCACTGGGCAGCCGAATCGGCACGCTGGTCATACTGACCGGGCAGGTACTCCATGGCGAAGAATTGTACACCCGGCTCTATGGCAATGGTTTCATCATAGACAAAATCCACATTGGGTTCAGAGAAAATAGTGGTCTTGGCCAGCGCATACGCTTCATCCGAAACACCCGACATATCATAGCGGTTGATAATCCGGATTCTTTCCAATGGGGTAATACCCAGGTTTCCCTTGAGATCGTGATACAAATGGCGTGCTTCTACGTCAAATCCTGGTTTTTTTTCCACCAAAACACGCTTTACAGTGTTGTTCAATCTGTTTCGCCTCTTTCTTGCGTGCTCAATTTTGCTATATGTATATCATATCTGGTTTTGCTTTTGAAGGAAAGAGACAGAGGCAAGAGTGAGCAACCGTCAGGACCGGCAGTGAGATAGATTTCGGCAGGCAGGTATCATGAATTTCCCATCGCTGAGGGAAAGGTGACTCGGAAACAGGTTCCTCCAAAGCATAAACATACGGTTCTTTGTCATGCAAGTCTTTTATCGCCATGTCGTATCTCCCGATTTATATCCTATTTTGGCCATTATACAAAAAAACATTCGTTAGTCTTAGGGTAATTGGTCAGCATTTGTCGATGCATGGAGTCTTCCTTTTTACGACAGGCCAATTATTTCGGCATCACAACGTTGCTGGAAATCCAAGGGTATGACTGGGAAAATAAAAAAAAAGGTGGTATTATCAAATCAAAATACACAAAGTGGTTTTTGAGCAAAACCGGACAGGTTGATTAAAAGGAGGGTGATCAGGTGAGTGCGACGGAAATGAACATGGATCAGCTCAAAAAGCTTAAACAAAACCCCAACCAGGAAGTGGTGGTCATGCTGAACCTGCTTAAATTCAAGCCAAACGGAGGTCTTGAATCGTATAAGCAATACATCCAGGCGGCCAGTCCTTTTGTCGAAGCGGTGGGCGGTAAAACCATCTATCTGGGCAAACCCGATGAATTGCTCAACGGTGATGAAACCTGGGACCTGATGATGCTGGTGCAGTATCCTTCCCGGGCAGCATTTTTAGATATGGCCAACGATCCTGAGTACATCAAAATCCATGCCTATCGGGAAGAAGCTGTGGAAAAAGCGATGCTCTACGCCATTGACCGGATCGGGTATCGCTGTCTGCTGGACATGCAGGAAGATTAGTCTGTTTGCCTGATAGAACCGAGAAAAAGCGCTTAATGAAGCATTGATGAAACACAGCGACAACACAGAATAACAAACAGCAATCAGGATAGAAAAAACCAACCAGGAACATTCGGGGGTGAACTCAATATTGTCGTTAGAGGTTTGCTTGTCCACGTCAAATTAGGTGAACCGACTTCACTTCCGCCGGTATCCTGCAAGCACAAATCGCACCTCGACTGCGAAATAGATTTTGTTACTTTGAGCACAAAGGACATTCAGGAGTATATTTTTGACACCGATATCCAACAGTCAGTGGATTGGAGCAACCCTGACTTCGATAACTCAAACGAAGTACCGAGTAATGAGGAAGTATATCCGTTCGATTACGATGAGGAAAACTCTGATTCGGGGCAAGAAGAAACCAAAGTACCTAATACAGCGCAAACGAGTGTTTATGTTGAAGTATCTACTGAAACGCAGTCTGCTCAAAAGGAACCTACAAGACAACTTGGTATATCTGTTGAATCAGTACGCGTTGAGGGAATTTCCAAACTCGCAAATGATTTTAAGCGTTCGTGTAACGGATACGGAATACAAATTGAAGAATGTGAACCCAGCAAGGCGATTGTTGGATCAAGCGTTATCCGCTTTCCGTTCAAACTATCGCGTGGGCAAAGAATATCAGTACTGCGTGACCGACTTGAGGATATTGGACGAGAAATGCGCCGAAACGGTGTCCTAGTTCAGATTGACACAAATTCAGATACATTTCTTGATGTTCCGCGCGCTATTCGCGATGCGGTGCTGTTTTCTGATGTGATAGATAGAATACCTGATGTAACTTCGCCAGAGCAACTCTACTTTCCGCTCGGAAGAACACCAGATGGTAAGGACATTTTTAAGAACCTAAAAGAATGCCCCCACTTGCTGGTTGGTGGAAGCACAGGGTCGGGAAAATCAATATTTCTTTATACATTACTCTGTGCAATACTCAAGACGCATCGGAATGTTAACGATTGTCGAATTTTGCTTTCATCTTCTAAACGCGAGGATTTTGTGTATTTCGAAGGACTTTCACAATTGGTCGAGGGACGAGTTTTCGCCGATGCAGAAGAGATGACCGAGCTTTTTAAAAATTACATATACCAAGAATCCGAACGCCGAGGTGAGTTGTTGATTAAAGCAAGGAAACGCGATATTGATGCTTATAACCAGACCACCGACGAAAAACTTGCTCCGCTTATTGTAGTCGTAGATGAGTTTGCAGACTTAACCGACCAACTCTCTAGCAAAAGAGAGAAGGATGCTTTTTACACTCCTATTCGAAAAATTGCCCAAGCAGGTCGAAGTAGGGGCATACACTTAGTCCTTTGCACACAGCGCCCCTCAGCCGACCTTGTGCCGTCTAACATTAAGGCACAACTCAACGGGCGATTAGCACTGCGTGTCAACGATGCTATTGCATCGAGAATGATTATTGATGATACAGGCGCACAGAGTCTCCAAAAACACGGCGACATGCTTTATAAAACAGACTTAGGCACGGAACGTATTCAGGGATATTTCATTTCGGTTGAGGAAGTTGAGCAGATTGTCGCCGACATATTGAATTCGAACAATTAGCAAGGATATAGTTAGCAAAGTTGCGTAGTGTTACTGAAGCGAAAATGCCACTGCTGTGATTCTGGAAACAATTGAGCCAGCGTATTTATTTTGCCATATCTTTTTATGGTGGGGTACTAGTCTAGTAGGGACGGGATTTGGCTTTAAATAGGGAGCAATTCTATAACGAAAGTAAATTGATTATGTTGACTTGTTTCCGAGAACTGATTAAAGCTACAAAATACTGTTGACATGTTTCCAAGAACGGACAATTTCATAAAAACCACCATCGACCTATTCCCGAGAACGGACAAAAGGTAAAACACAGTCTAGACATCAAGCCGGGCCTATCGTTTCATGTGGAGACGGTAGTATTGATGTCAAGGGTTGAAAAGTAGATGTATAAAAAGTCCAGTAAATAAGGGATTTTGAAGATTTGCAGGCTGAAAACTGTAACTTCAAAATCCCTTTTTATTGCTCCTTGAAAACAAGTCAAAACAAGTGATTTTGAATGCGACAGAACGGATTAGATGTTGGTGCTTGCTGACAGAGCAGGTTAGATGTCAAGTGCTTGCGAGAGAGCAGATTAGATGACGAAATAGAAGCTGAAAATGCGAAATATTTGATTATTTCAGCAAAAAAAATAAAAAACTCCAAGAGCTATTGACATATGACCTAAACGGGTTTACGATAACATATGCACGAATGAGTATATGAGTATGCGTTTTTGATAGGGGGGATTTAATGTCATATTTAACAGAGTTTTTTAAGCTTGTATCCGATGAGACACGATTGCGGATTGTCGTTTTGCTTGCTCAGGAAGATTTGTATGTATGTCAGATATGCGGAATTTTGAATCTTTCCCAGCCTAAGGTGTCTAAGCATCTTTCAAAGCTAAGAGATTTGAATTATGTTGTCGACAGAAGAAAAGAAAAATTTATTCTATATTCGCTCGATTTAAAGGATGAAGTTATCAAAAACTTAATCCAAGATATTGTTGTGCATATAGAACAATATCCTGTGCTATGTGAAGACAGAAAGCAAATGAAGGATAAAGAGCTATTTTTAAGCCAGTGTAGAACAAAATTGCCAGAATAATTTAATCCTTAAGAAAAACTTGCTTTTGCAGATAGAGAGACTATTAAAGCACTTTATTTGAACAAATATAAACCATAAATTTCAATAAGTCATAAAGGAGGATAGTAAATAATGGATATGAAGGCTTTTTTAAAAAATTATAATTTTACGATTATACTTCTTGCAATAATGATAATAATTACAACTGTTGTGTTGTCAATGGGGCAGTCCACAATGATTGGAGTACCTAATTTAAATATTGCAATGATGATCGTTCTTGTTGCTGTAGGTTTGGCCGCAGGACTATTAGGTGGATGGATTGGTACAGGTGGTTGTAGCGTAATGCTACCGGTTTTGCATTTTTGGCTAGGTTTCCCTGCTCCCATAGCAGTTGGGACAACTCTTTTTGCAGTCATTTTTACGGCTATATCAGGTGGATACGGTCACTTTAAACAAAAAAACCTGGATAAACGAGTTGCTTTATGGATGGGCGGAGCTGGAATTTTAGGGGTAATAATCGGTTCTTGGCTCTTTACTTTTCTTTCAAGCAAATCTACGCTTTTAGGATTTATTATCGGAATCGTATTTTTATGGCCTTCGTTTAGAATGATCTGGGAAGGAATTGTAGGTTATAAAAACAGCAAGTCTTCGCCGGGCGCACCAGTTTCACCACCACAAGATCAGTCAATAAAAGGACAACCTGAGCAATTATCTATATTTGGAGGCATTGTAGGTGTTCTTACAGGTATAGTG
>Ga0116151_10002399_pt1 | contig 17216 bp, 18 predicted proteins | sample AD_UKC117_MetaG_FD_89893 | JGI IMG/M metagenome (GOLD analysis project Ga0116151, IMG submission 89893) | Active sludge microbial communities of municipal wastewater-treating anaerobic digesters from Hong Kong - AD_UKC117_MetaG | ecosystem: Engineered > Bioreactor > Anaerobic > Digestate...
ACATATTTGCTTTCGAGCTGGCGCGCCTCTTCGATGGCGGCGGCCATGACATTGCGGAAATGCGGTGTCCCGGGAAGGCGCCCGAAGACCCAGGTATCCTCAAGACTCGCCTGCACGAGACGATCGATGACGCCCTTGGCCCTGGGGAGATCCACTTTATGGTTCCTGAGGATTTCGGCGCCGAAGTTCGTGCCTTCTTCCAGAATCGCGAGCAGGAGATGTTCGGTGCCGACATATTCCTGTTCGTAATCGCGCGCAATGCGCTGCGACACTCGCAGGATCTGCTCCATCTTCGACGTGAGCTTTTCGTACATAATTCTGGACCCACGGCGCGCGACGCGTGCCCCGGCGCGCTTACTCCACGGATTGTACGTCCGCAGGCGGCTTGTCCAGCCGCCCTTTCACCATGTTATATCCGAGGCTCACGAGCGCTACAAGCAATGTGAACGCCAGCGTGATCCGCAGAATCCGCAGTCGATTCGCGATTTCTCGATCACGCCACTCGGCCATCCGCCGATCGATTTCCTCGAGTTTCTGGTCGATTCGACGCTCGATTTCGTCGAGCTTGGATTCGATGTAGCTGTCCGCCGCGCCGCGCAGCCGGCTCGCGATCCCACCGACGACACCGTGATCTTCGATTTGCCGGCGCAGCCTGCGATCCTCTTCCTCTGTCGAGGGGCCCTGCGTCGACACCGGCGGCGGTGGCGCCGTCGGCGCCTCGACGAATCGTTCCAGCAGCGCCCCGACGATGCGACGACGACGACGATGGAATTTCGGCCAGAAGCCCTCCGTCTCACGCAGCTTGTCGACAATCGATTCCGCATGATCGTCGCTGGCGACCTCCAGACCGCGAAGGCGCGACAGCGCGATCAGCCCGCGGTGGGAGAGCGTGTCGTAGTCGTCGCGATTGATCGTAATGATCTCGCGAACCTGGTCGGACTTTGAGGCGTTGGCCGCGGCCCGCCGTCGGCCCCAGCGAAGGATGTCATGCAGCGCTTCCGGATCGAGGGAACGCAGGATCTCAACGCGTCGGCGAACGCGCCGCAGCAGCGCGTCGGACGACATCGCTTCCACGTCGCGCAAGCCCACGTCCCGCGCGAGATTCGCCAGCTCGTCATGCGTCTTCGACTCGAGATCGTCGAATCGCGAAAACTCATCCATCATGGCAATCGTGTCGCCCGAACCTGTGAGTGTATTGCGCGTCATACTGGATCGCCGCCGCCTTGTCCCGGGCGATATCGCATCGCCGGGAGCGATCTCTATTCTCCCGAATGGCGTGACGGATCGCAATCCACCGCCGAGCGCTATCCGCCGTCGACGGGGTCGGGGTCGGGGTCGGGGCAAGGCGTGTCGCGCCGCCCGGCGCGGGATCGCTCAATGAGGTAGGCGACCAGCGCGATCAGGAAAATCAGGACGCAGACGCCCTTCCAGACAAATAACCACCAAGGTCGCCACCAGGCGCCGGTCGTGACTTCAACAAGATCCGAGAATCCAAACGCGACAAAGACGGGGCCGAGCGCGGCACAACGGCGGCGATGGGCCGGGCGAACGATGGCGGCGATCAGAAATCCCACGCCAATGACAATCCAGAGACCGGCCTCGATCTGATTACCGATGACGAACAGGGGATCGGCGCTGAGGAGACAGGCGGTTGACGAAATCGACATCCCGGCCCCCAAATGGCCTGGACCGCAACGCAACGGCGAACGTCAGCGCTGAGCGGTATCCTGATCATTCTTTCGGCGCAGGCGGCGCTCGTTCGTGAAGTACCACACGATCACAATCGTCGGCGGCGTCAACACGACAGCAAACGGGTACCACATGTTGCTGCGCGTGAGCTCGAACGCAAGAATTGCTAAGTCTGCAAACATGCGAACATTAGAACCTCAGCGAGCCGCCGACGCCACAGAGAATTCGCCGACACGGAAATCTCCGCCGTGGCGCCGCCCGCTTCCCCCGGGGATCGTCGAACATACAGGCGTATTTTCGAGACTTTGCCTTCGAACACGCCAAGGTCCTCGTACGACGCCATCTCCTCGCGGATGAAACCGGCCTTGTTCAGGAAGGCGTGTACATTGAACCCGGGCGCGCAGCCCTGGCAGCTCGTCTGATCGACAATGGCGATCAGACGCGGCCGACTCGCTTCAACATCGGCGGCCAGCTCTCGGAGATACTGCAACTCGATCTGAGGACGATTCGTGTCGTCGTGATAGAGCGCCATGTCCCCCGCCGCGCGCAGGTCGCTGTGAACCAGCGCGATCGGCATGCTCACGAGGTATCGCGATCCGCCCTTGTATCCGTAACGGATCAACTCGGGATAAGCGTCGCCGACATTGGTCGAAATAAAGAGAACCTCATCCCCCGCATTGCTGCGAGAGAGGACTTCCCGCCAGATCGGCGTCGGTTCGTCAATCCCGCGTCCGATCGTCCAGCTCAGGGCGATCTCCGCGGCCGATGACGGCGCCGTTCCCAGCGCCACGCCGATCAGCGCCAGTGACGCGAGCCTGGCGCCGAAACCAACACCTGAGGTCACGCGGGCGCCCGCCCACAAGGCCATGCAGGGTAACGCGCCGAAGTACACGGGAATCAGGTGATAGGAATAGTCTTTTCGCTGAACGATGAATGACGTGATCGCCAGAAGTGTGAAGGTCGCGAACATCGTCGCCAGCAGCGACGCCCCCGGATCCCGCCGGGTTACTCGCCACGCGGCGAGCGCGGCGCCGCCATACACCAGAAGAACACCGGAAACAAAGGCGATGTGCGCCGCGGATATCGGCTGATCGTACACCCAGTAATGCGACAGAACGAACGGCGCCCAGCGCTCGAAGAAACCGCTGCGCATCGCCGGGGGCACAAACGCGAAATGCGCGAGATAGACAACCAGGAAGATCCCGGCCGCAATCGTCTCCGGCGCCATCATCTTTCGCCAGGCTCGCGTGCGCAGCGCGCAGAGTAGTTCCACGCCGACCCAGATCAGCAGGAAATGGTGCTTCAGTGCGGCGCCGACGCCCGCCGCGACACCGATCAGAACACGCAGGAGCATCGACGGCGTACGACGGTCGCCCGACATTCCCGGGTCGCGATACATCAGCCAACGCAGGAGCAGCAGCGGCGCGAACGTGATCGCGAACCAGTGTTCACGCTGGCCGAAGTCCGGCGCCAGGAGTGTGCATTCACTCGCCACGACAAACGAGAACAGAACCAGACCGCGCTGGAGCGGCGACAGCGCGTTCGAACCGAGCGACAACAGTCGCCGAACGACAATCGTCGCCACGACGACGATCAACCAGAACATTACGAGGTACACGGGAATCGGATTGACGCCCAGAAACTTCGCCAGGGCCACGGGAATCGCCAGCAGGTAGTAGATCAGAGGCGGGTTCTGTTCGAGGAAATCGACATACGGCGTGGCGCCTTCCAGCAGTCGCTGAGACGCGTCCAGCAGCAGACCACAGTCATGCGTGATGCTGAACGGTCGAATCGCAATGATCGCCGCAAAGGTCAGGAGCTTCAGCGCGACGAGCGCGTCCCAGGTTGAAGACCGCCGGAGCCAGCCCGCCCGCGATGGCGATTCAATGTCCGCACGGATCCCCGGCGCGGCCTGCGTTGGCGCCGCGATCACGGCGTTGGTTCGAATATCCGATGACAACTCTCGCTCCATCCGGCGACTGGCGTCTCGAGTCCCTTCGAGCGGGCGCCGCCCGGCGAAAGGCGGGTATTATGACGCTCCCGTCGAATAATTGAACCGCGATGATCGATGCGGGTATCCTGTAGCGAGCGGCCCTTTCGGGCCGCGTGACGACAGACCATGGACTACGCCGAAATCTCGCCCATTCCGCCGCTCGCCCCCTACGTACGCTGCCTGTGGACGCTTCGCGCGCCGGCGACCTCTCTTGGCGACGCCCCCGATCGCGTCCTCCCTGACGGTCACGCCGAGATCATCATCAACCGGGCGGCGCCCTTTACGGAACTTCGGGACGACGGCGACGTCGTCCGGCAGGAGAACGCCATCGTCGCGGCACAAATGACGCGGTTCATCCTGATCCAGCCGACGAATGAGGTCGACCTGGTCGGAATCCGATTTCATGCGACTGGCCTGCACGCGCTGATCGGCGCCGACCAGCGCGAGCTTGTCGATCGTCGGATTCCACTGGCCGACGTTGATTCGAAGCTCTGGCGCCGGCTGGTTGCGGCCGCCCTGGCGGACGACGAGTTCCTGACCGGGACACAGTCACTTCTTCTCTCAACGCTTGAGCGCCGGACGTTTGGTGGCGCCGAGGACATTGCACGGGCGGCGACGTGGATGCGCCACGTCGGCGGGCAGTGCCGCGTGGCCGCCATTGCGGATCGACTCGGAATGACGACGCGACAGCTCGAACGTCGCTTCCTGGCGGAAGTGGGCGTCACGCCGAAACGCTACGCCCGAATCCTCCGGTTCGACGCCCTCGTCCGCAGCGCCCAGGGGGGCCTCGGCAGAGACTGGACGACGCTGGCCCATGTCCACGGCTTCCACGATCAGGCCCACTTCAATCGCGAATTCCGGGCCATCGCCGGGCAGACGCCGACACAGTTCGCCCGCAGTGAAAACCTGCTGACGAGCCTCTTCACGTCCGGCTAGTCCGTGTCGCTTTTTTACAAGCGGGCCCGACGATCGGCGGCGTATCATCCTCCTCAAGTACAGTTCAGGCCCCATTCCTGCGGTCTCTCACATGACCGCAACAAGGAGATCATACGATGAAGGTCAAGCCACTCGCAGTTTGTCTCGTTGGCGTCGGCGTCAGTGTTGCAGTCAGCGTCGCCGTTGCGGAACCGAAAGAGGACAAGGGCGCCGCCGATCAGATCGCGAGCATGACGTGGATCGCCGGCGCCTGGGAAGGCGACATGTGGGGCGGGAAGTTCCAGACCTACTACTGCACGCCGGACGGCGGCAAAGTCATGAGCTACAGCAAGCTCATCAAGGAAGACAAGGTTGTCTTTCACGAGTTCGAGGTGTTCGAACAGACAGGCAAGGGCGAAGTCATCTTCCGTCCCTTCCCGCAGGGATCGCCCGCACAACCGCTGACGCTGGCCGAATGCGATCCGAAGTCGCATAAGGTCGTCTTCGAGAACAGGAAGAAGGACTTCCCCACGCGCATCGTCTATCAACGCGTTGAGAAGGATCGACTTGTCATCACGCTCTCAGACCCGTTCGGCGAATCGAAGAAGGTCGAGACCTTCGACCTGCGGCGAGCGAAATAAGACACCCCTCATTTCGACGCCACCCGCTTATTGCCATCGCTGGAACGAGAGTCCCTTCTCGTTCCTTTTCCGCGCGGGAGTTCCTTCCCGTAAAGCAAACCCGTCGCCTCATTTGCGATGTGGTGATTCGCTTGCTGTGATTCCCGCCCGGCTCAAACGCGCTGAATGACTTCCGATTTATCGAAACGCACCTTCGCCAGCGTCGCGTGTCGGTCCCCTTCGCCGCGATAACCGGCGGCGCAGGCGACGACCGTCGCGAATCCACTTCCCGTTAGACCGACAAGCTCGTCGTACTTCGCGGGCTCAATACCCTCCATCGGGCAGGTGTCCACGCCCAGCATGGCGGCGCAGGTCATGAAATTGCCGAGTGCGATATAGGTCTGCAGCGCCGTCCAGCGGCGGACATCAAAACCCGCCGGCGGCGGCAGCAGATACCCCTTGAGCATTCCGCTGAACTGTGACAGCGAGTCGACCTCCACGTTTCGCACGTCGGCCATTCGCCTCAGGTAGTGATCAATGTACGCCTCGGATATATCCGTCTTCGCCGCAAAGACGACGTAATGCGAGCACTCGGCCGGCTGCGTCTGACCCCAGGAGGCCGGAACGAGCCGCTCCTTAACGGCCGGGTCCGTAACGACAACGAATCGCCAGGGCTGCAGACCGAAGGAGGAAGGCGTCAGAACCAGCGAATCCTCCAGGGCGTTCCACGTCTCGTCGGGGATCCTGCGACTGGGATCGAATCGTTTCGTCGCATAGCGCCAGTTCAGCTGGTCGAGCATCGTCTGTGTCGGAATCGTTTCCATCGCGGGCAAGCTACTCCTCCTGGGCGGTCCCAGCCGCCGTCTGTGTTGATCGTCCAGGATTGTAGTGTCGCAGACCGGCGGCCGGCCGATGGTCCTCGGGCGTCGCCGTCCCGCATTCCGGACAACGGTCTGTCGTCGCCCGCAGATCGTAACCACAGCGGACGCAGTGACCGGTCTTATGCCGCCTGAGGAGTCTCAACCGAACCACGGGATAGATCATGTATGTCAGGAGAATGAAGCCGCCCACGACGAATGCGCCCTGCAGAATCGTTGCGTGGAAAACGCTCAGGAAATGTGACCATACGGATTCGCCTGACACACGGCGATGCGCCCCGGCGATGTCCACAGACAGCATTCCGGTGATCAGGTCAATCACGCCGAAGAACGGCGCCCCGACACTGCGGACAAGCGTCGCCGCAACAATCGCACGTGTCAGCGCCCGATCGCAAAGCCGCCGCTTTACGCCTGACGACCGCGACCAGATCAGCATACTGACATACGCGACAGCGATTCCTGCTGCGATGGGAACAGGATCGATTGATGCGGCGCCAATCGCGAAACTCAGACTCGGACAGACAAGGGCCACCGTCACAAAGAGCAGAAAGGCAGCGATCCGCGCCATCGAAGGCGGTTCGTCGCTCAACAGGCCGGGCGGCGGAACATCTCGAACTTCGGGATTTTGATCCGACGGAAACAGATCGGATGTGGATTCGACAGGATCATCAGGCATTCCGGCGCTCCGGCACGGTTGATCGTTGCCCTCCCATGATACGCATCTCCGGGCGCTCTGATCCAGTGATAATCAGGCCATCTCGCACGGGTGGTTCAGGTGGACGCGAGGTTCAGGGCGTCAGTTGGCCCCGGCTTCCCCGTGACGCTTCGCGCGTCGCCGCTGCGCCAGCGACGCGAGCCGCAGGATCACGTCGCACTCCAGCTGACGAGGTCGATGCCAATACGGCGCCTCGGCGCCGCACTCGGGGCAAAGCTGATGCGTCGATCGCATGTCGTAGCCGCAGGACCTGCAGAGACCATCCAGTGTCTGGCGCCCGGTTCGAAGGGCCTCCGACGGAAAACGCATCCAGGCCAGAACCGCAAAGGTCCCGATCATCAGCGCGCAGTGAATCAGTGTCGCAACGACGAGCCGGCCGGTCAGAAACTCCCCCGCGCCAACAGGACGCTCAATATTGAATCCCGCCAAGAACAGGGAAACAGCGCCGACGAGCAGATCCACGACGACTGTGATCGGCAATGACAGGACGCGGAAGCGCAGCGCCGCGAGGATTGTCGCCCGCAGCGCTCGATCGCGCAGCCGGCGACGAACGGACTTCGAGCAGACGACGCTCAGTACGACAATGAATGCGCAGGCGGCGGCCGCAAGCATCGAGGTGAGGTCGAAGCCAACGTACGACGCGATTGCCAGCCCGGGCGCTCCCAGCGCGAGGAAGAGCAGGACAAGCGTTCCCGCAATGCGGCGTCGCGACGGCGGATTCGTGATCCGGGGACCGGCCATGCTGGCTGTACGCCGACCGCGGGATTCGGGTTCGCGGGTTTATGGGTTTGCGCCCGCCAGACGTGGATCGGCCGACTGACGCTACAATGCCCCGCAATCCGCTCGGCCTAACTGGCATTAGTGGGCCGATGGGCCGCAGCGCGCTGGAGACGATGACAATCCACCGAACTGAAAAAACCTCGGACTCCGAATCCGCGAGCGAGCCGATGGGCTACTGCCCGCGTTGCGACTACGCGCTGCTCGCGCCAGGTAGATGTCCGGAATGCGGCGTGGAGATTTCACCGGCGCATATTCGTTCCCGTCCCCGCGCTCTGCGCCGTCGCAGGTGGATCAGACGAGTTTCAGTGATTGCAGTCGTCGCGCTCGCGGGCTGGGGAGGGTTGCGGTTCCACAGAAGCGGCGCATGGAGGCGATATGTTCCGACGTCGATGCTGATGGCGTGGCGCGAAGACAGTGTCGAGGCTGAGAAGGAACTCATTCGACGACTGAGAGATGGGGAACTTTCGGACGCCGAGGCTGACGCGCTCGTGTCAACGTTGTTTGCGCTTGAGATCGAAAACGCCGATCCGCTGACGACAACGACGCCGATGCGCCTGGAATTCTCCCTGACCGAGGCGAGTCCATGGGGTTGGCAATTGGTGACCTCTGTCGAGTATCGGGTGTTGATTGATGGCCAGGCCGTCAAGTCAACCGCCGAGGTCGCGAGAGACACAACAATTCGCCTCCTTTTCCGCACGGAACGACTGACGCAGGAACGGGTGGATGGACAGGACCATATCGATTACGAGATTCGCTGCATCCTCGATCTCCCCATTTCGGGGGATCGAAACCATGTCGTATCGCACAATCAGAATTCGCCAGGCTCCGACCGGCGATTCGTGATTGCGAAATCCGGTACCCAGCGGCTCCTTCGCCCGAATCCCGACTCGAACTGCGACGCATTTTCGAGCGCCCTCTGGCCGGATTATGTTCAGCTCCAGGCCGTCCAGAGGCGACAGCCTGGCGGCGCCAGATCTGGGGAGATCTTTGTCACGCTCCAGATTCAGAGCGGCATGGGACCGATTGTCGCGGAACTCCAGGTCGCCCGCGCGTCAACGGAAGACTGGAAACCCGGTCCGTCAATCATGTTTGACGAAACAACCGACGGATTGTGCAAAACCGCCTCTGTCCGGGATTCGGCGTTCAGCAGCGATGTTGACTCCGTGGACGTTCGCCTGATCCCGAGGCCTGCGGAGCGTCGGTTCGTCAACGGCATGGAACCCACCGATTGCGCGTTTATCTGGAGAGGTGTTCCCATCGAGGTCACTGACAGGCTGAGCGTGTCCACCAGGCGCCGCGAAATTGCCGGCCGACCGACTGTTGTTACACCCTTCAGGAAGTAGGCGCCCATGAGCCCATCCAATCCTCCGTCCGAATTCCCCCCGCAATTGCCGGCGGGACACTGTCCGGAATGCGATCATCTGCTCATGGGCACAGGTCGTTGCACGGAGTGCGGTACATTCGTGTCGCAACCTTACATCGAAGCCGACTCACGATCCGTTCGCAAACGGCGCGACGCGAAGGTCGCCTTCCGCCTGATGTCTCTGGGCCTGCTGCTCATCGGCGGATACTGGATCCTTGCGAGTGGCGTGTGGAAACGCTGGACGCCAACGTCATGGCTGATTGAGTTGGCGCCGAATGAACTATGGGCGGTCGATGAAGTCGCCCGTCGCGCGGTTGCGGGTTCATTGAGTTTGCAGGAGTGCGACGCGTTCGCGATCGCCTGCTGGGCCTATCGAATGGAGGCCTTCTCGCCGCGACCGCGAGACATCCCGATGGACTTCAGAATTGTGACGGACCGGCCGAATCGTGAATCGATCGGCAGTTTCGTGCAGGTGGACATGACGATCGAGGCGGTCCGCCTGGATGGTCGATTCGTCGGCTCCGATCGATCGTCACAGAATCGTCTGTACGCGATCCACATCGGAAACAACAGACGCGTCATTCTGGACGACACGCTCGCGCCAGGCGATCATCGGCTGGAGGTCGACATCACGATCCGCCAGGACCTTTCGGGCGGCGCACGACCGGGCATGCTCGCGGTCCATCGGACCACGCTGTCCAAGGTTATCCATGTCATCGAGGATGACATCGACGCCTTTGTCGCCGGCCGATTCGACGAAGATCTCGCCAGCGCCATTCAGGCAAACTTTCGACTTGCGATCTGCGACGTCGATGGTCGATCGACGTCCGTCCTGGGCGGTGACGCAAACATTCCCGTCGCCGCCGCCATCGAATCGTCTTCGAGCGTGTCCGATCCCTCCATGGCGCCCCGTCGAGGCAGTTACTTTCCGCGCCGAGGCCGCTCGTTGGTTTTCACGGCCGTCGATTCGTCTCGATCTGACGCGGATGGGCCGCTGTACGACGTTCGACTCGTCCCCGATCCCATCGAGGCGTTCGAGCACGGGGATACGGAGTACTTCGCAGGTGTCATCGAATGGAAGGCTATTCGACCTCAGGACCCCGGATCCGACGACGATCCCTATTCGCTGACAGCATGTGAGAATTGCAAGGCGCCCTACGGCGTCGCGCCCACGACGATCACCCAATGGCGGCCTAAGGAAAATATGTCCGACAACGAATCGAATTCACGAGAGTGACTCTCGCCCGCGCCGCGGATCCAGTCCGGTACGTCGATCGACGCGTCAGCTCTCCCACTTGAAGGCGCGCAGAGCGATGGCGAAACTCACGACGCCGAAACCGATCAGGACCTCGCTGGGCCTGAACATCTCGGCCGCTGAGAAGCTGCGCCGGACGGCGCCTTCCATCGCCGGGATCGACCACTTCACGGGTTTGATATCGGAAAGCGATTGCAGCCATTCCGGCATGAGAGCGAGCGAATTTCGCATGCCCCACAGCGTCTCTGGCCACGCTCCCCGGTCGGCGTCCATCCGAACGACTTTGCCGGCTTCAGCGCACACGCCACTACGGACAAGGCGTCGAACCACAGTCCGTGGCGCCACCCTTGAAGGTCCGGCCGAGCGTCTCACAGGTAAACCTGGAAATGACGGAGCAGCTCGCGCCGTCGCAGCACGCCCCTTCAACGACGAGCCCGCAATCTACAATGTCCGCGCACAGCTGCGTTTGAAACACACCGCCCTCGGCCTCGCAGTCCGCCTGCGTCCTGCTCACACATTCGTTCCCATCGGGCAGGCAGCAGCCGCTCTCGTCGGAGACGTTCTCGCTGCAATCGGCGTCGTCGCAACTGACCCCCAATGGCTGCAGCGTCCCGCCGAAAGATGCGCAACCATCCACTGTCACGATCAGGCAGCGGCCATCGCCCAGGCAGCAGGTCCGACTGTCCGCATCGGGCGTTTCAGGGCCTCCGGGCCCATCCTGCCCGCCCCCTCCCGATTCACAGTCCGGACATGGAACGCGCCCAAGGAACATACCGTCACAGGAATCCTCCGTCGCCACGAGTTCGCACCCACCTCTGTTCAGGCAACACGCGCCAAACGGCGCCCGGTCACAACCGCCTTCGGCGCAGGTTCCGTTGGGCTCGAAGATATTGGGTCGCTCGCAATCCGACGCGAAGACGCCGTCCGTACAGACGTTCTCGAGATTGCAGCAGGACCCCGTTGTCTCCACCTGAGTCTCCTGGTCGGCCCGTTCCAGCAACTGCAGAATCGAGCACTCGCAATTTCCTATCTGTCCCATGCTGACGAAGAGGATGGCCACGAGGAGGATCGAATGACCCTTCCGGAATCTCGGATATCGACGGGTTGGCGTCATGGATGAACTCCTTTGAGTGCGAGGCGCAGATCGATGGCGCGGCGGATTGGCCCCCCATTCCGCAAACTCGACACCATCGTGTACAGATGGGACGCAGTCCCTCCGCCGGGGGCGCAGGGAATTCCCGAAATTCATGGAGAAATCCCGGGCGCCACGACAGACAATGACTGCCATCCTGACGTCGCTGGTATAATCGATCGCTATGCCCGAGGCCGAACTGCGCCTGACACAACTGCTTGCCCGCGCCGCGGCCGGCGATGAAGACGCCCGCCATGCGGCCCTGCTCGCCGTGCATCCGCGACTCCAGGAGCTGGCCGAATCCCAGCTCCGCGGCGATCGGCGCAACGCCACGCTTCATGCGACAGCCCTCGTCAACGAAGCCTACCTCCGTCTGTTCGCCAACCCCTCGGATGGCTGGGGCAGCCGCGGCCAGTTCTACGCCGTCGCGGCGAAGGCCATGCGTCACATCGTCGTTGACCACGCGCGACGGAAGGCGGCCGACAAACGCGGTGGGCGTCTCGCGCACGTAACGCTGGACGCTGTCGCCTCCGACGCGCCACTCGACGCGTCGGCCCTGCTCGACCTCGACAACGCCCTCGCGGGACTTGCGGAAATCAGTCCGCGCCAGGCGCAGCTTGTTGAGATGCGCTTCTTCGCCGGGTTGAGCGTGGAAGACGCCGCCAGGGCGATGAACATCTCGGAACGTTCCGCTCAGCTCGACTGGCGCACGGCCCGCGCATGGCTGCGCGCCCGACTGGAAGGCGGCGCTCTGTGACGGACACAGCCCTGCACGAACGCGCCACGTCGATCTTCGGCGAAGCGATCCGGCTCAGCGACGCCGATCGTCGGGACTTCCTCGATCGCGAGTGCGCCGGAAATACGCCGCTGCGCACTTACGTCGATCGCCTGCTCGCCCACGACAGCGATGCGCCCCTGGCGCCCGAGGCGGCGCGAGAGGTTCGTCGGGCGCTGCGCGACGCCCTGCCGCGCCACATCGACGGCTACGAGATCATCGATGTCATCGGCGGTGGCGGCATGGGGATCGTTTACCGGGCGCGACAGGAATCGCCCAGCCGCGAAGTCGCGATCAAGATTCTCCATCACGGCGTCACAACATCCGCCGCGCTCGAGCGCTTTGTTCGCGAATCCGAACTGCTCGCCCGGCTCGCCCATCCGAACGTCGCGCGCGTCTTCCATGCGGGCGTTTCCCGGGATGGGGGCGAACCCGCCGGTCGCCCCTACTTCGTCATGGAGTTGATCGACGGCGTCACACTGGACAACTACCTCGCGTCACGATCGCTCCCGGCGCCGGATCGCGTCCGGCTGCTGCTTCAGATCTGCGCGGCCGTCGAACACGCCCATCAGCGTGGTGTCATCCATCGCGACATCAAGCCGAGCAATGTCCTGATTGATGGGCAGGACCGCGCCGTGCTCGTTGACTTCGGCATCGCCAAGTGCGCGGACACTGACATTCATCTCACGATCGCCGCCGACGGCGCCAGTTCGCTGCTCGGAACGCTCGCCTACATGAGCCCCGAACAACTCTCGGGGGATACCGACGCCGTCGACACGCGCAGCGACGTCTATAGCCTCGGCGCCCTGGCGTACGAAGCGCTGTGCGGTCGACTCCCTTACGACATCGAGGGCAGGCCCATCTCGCGCGTCATCGCCGCGATCGAGCGTGACGATCCGATTCCCCTGAGGCGTCGCAATCCGGCGCTGGCCGAAGACCTCGACAGGATCGTCTCGAAGGCGATGCGCAAGAAGCCCGATGAACGCTACCCGTCGGTGTCAGCGCTGTCGGATGACCTTGCACGATGGCTCGACGGCATGCCCGTCGAAGCGCGGGGCCGCAGCGCTCTCTACGTCGCGTCGAAGTTTGCCCGGCGCCATCAGGTGGCGACGCTCAGCGCGATCGCCGCCACCGCCGCCATCGCCGTCGCCCTCGTACTGACATCAACGGCGCTCGTCCGCGCCGAGCGTTCCCGGAAGCGCGCCGAAGCCGAATCCGAACGCGCAAAGGCGATGTCGAAATTCCTCGAGGCGACAGTCTTCGGCGCCGATCCGGAAATCGGCGGCGCGTCGATGACATTCCTCGACGCCATCGCCTACACGTCGAATCGCATTCCCGGCGATCTGGCCGCCCATCCCGAACTCCAGGCGGACGCGCACGCCCTTGTCGGATTCGTTCTTCGCCGCCACGGTCGCTACGCGGACGCGGAATCGCATCTCCGCCAGGCGTATCGCCTTCGGACAGAGGCGCTCGGCGACAATCATCCGCTCACGGCTGAGTCCATGAAGGCCCTCGGCGATCTGTCGTATGAATACGCCGGCCGCCCGGACGAAGCGACGCAGTGGATCGATCGGGCCATGGCAATCCTGGCGCATGGCGACAATGATCCGAAACGCGCCTGCTGGCTCTGGTACAGCCTCGCCTTCGCGCAACTCGACGCCAATCGCATCGCAGACGCCCGGCGGAACTTTCAGGAGGCGATACGTCGCATCGAGTCGTCCTACGAGAATCTCGGCGTCGCCTACGCGGGCCGCGCGATGGCGGGACTCGCGCTGTGCGAACTCTATGAAGGCGGCGGCGAGGCGGCCCTGCGAATCGTCAATGACGCGATTGGCCGACAGGCTGAGATGAAGGGACTGGGGCAGGAGTACCCGCTCGCGCGCATGCGCCTGATCCGATCGGCGATCCTCATGCAACTGGGGCGCTTCGACGAAGCGTCCGCCGCGCTGAAGCAGTGTGAAACGTCGCTCGGGGCCGTGCTGGAATCGGGCCATCCAATCTTCGGCGAGATCCTGGCCGAGCGATCCCGCATCGCCCTGGCGTCAGGAGATGATCCCGGCGCTCGCCGAGAGGCCCTCGACGCAATCTCTCTTTTCGAAGGATCCCTGAGCCCGACGCATTGGCGCCGACTGGAGATGGAGGCCGTCGCCGCACTGGTAAACGCGCTGGGAACAACGACGAATCTGAACACGGGGCCTTTCGATCTCGCGACAGAGCGGCTGCAGACGGCGCTCGGCGGTAGCCATCCGCGCGTCATCTGGTTCTATCGCGCCGCCGCAAACGCCTATGAGCGCGCCGGCTTCCACGAGAAGGCGGACTTCATGCGTCATCTGGTCGACATGAGACTGCAAAGGTAGCGGCGATCAGACCGGGCGCCACCTGAAGCGTTCGCCGCTTCAGGTCTCCCACTTGAAGGCGCGCAGTCCGATCACGAAACTCACGACCCCGAAGCCGATCAATACGGCGCAGGGTTTGAACATCTCGGCGGGTGAGAAGTTGCGCCAGACGGCGCCTTCCATCGCCAGGATCGACCACTTCACGGGACTGATATCGGAAATCGACTGCAGCCACTCCGGCATGAAGGCGAGCGGAATCATGCCGCCGCCGATCATCGCCATGAGCACGAGAATCGCCCAGCCAATCCCGCCGGCGCTCTGCTCCGTTTTGCCCATCACGGAGAGAAACATCATGATGCCGACGAAACAGATTGCGATGCAGAAGATCGCAACGGCCAGCAGCGCGTATGACGTGGGTCTCACTTCGAACACGATCGCAGCGATCGTGAAGAGCAGCCCTGCAACGGCGAGGGTCGTCAGCAGGCAGGCGAGCCCCTTGCCGGCGAGAATCTGGGCCTTGCCGATCGGCGCCATGCACAGTCGGACGAGCGTACCGCGCGTGCGCTCGACCACGAGCGTGATACCAAAGCCGGCGGCGCATCCCATGATGCCCCAGATGCAGCCCTGCGGAAATGAGATCTGGTAGGAGTTCGTTGGGTGCGACTCCTCGCGCAGGATATCGATCTGCTCGATCTTCGGCTGCGGGAAGCCGCCCCCCTTCATTTCCTTTTCCGGCAGGTTCTTCATGAACGTCTTCAGCGCCGACAGAAAGGTCGTCATCGTCATTTTCGTGACGGCGTCCATGTCCTTTGCATCGCTGATTTCCCTGATGGACGCGTTCACCTGGGCGTCCATCGCCTCGGGATCCGTGAACATCCGCTGTACGCCCTTGTAGAGCTGCGCCGTAAGAACGCCCTGAAGAATTCCCGTCTCCGCAATACGCGAAGGATCGATACCGATTTCCACGCGCGGCGGATTGCCGAACATCTGGCGGCGCGCCTGACCGAAGCCTTCCGGCAGCAGGATCATCGCCCGCTTTTTGCCGAGACGCACCAAATCCTGCGCCTGCTTCCTGTCGGCGCGATCGACACGGAACTCATCCAGTCCTTCCAGCTCGACGACGAATTCCTCGGACTCCTTCGTCCGATCCTCGTCGACGACGACGACGTCAATGCCCTTCGTCGAACTGCGAATGCCGCCCATGATCGAACCAAAGAGGCTCGAATACAGGATCGGAAAGATGAATGCGAAGAAGAACCCGACTTTGTCGCGGGCAAGCAATCGCAGGTCCTTGGCGGTCAGTGCAAGAAGCTGTTGCATCAGTCGCGCAGACTCCTTCCCGTCAGATTCAGGAATACGTGCTCCAGATCCGGCCACTCGACGCGGAACGTCTGCAGATGGCTCATCGCCTGCAGCTTCTGCAGTTCACCCAGCGGATCGCTCGTCGTGATCTCCACGTCACCCCCGTCGCGCTTCGCGATCACGCGGCTGTCGCCGCCATGCTCCGCAATCAGCTCGTCGACCGTATCCAGCGCCAGCAGTCTGCCGTGATCGACGATGCCGACGCGATCGCACAGTCGCTGGGCCTCCTCCATGTAATGCGTCGTATAGACGACGGTCGCGCCGTCGTCGCGCAGGGCGAGAATATTCTCAAAGATGGCGTTTCGGCTCTGCGGATCGACGCCGACCGTCGGCTCGTCCAGCAGGAGCAGCGCCGGCTTGTGCACGATGGCGACGGCCAGGTTGAGACGACGCTTCATGCCGCCGGAGTACGTGTCCGCCTTGTCCCGCCGTCGATCGGTCAGTCCGACGAAGTCGAGCGCCCACGCGACGCGCCCCTTTCGCTCCGCCCCGCTGAGTCCCTGCATCGTCGCGAAGAACCTCACGTTTTCCTCGCCGGTCATTTCTCCGTAGATCGCCAGCGCCTGCGTCGCCACGCCGATCCGCGAGCGAACCCTCGGATTGTCCGGAGAGCCCTCGCCGTTGATCGTGACCTCTCCGGCGTCGGGCTTCAGCAGACCGACCGTCATGTTGACGGTCGTCGTCTTGCCGGCGCCATTCGGTCCGAGCAGGCCGAAAATCTCGCCCCTGTGAATCTCCAGCGAGAGATCGTCGACGGCGACATTGTCGCCGAATTGTTTGCGTAGTCGCTTCAGGTGCAGCATGGCGCCTTGGCTCCGAGTCACTTTGATCCACCCCGACAATTCGGCGCGGGGCCGACGATCGCGGAGAGTTTAACGCGACACGCCCAACCGTGCGCGGCCGACGCCCACGTTTGTCAGAGGTCGGCGTCAGCGCGATCGTCACGCGGCGGCGACATCGGAAAACGGACCGAAAACAGCCACCCTCACGCCGGCCGGCATGAGAATTTGGAGGCTTTTTTCGAATGACAATCGTTGCGCGACCCTCGCGCTGTCGCACTCTTAGCCTGCTTTGCGTGACGCGCGCTCGTCGATACCAGCTGTGTGCCGACGGAAGTCGCGGCGCCAATCGAACAATCACTCTCGCTGGCCGGCGAGTTTATCCAGAGGAAAGGAAGTCACGTTGGGAGCCGGACGTGTCCGGGTAGGGACGGCGCGGAATCCGCGCGATGAACGTTCGCGTCGACAAACGCCCCTCGGCGTAATGGTTGTCGTATAATCGCGTGGGATGACGACTCCACTCTCGGCCCTGACAGATGAGACCGTGCGCGCCGCCAGCAATGGCGACGCGCAGAAACGAGCCCAGGTCATTGGGGAACTCGCGAGTACCGTCCGCGCGATGGT
>Ga0116151_10002401_pt1 | contig 17208 bp, 11 predicted proteins | sample AD_UKC117_MetaG_FD_89893 | JGI IMG/M metagenome (GOLD analysis project Ga0116151, IMG submission 89893) | Active sludge microbial communities of municipal wastewater-treating anaerobic digesters from Hong Kong - AD_UKC117_MetaG | ecosystem: Engineered > Bioreactor > Anaerobic > Digestate...
CAAGACAAGTAAAGAAACTATTGATGATAAGATGAAAAGGCTTATTTTAAGCGATTTAGAGCATATCAAACCTTGAAATATTTCCTGTAATAAAAAAGTTCTTCTTGACAAAAACCCGAATGGTTCAAATTGGGGAACACAAGGCTCAGCAACAGTTTCGATTAAGAGTTCAGCAAAAGGTTTCATGGCAAAACAAATCACTTTCCAAAATAATTTTGATTACAATCAATCAACAATCAGCGATAAACAAGGTGTTGCAGTTGTTATTGAAGCTGATCAGGTAATCTTTGACCACGTTAACTTTAAGGGTCATCAAGATACACTTTATGCAAAATCAGGAAGACAATACTATATGAATGTTTATATTGAAGGTGTTGTTGACTATATCTTTGGAAATGGTGGACCTGCTTATTTTGAAAACTCAGTGATTAAAAATTTAGCACGTTCAACAGGTGTGATAGCAACCAACAAAGGATACAACTTATCGAGTTCAGCACTGATCACATATGGCTATGTCTTCTATAACAATCAGTTCATTTTTGAAGAAGGTGTTCCCGCTGGATCAGTTGATTTAGGAAGACCTTGGGATCAACATGCTGCAGTTGCTTATATCAATAACACATTCGATGTTCATATTTCTGCAAGAGGTTGGACTGAAATGTCAGGAAATCTTCCACAGAATGCAAGATTCTATGAATACCAAAACAAGAATATGAGTCAAGAAGTATTAGCTGTCACAACAAACGGACAAGCACTCACTGAAGCTTTAGCATTACAGTATCAAAATAAAGATGTCGTATTTGCTCAAATCAATGGCGCGATTGATTTCGGCTCGGAATGGCTTTATCAAAACGCATACACCTATTTACAATCACTAACATTTTAAATCCTTTTGATTTTTTCATCAGTAAACACAAGGTAGTTGGGGGGACTACCTTGTTTTACGTGATGACAACAAAAGAGCATAGCTTATGCTATACTAAACATAAAACAATACGATAAAGAGGTACTTATGGAAACAAAACGTTTACCTGGAAGAGTATGGACAATATTTGTCATCTTTGGACTGATTGGTCAGATGGCATGGACCATAGAAAACATGTATTTAAATGTGTATATTTATAAAACAGTCACGTATGATTCTGCAGCGATTGCTACCATGGTGGCACTCAGTGCGATTGTGGCAACTGTAGCAACCTTAACCATGGGTGCACTTTCTGATAAAATCGGGAAACGAAAGATCTTCATGACAGTTGGTTATATGGTGTGGGGATTATCGATCATTTCATTTGGATATATCAATCAAGATTTTGTTAGCAAACTTTTACCAAATGCCAACGTAATTATGGCAACCGTCTGGTTGATTATTGCGATGGATTGTGTGATGACATTTATCGGCTCTACAGCAAACGATGCTGCTTTTCAAGCTTGGGTAACCGATGTTACGCATCCCACCAATCGTGGGAAAGCTGAAGGATTGATTGCTACCATGCCTTTATTAGGTATGTTAGTTGTCTTTGGTGTTCTAGATTCATTCACACAAAGAGAAATGTGGAAAGAATTCTTTTTAATCATTGGTGTCATTGTGATCGCATCAGGTATCTTAGGATTGTTCTTAATTAAGGATCAATCCATTGAGAAAAAAGAATCTCACTACATCAAAGATTTAATTTATGGATTTAAGTGGCAAACCATTAAAAACAACAGTATGCTATACATTGTTTTTGCATCTGTATCGATTTTAGGCATCGCTCAGCAAGTTTTCATCCCTTACTTCATTATTTATTTTGAGTTTTATATTGGTATGACCGATTATGTTATCTTATTAGGTGGCGTTTTAACCTTAGCTTCAGTTGTCAGTATTATTGGTGGAAGATTAGTTGACCGTTATGGCAAAAAGCGGTTCTTAATTGGATCTGTGATCAGCTATATCATCGGCATGTTTGTGATGTATATTTTAGGTATCACCGTGCAAGATAACATGACATTAACGTTTATTTTCACACTCATCTTTGGTGTTTTAATGATGGGATCGTATTTGGTCAGCATGGTTATTCTTAATGCCATGGGAAGAGATTTGATTCCTAAAACCCATGTTGGTGTTTTTTCAGGTATTCGTATGATTTTCTTTATCATGGTTCCTATGGTTGTTGGACCGATGATCGGCTCCATCGTGATTAAGAACAGTGCATTGACCTATATCGATTCATTTGGTGTTCTTCAATCAACACCGACACCAGGTATTTATTTAGCAGGATCTATCGTTGCTATCTTTGCTGCAATTCCTCTTTATTTTGTCTATCGCTACTTAAAAAAACAAGGTGATGAGCATGCAGCATGAGATGAGATATCCCCATCATCTTCATAATCATCGTGGTAGATTGATCGAAGCTGGATATAGTTTAAGACCTATGATCATGTATCATAGTCAACTGGTCAAAACTTCTCGCGTGCGACTTAAAGAATGGGACTATTTCTTTATTGGGAATAAAGATTACGGTCTATCATTAACGTTAGCAGATAATAGATATATGGGAGTTTCGGGTATCCAATTTTTTGATTTTAATCAACAGAAAAAAGAAGATTTCACAACGTTTTTCATGTTTCCCAGAGGCCGATTAGGTATGCCTCACCAAAGTTTTGATGGACATGTATCATTCCAAAATAAAACCACGAAAGTTGATTTTGACTATGAGTTTAATCACGTTAGAATACAAGCATATGGATTAAATCAAAACCATGTAAATATTCAAGTTGATATTACACTTGAAAAGAGCTATGAAGACATGATGGCCATCGTGATACCATTTAAAAAGCCCAAACAATTTTATTACAATCAAAAATTCAATCACCTCAAAGCTAAAGGATATTTCATGATCGATGATAAACGTTATGATGTTTCTGATCTGTATGGTGTTTTAGATTGGGGCAGAGGAGTTTGGCCTTACGATAACACTTGGTATTGGAGTTCAGCATCAGGTACCTTATCAAATGGAAAGATCTTTGGTTTAAATTTAGGATATGGTTTTGGTGATACATCACAAGCAACTGAAAACATGATCTATTATGGTGGTAAGGGTTATAAGATGGATGATATCACCTTTGATATACCTGAAGATTATATATCAACATGGCAAATCCATGACACCAAAAAAAATATTCAACTGACATTTGAACCTATTTATGATCATCAGACAAAAATCAATTATGTTATCTTAGGACAAGATGCACATCAAGTATTTGGTGTTTTTAAAGGTTTTGTTGTGATCAATGATGAAAAAATTCAAGTTGATAACATCTTTGGTTTTGCAGAAAAAGTAAGAAACAGGTGGTAACGATGAATCAATTAATAACAACATATGCGCAAAATTTGCCTGATCAAGCGTTAACTGAATATCCAAGACCACAATTAAAAAGAGATTCGTATCTCAATTTAAATGGTTATTGGGATTTTGCGATATCAAAAGAAGAAAATATCACATCTTATGATCGCAAGATTAAGGTCCCTTTTTCACCCGAAAGTGTTTTATCAGGAATTAGTGAGATTATATATCCTGATGATTATATCTTTTATCATAAAACTTTAACATTTGAACCCGGTTTTATCAAAGATACAACTATCCTTCATTTTGGTGCTGTGGATCAGACATGTGATGTATGGATTAATGATCGCCATGCACGTCATCATGTTGGTGGATTTACTCCGTTTTCAATTGATATAACTCCATTCATTCAGAATGAACATCTTGATATTAAACTCAGAGTTCAAGATGTTTCTGACACATCCTATCATTTAACAGGTAAACAACGCCTTGATCATCAAGGCATTTGGTATACACCACAATCGGGCATATGGCAAACTGTATGGATAGAATCTTTACCTAAAATACATATTCAAGATCTAAAGATTATCCCACAATTTGATGACCACAAAGTTCATATTTCAGTACAGCTATCAGAACCTGCAGATGTGAAGGTAAAAGTGTATTATCAAAATATTTTATTGAATGAAACGCTATTCATAAATCAACAAGGTGACATCAAACTCGATTCATTTTATCCATGGACACCAGAGAATCCAGAGCTTTATGATCTAGAAATTGAAGTTGAAGACGATGTTGTTAGAAGCTATTTTGGTATGAGAAGTTTTACTATGAAACTAGATCAAAACAAGATCATGCGTTTTTATTTAAACAACGAACCCTATTTTCAATCCGGTGTACTTGATCAAGGATACTATAGTGATGGCCTTTTAACACAACCCTCTGATCAAGCGATGATTGATGATATTATTGCCATGAAAAAGCTTGGCTTTAACATGTTAAGAAAACATATTAAAATAGAACCTATGCGTTGGTATTATCATTGTGATCGTTTAGGCATGCTCGTATGGCAGGATATGGTAAGCGGTAGTGAACGAAAAGATATCATGTTTCATGGTGCGTTAGGTTTAATGAATATTCATCTTAATGATCAATGGTATCTCATCTTTGGTAGAAAAAACAAAGAAGGCCGAGCATTATACGAAAAAGATTTAAACACAATGCTACAAGAACTTAAAAACGTTGTCAGTATCGCTGTGTGGGTGCCCTTCAATGAAGCATGGGGTCAATTTGACTCCAAGCGTATCACGTCAATCATTAGATCAGTCGACAATACACGTTTGATTGACCATGCAAGTGGATGGGCAGATCAAGGTGTGGGTGACTTTTATAGCAGGCATATTTATTTTAAGAAGATTAAATTCAAAAAGAAAAATGCTAAGAAGCGTATCTTAGCATTGACAGAGTTTGGTGGATATAGTCTACCTCTTGATGGACATCGTTATCAAGATGGTCCAGCTTTTGGATATAAAGTCTTTCTAGAACAGCCAGCTTTTCAAGAAGCACTGATCCATCTCTATGAAAAAGAAGTATTTCCTGCAATCGATCAAGGACTATCGGTTTTGGTCTATACACAGGTTACCGATGTTGAAAATGAAGTTAATGGATTTTTAACATATGATAGAAAAGTATGTAAAGTTGATAGGGATGTCATGGTTAAACTTCATCAAGATCTTCAAGAAAGATTTGTAGCATCACTTTTTGTAGCATCACTTAAGTAAGTGAAGTTTCAACAATATGAATGAATGCTTGATATAATTCATCTGTATATGTAGATTCTGGCATCATTTCAGGGTGCCACTGACAAGCTAGCATCGGATATGTTTGATGCATGATCATTTCAATGGTTCCATCTTCATGAAAACCGATAACACGTAAACCTTGACCAAGGCGATCAATCGCTTGGTGATGATAACTATTAACCGATATATCGCCTTGCCAAGCAGTATATTGGTTTTTCTTTATATGTATGATGTGGTGATCAGATACGGATAGATGCTTGTCTTTTAAATCGGCTAAGTCTTGTTTTAGTGTACCACCGAAATAGACATTAATCATTTGCAAGCCACGACAAATACCTAAAACTGGCTTTTGATATTTAACGGCATAATCAAGGATTGAGATATCATGTTGATCCATCTTAAGGTGTGTATTAATCGATAGTCCCTGATTCTCCTCTAGATAACTTTGAGGGTCAATATCATCACCGCCTGTGATGATGAAACCATCACATAAGTTATAGATTTCTTCTTGATTAGGATTATCGATGGTTAACATCAATGTGTTATACCCTCTTTGAGTAAAACCATTGAGATATCTTGTATTAACGAATTGTTTTTCAACGTGATCTTCGGTTAATAACCGTGAAGAGAAACAGATGATTTTTGACATATATGCTCCTTGGTGTGTAGATAAATCTATTATATCAAGTCATCAAACAAATGAACATCATGTATAATAGAATAGAACGAAATGGAGGATTGCTTGATGAATAAACCATGGTTAACAAAAGAAAAACTCATTCACTATCTGTTGATCGTATCATTAATTACAATTACGATTGTCGGATTATATTTTCTACAACTCTTAACAAAAAACTCATTGATTCGTGTATATTACGCGGTTAACTCGGTATTGATCCCCTTTATTATCGCATTTTTCTTGAGCTTTATTATTGGCCCACTATCTTTATTTATCCATCAAAAGTTAAAGATTAAACGAGGTTTCGCGATTATCATCGCCATCTTTATCGGCATTATCTTTATACTAGGTGTCTTAGGAATAGCTATCTATTTCATTGTTACGCAAATGTCATCCATCCTAGATAGCCTTTTAACATACATCGATAATGAAAGTTTATCGGGAGTTATTCAAGATATTATGAATGCTATCACGGCTTATTTTGAAAGTAGCGATATCACAGATCTTATCACTGAAATGACACAAAATGGTGCTTCAATTGAACGTATATTGGGGCTTGCTGGTTCGATCCTTGTTTCCTTATCAGGATTTGCTTCTTCACTGTTTGGCATCATCATGATTTTTGTTTTAACACCAGTTTTTATGTTTTATTTAATTCGAGAAAAGGAATATATCTTTTCAAATATCGCTAAGGTTGCTCCTAAAAAGATTAGACCACATGTCATCGAACTCGGAAAACGAAGTGATGTTGTCATTAGAAACTACTTTAAAGGACAAGGTTTGATGATGCTTATTATCTTCCTATATTTTGGCATTACGCTCAGTATCCTTTCACTATTTGTACCAGCATTCCCAGTTTATTATGCACTCATTTTCGCAACCCTCATGGGTTTATTTAATATCATTCCTTACTTAGGTGCATGGCTTGGTGTAATGGCACCGCTCGTTTTCTTGCTCACTGAACATTTAGAACTTCAACTCAATGGCGGAGGAAATATCTTTTTAATTGCAATGGTTATTGTCGTTATTTTACAGCTTATTGAACAAGTACTTGAAGGCAGTATCATTCAACCTAATGTTTTAGGTAAACAAGTTCATATTCATCCTCTTGCAGTTTTATCAGCGTTATTATTCTTCGGAGGAGTGTTCGGTTTTGCAGGCGTTTTATTAGCTGTACCAATGACTGGTACAATCAAGGCTTCACTTGATTATTTCGGTGAGTTAAACGATAAAACTGAACTTGATCGAATAAAAGAGAATGAAGAGCAAGAAAAAATGAACGATAAAAAAACTACATTACCAAAGAAGTCAAAAAAGAAAGTCTAAACTAGATCCCGTCACTGACGGGATTTATTTTTTGAGAGGATGTCAAAGAGAGTTACTTCGTGTATAATAAGTATTGTACGCGGTCGTGGCGAAACTGGCAGACGCGCTGTCTTCAGGCGGCAGTTCTTCGGAGTGAGGGTTCGAATCCCTTCGACCGCACCAATGTTATTTATATATCACAGGGGGAAAGATATGTTAGAACATGAAAAAAGGATATTTCAAGTGATCAATAATGATCCAAAGGAACGTGCTAGTTCATCTCATTTTGGTCTATCAGCCAAACGATTTGCACTGTATACGATGGCGTATACCATCTGTGTGATTTACTTGTTACCATCTATTCTTATCGAGGTTAGATTTCCATTGATTATGGTACAAGTGATTTTGATTACTGCTATCATATTTGGATGTGTTGTACACGCATATATGTCCTATATGCTTTATCTACAAGGGAAACTCAATCAGAAGAAGATTTTCTGGCAATCACTTATTCTTATCATCGGATCATTTATATTGTATGCTTTATTCTCAGTGTTAGGGATTGATTACTACTTCAATATGAATTGGATTCAAATTTAGGAGCATTATGGAAAAACTTAACTTAGTAGAACCTTCAAAAGACTACATCGATCAGATTCAATCATACTTGAACGAATTTGAAAATGAACTTGAGTCACTTCATGGTGGATGCGGACTTCAAGAAATTAAAGATGTTGAAGCGTGGTTAGTTTATCTAGAACGTTTTAAACATGAAGATACTGTTCCAGAGGGACGTGTGAAATCTTCAGAGTATATGTGCGTTAGAGAGAAAGACAATCAAGTTGTTGGCTTAATCAACATTCGTCATGTGCTTAACGATGATCTTTTATTTGTCAGTGGGCATGTTGGTTATTCCATACGTCCATCAGAACGCCTTAAGGGCTATGCTCATGAACAATTGAGATTAGCATTACATATGTGTGACCAATTAGGTATTAACCCCATATTAATTACATGTAACAAAGATAATGAAGCATCAAGAAGAACCATTCTAAAAGCGCATGGTATAAAAGAAAATGAAGTGGTCGAAGAAGATGGAAACATCGTCGAACGCTATTGGATTTATAGATAGAAAAGATAAGGAGAGATAACATGATTAAAGTAGAGCATGGTATACCATCATCTGTTGGAGATGTCATCTTAGTCACGATGAAAAGAGAACGCGTAGAAGTTGTTCTTGCTGATTACGGTGCATCTGTATATTCCTTCAAATTTAATGGAAGAGAAATGACCGTTAGACCCGATGATCTTGATGGTTTCTTAAATGGGAAGTTTTACTATGGAAAGACATGTGGAAGAACAGGTGGTAGATTGATTGCACCATCTTATGAGATTGATGGAATGAGTTATCCTGTAAATCCTCATGGTGGTGAGACAACTAAACTTCATGGTGGTAAAAATGGGTTTAGTTTCCGTCATTTTGAACTGGTATCTGTCAAAGAAGAAGAAACTCAAGATATCGTAACATGGAAGTTGTTCAGTCCAGATGGTGATGAAGATTATCCTGGAGACTTAACACTTTTCATTCATTACATACTTGATCAAAACAATCGTTTACGTATTCAATTTGAAGGAAATACGACAAAAGATACACTGTGTAGCGTAACCAATCATATGTATTTCAACCTGAATGGTAAAGGTACGATTAATCAGCATCACGTCAAAATTGATGCTTCACATTATGTTGAACTCAATGAAAATTTAATACCGATCAGTAAGTCTTCGGTTAAGGATACACCTTTTGATTTAAGAGAACTTAAGTCGATTGAAAAGCCTTTAGAAGAATTATCTAAGACACCCATTGGAGGATTCGATCACACATGGATCTTTGATCATGAGGTTGGAGATGTGACCGTTATGAACGATCAACAAGACTATCAACTCGATGTCAGTTCAAATTATCCAGCTGTTGTTATGTTTGCTCACAATATTCCTTCAACGGATCAACTCCCATCTCAATATCGTGATGGTGTACGTTCATCCTTAGCTATTGAATGTGAATTTGAACCAGGTGGCATTCATTTTCCATATTTAAATAGTGGTATTTTAAGGAAAAATGAGACATATAATTATTGGATTGACTACACATTTACCCATTTTAACAAATAATTCATAGGATGAGTGCTCTTGAGCACTCTTTTTTATCCATTGAAAATATCATTTTAGGTATTGTGTGACAAATAGTACTGTGTTATAATGGGTGTGTAGGAGGTGTCTTATGAATCCACAATTTAAACGCGGTATTATTGAATTATGTGTCTTATCACTACTTGTCGAAAAAGATTCGTATGGCTATGATATTATCAGTCAGTTATCAGAGCATATCGATGTCAGTGAAAATACGATTTATCCCATTTTAAGAAGATTAACATCTGATGATTATTTTAAAACGTATTTAGTTGAATCAAACGAAGGTGCACCAAGAAAATACTATCAGATGACTGAAAAAGGTTTTATTTATTATTTATCACTCAGAGAAGAGTGGGACGCATTTATTGGTGGCGTCTATCATATCATTAACCAAGGAGGAAAAAAGAATGATGACATATTTAGAAGATTTAAAGAACGAATTAAAGAAGAGAAACGTTAGTCAAGATGAAATTGATGATATTATAAGAGATCATGAAGAAATGATTTCAGAAGCACTGCGTGAAGACTTAACTGAAGAAGAAATTCCACAACGTTTTGGTGATCCTAGAGCGTTAGCGCAAGAACTATCATCAAATACGACATCACATGATGCTGATGAAGAAAGTGATGACAGTCAAGATGACTTCAAACTTTTCAAAAGTTTTACACCTTCAGAAGATGAACAAAAAGTATTTATTTCTATGGTTTTTCAAGATGTAACAGTTAGAGCATCAAATGATTCTGATTACCATGTGAACTATCAAGGACCTGGTGATATCGATGAATATAGCATCAGTTATCGCCATGGCGAATTAAAAATAGAGTCACCCAAGTTTAAAGGTTTACTGTTTAAGCAGAACAAAAAAGATAGTATCAGCTTTATTATCGAAGTTCCAAAAGGTACTGAACTTGTCGAGTTTAAACATAAAACCGTCAGTGGTGATGTTGATTTTCGTGATGTCAATGCAAAAAACACAACATTTTCGATTACATCAGGTGATTTAAATATCAAAAATACAAAAGTTGATAAACTTGTTGTAAATACAGTAAGTGGTGACGTTAACGTCAAAGAATTATCCGCTAGAGTTGTAGAAACATCACAGGTGTCGGGTGATATGAACATGAGCAAAGTGATCATCACAGAACTCATTCATGCGGGATCCGTCAGTGGTGACTTTGCATTTAGTGATGCTCATGTTGAACTCGCTGAGTTTAATATGGTTAATGGTGATGTTGAAGGTAAAGAATTCTATCCAAAGATGATTTCTTTTAAATCGGTATCTGGTGATTTAGATATTAAAAATAACGAACGTACAGATATCAAAATGCAGAAAACGAACACATTATCAGGTAAAATTAACATTAACTAATGTCTATATATCGTGCTAAAAAAGTTCTCTCAGTGGGGAGGACTTTTTTTGAAACATAAATTGTATCTAATGTTTCAATGAATGATGAATGTATTTGGTGTTTCTTAAACTAGACAAAAGATATTACCTTATATCATCCCAATTTTTATTTTCATAAACTTTCATATTGTCAAACCTCTTTTATAAAGACTATAATGTAATTATAAATACGCATGACAACATGATATGGGCACCATTTTTTAGAAAGAGGGGCTTCGTTAATGAAAAAAAGTTTTTTCGTCATTTTTTTGATGATCTTTTTTGTTTTATTTGGATGTACGAAAGATCAAACAGTTAAGGTTAGTTTTGAAACTAACGGTGGAACAGCGATTGCTGATATCACAGAACTCGATGATCTATTAAGCGGCATTCCACAAACCACAAAAGAGGGGTATACGTTTGCTGGTTGGTATGAAGACCAAAACTTTACAACATCATTTGATCCACTTGAAGAACGCGAATCATGGGAAATTACACTTTATGCCAAATGGACGGCAAACAGTACATCGTATAAGGTTGAATATTACCAAGAGACTTTAGAAGGGACATATGAACTGATCGAAGATGAGGATCTCAATGGTGTTACGGGTGAATCAGTCACCGCTACACCTAAAACATATGAGGGATTCACATTAAATGAAACTCATCCAAATGCAGTTACGTCCACCTCTTTACCTGCAACTGGACAAGCAACATTAAAGCTTTACTATGATCGAAATACGTATCACGTCATCATTGATGAAGCTGGAGGGACTTCAGTCGATGATCTAGATATCATGTATGGAGAAACCATCACATTACCTACGTTATCACGATTTGGATATACGTTTGTTAATTGGAGTAGCTATACTGATACAATGCCTGCTCATGATATCAACGTAACGGCATCTTGGGTAGAGTTACCCAAATTCGATGTAACTTTTGATGCACATCAAGGCACAGTCGTAGCTGATCAATCGATCTACCAGGGTTATCTAGCAACAGAACCAACTGATCCAGTAAGAGTTGGTTATGCATTTGCTGGTTGGTATCTCGATTTAGAAGGAACTGAATATAGTTTCCAAACACCCATTACATCAGATATCGAACTACATGCAAAATGGACAGCTATTTTAGTAGATTATGATGTCGAGTATTATATTGAAGAACTCAATGGCACATACACATTAGATCATACGACAACACAACAAGCACTCACAGAAACTGTTTTAACAGCAACTCCTGAGGTGATTCAAGGTTTTTCTGAACATACAAGTCACCCACTTAGGGTTGCTACAGGTACTGTCTTAGGTGATGGGTCTTTAGTATTAAAGTTATATTACACAAGAAATACATACACCATTATCTTTGAATCCAATGCTAGTTTATCTATTCAATCAATATCTGCTCTTTATGAAGCTGCTATCACAAAGCCACAGGACCCCGTATTATCAGGGTATCAATTTATGGGTTGGTATACAGATCAAGCTTTAACGACATCATATACTTTTAACACGATGCCTGCTGGTGGTATGACATTGTATGCAAAGTGGCAAGGTGAACCAACCAACTTGTATTTTAATTCGAATGGAGGTACAGTAGTTTCTACCATCACAGCACCTTTAGGAGATGTAATTACTGAACCCAGTCAACCAACAAAAGAAGGTTATACATTTGAAGGCTGGTATCTCAATGATGGACTTACAGAAGCTTTCACCACATGGATTATGCCTGCTGGTGGACAAACGCTTTATGCTAAATGGACGTTGATGTCATATACGATTTCGTTTGAAGAAAATGGAGGTTCAGTAGTTAGTGATATCACACAAAACTATTTGAGTGTTGTTGCTGCACCTACATCACCTACCAAAGTTGATTATATTTTTGTTGGGTGGTATACAGATACTGAGCTACAACATCCATATCAGTTTACAACAATGCCATTAAATGGGATAACTCTCTATGCGAAGTGGATATCTGAAGAAGAAGGGTTAACCTTATCTCACATGATGACATTGGACAACTATACTGCTGTTCAGGTTAAGGGAGAAATACTTGTGAGTTCATCTGATCCATATCTTGGATTCTATATCATAGATGATACAGGATATCTTTATGTTTATGCAGATCAAGATCTCGTTGTAACTGGAAACAGTTATCAGTTTGATGCTGTTTTAGTTTATCAACAAGGCATTCCATGTTTAGTTGCAGTTGACAATCTTGTTGAAATTACACAAGAATTTACAGGTGTAACACCACTTGTAAAAACTGTTGATGACATTAAATCCTTAACATCATCTGAACGCTATCTTGTTGATGTTACCGGAATTTTGCTTGAAGATAATCAAGGTTATGTTTTAGCATCACCTGTTGATGGTAAGTATATTCGCATGACCAATCAATTTCCATTACAAAACCCAACCGAGTTTATTCAAGACTCAGTTCATATCTATGGCATACTCCATCAATATGATCAAGAATGGATTATCGCTGTTTATGATATGACAGGATTAGTACTAACTGATCAACAAAAAGCTGATATGGTTACAGATTATATAGATCAGTATTATGAAGATGCATATCAAAGCATGGATTCATTCGGATTATTGACAGAAGATCCTTGGGGATTTGGTTCAATCAGCATGGTTATCGATCCTTCAGATGAAGTATATTATAATCAAGCAGACCAATATTTATTACATGTTACCGTAATTGAACCCATTCATTTTGCAATCACAATAACGATTAATGCACAAACCTTCACTCATGAATTATCATTTAATCTTATTCCTCGAGAAACAAATAGCATTTCATACGTATTAGGTTCTACTCTAGGTGACATGTATCAACTTGAAGGCATCGTTGTCATGGCTAATCAAGAAGAAGATGTTTACATATTAAAAGATAGTACAGGAGTTATCTTCATTCTAGGTAATCTTAATGTCTATTATGGTGATGAAATCACTGTTGAAGTTAAGACAAAACAGATGTCAGACATGATATATGCCGAGTATGATGAAGCGTATTACATGGACGTTCTTTCACAAAATAATGAACTGCAAAACCCACCGACTGTAAAGAGCTTAACTGATATCCAGACGATGAGTAAAACAGATACAAGTCAATATGGTCAATATGTTGAATTACGAGGTTTCATCAAGGCACCTATGGGAGAAGAGATGCATAGTGACTTTATGCTAACGAGCGATACCTATCAATTACCGATTGTACCTATGACTTATCAAGCTTATGAAGTTCTCTTTGAATATAATGATTTAGAAGCTTTAGTACGTGGTTATTTAGCACTTCAAGAAGATGGATCATTCATGTTAGTCTTCACGGGGCAGCGCTTAGAAATTCAACTTCCAACATACACGGATGATGAACGTGTTGAAATGATTTCAACAGTGTTCTCTAACATGTATGCTGATCGAACATTCAATTCATATGAAAGATTTATCATGTGGCCATATCATCCTGTTTTAGGTGGAGAAATTACTTGGGAATTTATTGAAGGTGGAAGTTATTATGATGAAGACTATCAATGGTTTACATATACAGATCAAGATGTCTCTATAAAACTTGAAATCACGATTTCTTATGGTCTAGCTTCCAGAACATATATCTATCAAACAACACTTCATGCAACACAAGCTTTAACTATTGAAGAGTTTAAACAAATCGGCCAATATAATTATGGATTTGTAGAAGGTGTTGTTGTTTATCGTCATCCAGATCGCGTCTATATTCAAGATGAAACAGGTATATTATATGTTGATCTCTATGATGTTGATGTTTATCGCGGTGATCGTGTCATCCTTTATGGACAACTCTATGCAGATTATCAATATCCAGAAGCTAAGTATCTATACTATTATAAGAGCTATAGTGATGTTGATCGTATTCCTCTCGTGGTAAAGATCATTGAACGTGATTTAGAAGCTAATCTTAATGTTACCCCAATAGAAATTAGTGAAGCAAATGCGCTAGATCCGATGGATAATGTATCTTATTCTAAATACATGCAAATGGATGGCTATCTCACCTTTGATGGCTGGTACTTCACATTAACAAAGGGATTTGATAACATTACTTTTGAAGCGATTGATGAATACACCATGTACAAGTTATCTTCATGGCAAAATCAACATGTATCCATTAAATTAATGACTGAAAACTACACAGGATCTGAGTTTGATTTCGTTTATTTAGGTATTGAAGGCGACATTTCGGGTTACACATATTCCTTGGAAGATCAACAAGGTATCGTTGCTGATATGGTTGATGGTATTTGGCTAGAACCTATCGTTAGCAATTCATCACGTAGTTTACCAGGAGCATATCATCCTTTTGGAGCAACCATGACATACAGCGTACCAGCAGCATATTCATCAACATTTGATTTATTGTTTGGCTATGTTTATCCAGTGATTGAACCTTTAATCATTCCTTTGACAGTAACCATTACGATTAATGATGTATCGATTGATCATGTTATTAATGTTCACGTATTACCACAAGATGAGACACTTGATCTTTCCATTTCGGATGCTAAAGGTATGATTGGACAACCTATAAAACTTGAAGCATCTATTTACGCAACATTTAGTTTTGATTTTAATCGATACGGTTTACTCTTACATGATGAAACAGGATTCGTGATTGTCAATTTAGAAAATTTAGTATATTTCTATGGTGGCAATGAAATCGGTAAAACAGCAGTTATCGATGGCGTGATGACGTATCAAAATGGTAGATACATCTTTAATGCAACGTCGTTTGCTACAATTGATTATGTAGCTGCACCAACATTAGTTCCTGAAGTCATGCCGATTGAAACGTTAGCAACACTTGACCACGCATTTGATGATCATTTAGGTGAGTATGTTGAAGTCTCTGGTACCATTGAAAGAGTGGGTTGGGATCACTATGAAATTGTTAAGGGTACAGAACGTATTCGCATTCAAACGGTTTATTATGGTGAATCAACATTAAGCGAATATGTTGGATTTGATGTAAAACTTAAAGGCTTTATCTTAGGTAGATCAACATACCAAGGTTATGACGACGTCACATTAGTTGTTGGACACGACAGCTATGGTGGTGGTTTATATGTCGTTATGGATGAACACCAAGATCAAGTGATTGCAGAAAAACTTGTTTCTTATGCGATGGATAATCGTTATGATCCCACTTATTTTGAAGGTGATCGCGTTTACTTAATCACTTCACATTCATTATTCCCATCTGCAGAATTCACATATGAATCTATCAGTCATCCTTTATTGTTTGAAAATCTCGGATATGAACTTCTTGTTAAACATGCTAATGTAGATACTGTAGCAACCATGAGATTAACTGTTACATATGGAACTGCAACTGTGACACACGATTTTGAAATTGAAGTTGATGGTTTTGTGCTTAACACATTAAATGATCTATTCGATGAATCAGTTCCTTTTGATGACATCACGCTTCATGCGACATTAATTACATCTAAACAAAACTATGCTTATTTCTTAATTGATGGTGATGTTTATTATTATGATGGCTATTTGAATGTTTATGGTGATCGTGGTGATGTCATTATCTTACATGGTAAAAAAGCTATTGTTGATGGCATCATCAATTACACTTATCATGTTGATTATTCTGAAACACAAACTTCAAACGATGTTCTTTTAGTTCCAAGAAGCTTTAGCATATCTGATCTTTACACAACTGATTTATCGGTTGATGACATTAGAAGAGATTATCTCACTGTGTATGGAAAACTTGGTTATGACGCATATCTTAACTATTTCTATTTAGATGATGAAGGCAAACGCATATACATTAGACACGACATCAGAAATGCTGAATACTTTGCAACAGCGCTTAAATCAGATCCAACGATTAATTTAGAAGTGATCATGGAATATATGAATGATTACGTCTACATGAATGTTTTATTCCCCAATGAAATCGTCTTAGGAAAGTACATGTTAGTTGATTTTGTAGGAACGGAAAATGACATTTGGATACCAGAACATACCGCTCAAGAACGCCTACAAATTACAAAAGATAAAGTCGTATCACAGTATGATGGTGCTTCTTACCAGTCAGGTGAATACATTAATTTCATGACCATGGATAGCGTACAATGGACGTTAATCACATATGATTTTGTTAATCCAACACAAGAAGGACTCTTGCTTGACTCAAGTGATTCCTTAGCATTAATCGTTCATGAAGCAACTCCAGTAGAGATTGTTGCAACCGTATCATATTATGATGAACTTGAAGAAATCACATATGAAGATACTGTGAACTTTACGATTACTATCCTACCAATTGAGCTATCGACGATTCGTGAAGTACTTTATGGTGTTGTAGGTGAGTATTATCAAACCAAAGGTGTCATTCAATATCTTTATGAAGATTACTACATGATTATTAAAGATTCAACAGGATTACTTTATGTAGAAATGCCCAGTTATACATCTTCTTATATCAGCTTAGCTGTAGGTGACGAGGTTGAA
>Ga0116151_10002406_pt1 | contig 17194 bp, 14 predicted proteins | sample AD_UKC117_MetaG_FD_89893 | JGI IMG/M metagenome (GOLD analysis project Ga0116151, IMG submission 89893) | Active sludge microbial communities of municipal wastewater-treating anaerobic digesters from Hong Kong - AD_UKC117_MetaG | ecosystem: Engineered > Bioreactor > Anaerobic > Digestate...
CGCCGCCATCGGGCTCGGCACCAAGGCCTGCTCCGAGATCGGCTCGATCGGCAAGTCCGACGTCTGCGGCTGACGCCAGCCTCCCCTTTCTCCCCGTGCCTCCCCGACTGCGCCGGCCGCTCATTCGAGCGCGCCGGCGGCTTTTTTTGTGCCGAGAGCTACGGGCGGGAACCCCCGGGGCTCGCTCGCTTGTCGCCCCCGATCGGCGCCAGAAGCTGCATCAGGTCCTCCTCGTCCAGATCGAGCGGCCTTTCGGCGTCGTCGCCGTAGACGCCCTGGGCCAAAGCGCGCTTGCGCGCCTGCATCTCCTGGATGACCGCCTCGACCGTGCCCTCCGCGACCAGCTTGTAGACGAAGACCGGCTTGGTCTGGCCGATGCGGTGGGCGCGGTCCATGGCCTGGGATTCGACCGCCGGGTTCCACCAGGGATCGTAGATGATGACGGTGTCGGCCGAGGTGAGGTTGAGCCCGGTGCCGCCGGCCTTGAGGCTGATCAGGAAGAGCCGCGTCTGGCCGCCCTCGAAGCGGTCGATCTCGGCCTGGCGATCGCGGGTGCGGCCGGTGAGCAGCGAGCGATGGATGCCGCGGGCATCGAGGTCGCCCTGGATCAGCTTCAGCATCTCGACGAACTGCGAGAACAGCAGCACCCGGCGGCCCTCGGCCAGGAGCGTCTCGAGCAGATCCAGAAGACGCTCGCGTTTGATCGAGCCCTGGACCCGGCGGCCGCCGTCGATCTTGACCAGCGCCGGGTCGCAGCAGACCTGGCGGAGCTTCAGCAACGCATCGAGAATGGCGATGTGGCTGCGCTGGAGGCCCATCCGCTCGACCGAGCTTCGCACCTTGGCGTCCATCATGAGGCGCACGGTCTCGTAGAGATCCCGCTGGGCACCCTCGAGATCGACCCATTCGACGATCTCCGTCTTCGGCGGCAGCTCGCTCGCCACCGCCTCCTTGGTCCGGCGCAGCATGAACGGGCGGATGCGGGCGGTGAGGCGGGCGCTGGCGGAGGCGTCCCGATCCTTCTCGATCGGCGCCCTGAAGCTCGAGCGAAACCGCTTCAGGTCACCGAGCAGGCCCGGGGCAATGATGTGAAAGAGCGACCAGAGCTCGTCGAGATTGTTCTCGAGCGGCGTGCCGGTCAGGGCGAGGCGCTGGCCCGCCTCGATCCGGCCGATGATCCGGGCCGTCGCCGAGCGTGGGTTCTTGACCGCCTGCGCCTCGTCGAGGATCAGCATCGACCAGCGGCGGCCGAGCAGCAGCGCCTCGTCGCGCCGGGTGAGCGCGTAGGTGGTTAGCACCAGATCGGCCCCGTCCAGATCGGCGGCGCGCATGGTGCGATCGCCGCCGTGCCACAAGACCAGCCGCAACTCCGGCGCGAAGCGCGCCGCTTCTCGCCACCAATTACCCATCAGGCTGGTCGGCGCGACCAGAAGGCAGGGCTGCGACAGCCGTCCCCTGGCCTTCTCGATCGCCAGATGCGCCAGCGCCTGCACGGTCTTGCCGAGGCCCATGTCGTCGGCGAGGATGCCGCCGAATCCGGCCTGGCGCAGCGCCTGCAGCCAGGCCAGCCCGGCGCGCTGGTAGGGGCGCAGCTCGGCCCCGAAGCCCGCCGGCGGATCGATCTCCGGGGCGGCGCGCAGGCTCGCGATCGCCGCCCGCAGCGCATCGAGGCGCTCGCGACCCTGCCAGGCGAGCACCACCTCGTCGACGAGCGCGTCGAGGTCGCTGACATGCACGCGGGCCACGGCGTCGGTCGCCGGCTCGCGCGCCAGCAGGGCGAACAGCGCCTTGACCGGCAGGAGCAGGCGCTCGCCGGCCAAAGGCAGGAGGCGGCCATCGGCGAGGCGCGGATAGAGCACCATGTCGGTGAAGATCGCCTCGAGCGTCTCGTCGTCGGGCGGCCCGCCATCGGTGCTGCGCGGCAGTTGGGCGATCAGCCCGCTCAGGAACGGCAGGAGATCGAAGCGCTCGCCGCCGATGTCGATGCCGAGCCTGAGGTCGAACCAGCCCCAGCCCTCCCCCTCGGCGATCTCCGCCTGCCATTCCACCGGCTCGGCGACCAGCCGGAAGGGCCAGCTCTCGTCCTCCTCGATGCGCCAGCCTTCGGTCTGGAGCCTGGGCAGGCCGTCTCCGGCGATGGCGAGATAGGCACTCTGGTCGAGCACGGACTCCTCGAGCAGTTCCGCCACCGCCACGTCGTCGAATTCGGGAACGCGCGCCTCGGCGTGCTCGGCGGTCACCCCCTTCAAGGGCGAGCGGCGGTCGCCCAGCCGCACGAGGCCGAGGCGGTCCAGCCGGCTCTGCGCCCGTGCCTCGGCCCTGGCGTCGCGTGGCGTGACGACGATGCGCTGGCCCTCGCGCCGCTCCGGCTCGCCCTTGCTCGACGGCTCGACGATCACCCCGCCATAGTCGAAGGCCAGCCGAAAGACCGGCAGGTCGACCGCGACCGTCGGGCGCGCATACCAGTGATAGTGCCGGCGTCCGGGCATCTCGAGCTTCAGTCCGACACAGCCCAGACGCAGCACCGGCACCGGCGGCACCGCCTCGGCCCGCACCCGCTTGAAGGCGGCGGGCAGCGGTATCGAGAGGCCGGCCGGCAGGTCCGCCGCCATGGCCTCGCGCAGGCGCACGGTCGCCGCGGGTGCGAGGCGCGGGGCTCGGGCCAGCGTGCCGGCCAGCCGCTCGTCCAGACCGGTCTCGATCGGCGCGCAAACCCCGGCCTCGAGGTCGACGTACCAGGGCGGATCGATCGGGATCACGCCATCGAACGCGGGCCCGCCGTCATCCGCGACGAAGCAGAGGCTCTGGTCGCCCCGTTCGTCGGCGGTCCATCGCGCGGTCCCGGGCCGCGGCGCGCCCGGGGCCAGCAGCCTCGCGGGATCGGGGCCGGCCCAGCAGCAGCGACCGGTGGCGAGGATGTCCAGGATCAGGCCGGTGATCTGCCGCGCCGTCAGGGCACCGCTCTCGAGACGCTGCTCCAGGCCACTTCGGTCGTAGGCGAAGAGGCCGTGGATGCGCTGCAGGATGTTGTGATCGGCGGGCGTGATGAATTTCGGCCGGGGCGCGCTGCTGTACAGTTGATAGGCGTAGTCGCGCCGCTCGATGGCATAGCCGCCAGCCTTGGTCAGCCGCACCTTGACCGGCTCGATCCAGGTCCGCCCCGGCTCGACCCGGAGGACGTAGATCACCCGGTTCTGGACGCTGTCCGCAAAGCTGTTCGCGTCGTCCGCCTGCGCCGCCCGCAGCGCCGCCAGCCAGCGGCGAGCGGGCTCGTCGAGCCCGTCCTCCGGCCGGGGGTCGGGCCCCTCCTCGGGCCGGGGAGCGCCAGCCGACGGCGCGGCCACCACCTCGACCGCCCTCTGTTCCGGCAATCGGGCCTGTGCGGCGAACAGCAGTGCTGCCACATGCTTGCAGTTGATCCCGACCGGGCAACTGCATACCCCCTCGACCTCCAGGCCGCCTTGGCCCCGCGGCTCGAGGTGGATGTCCACGCGATAGGGCGTCCGCGTCGAGCCCTGCACCCGGCCGGTGAGCCGTCCGATACCCTCTTCGTACCGCAGGCCCTGCACCTTGCCGCGGGCGAAATACGCCTCGCCGCGATCGGCGAATACGTCGCCGACGGCGTCGTCGATGTCCTCGCGTGTGATCCGCAACATGCGCGATTCGTAGCGTCCCGGCGGCATGATGGGAAGTTGCCGCGGCAGCGCTCCGGCTGATGAGGAGCCCTCCCCGTGTCGACGCCGCCGTTCCTATTCTATATCGTCGGAGAGCGTGGTGGGCGGTGCCGGTTCGATCTCGCCCGCCCTCGGGCAATGACCTCGATCGGAAGCAGGGCTTGGTGGAAACGACGGCAGCAGCGGCGCGTGCGCGTGCCGGCATCGACATCGGCGGCACCTTCACCGACATCGCCATCGAGGCGAACGGCGTCGTTCACAGCGCCAAGGTGCTCACGGACCGAGAGCGGCCCGAGCGCGGCGTCCTCCAGGGCCTGCAGGCCGCCGCCCGGACAGCGGGTGTGGCGCCGGGTGAGCTGGCGCTTCTGATCCACGGCACGACGCTCGCGACCAACGCGCTGATCGAGCGGCGCGGGGCCAGGGCCGGCTTCGTCACCACGCGCGGCTTTCGCGACGTCCTGGAGATGCGGACCGAGAGCCGCTTCGAGCAGTACGATTTGAACATCCAGCTCCCGCCGGCGCTCGTGCCACGGATCGACCGGCTGACGCTGGCCGAGCGGATCGACGCGCAGGGCCGCGTGCTGGTGGCACCGGAGCAGAGCGAGATCGAAGCCCTTTGCGCCACCATCGAGGAGCGTGGCTACGCGAGCGTCGCCATCGGCTTCATCCATTCCTACATGAACGACGCGCACGAGCAGCGGATGCGCGAGGCACTGGCGAAGCGGCTGCCGGGTCTGGAGATCTCGATCTCGAGCGAGGTTTCGCCGCAGATGCGCGAGTACGAGCGCTTCAACACGGTCTGCGCCAACGCCTACGTCAAGCCGCTGATCAAGTCCTACCTCAGGCGGCTGGTCGACGAGCTCGGCGCCATCGGCGTCGGCTGCCCGCTCTTTTTGATGCATTCCGGCGGCGGCATCATCGGCGTCGAGAGCGCCGCCGAGTTTCCCGTCCGCCTGGTCGAATCGGGTCCCGCCGGCGGTGCGGTCTTCGCCGCCGACATCGCCCGGCGCTATGGCCTGGACCGGGTGCTCTCCTACGACATGGGCGGCACCACGGCGAAGATCTGCCTGATCGAGCAGCAGACGCCGAAGACCGCGCGGACCTTCGAGGTTGCCCGTACATGGCGCTTCAAGAAAGGCAGCGGCATGCCGATCTCGATCCCGGTGGTCGAGATGGTCGAGATCGGTGCCGGCGGCGGCTCGATCGCCTCGGTCGACCTGATGGGCCGCATCCGCGTGGGCCCCAGGAGCGCCGGCTCCGAGCCCGGCCCCGCCTGCTACGGTCGGGGCGGCAGCGAGCCCACCGTCACCGACGCCGACCTGCTCCTCGGCCGCATCGACCCGCACGATTTCGCCGGCGGCAGCATGACGCTGGATAGCGCCGCCGCGAACGGTGCCGTCGAGCGTGCCGTCGGCGCCCCGCTCGGTCTCGACGGCGAGGCCGCTTCCTACGGCATCGCCGAGATGGTCGACGAGAACATGGCCAATGCCGGCCGCGTGCATGCCGTCGAGAACGGCAAGGAGCTCGCCGACTTTACCATGATCTGCTTCGGCGGCGCCGGCCCGCTGCACGCCGCACGCCTGTGCGAGAAGATGGGCATCGACCGCTTCCTGGTGCCGCCCGGCGCCGGCGTCGGCTCGGCCATCGGCTTCCTGCGCGCCCCTTTCGGCTACGAATCGGTGCGCAGCCGGCTGACCCCCTTGCACGATTTCGACGCCGATGCGGTGAACGCGCTGCTCGACGCGATGCGCGCCGAGGCCGCCGCCTTCGTCGCCCAGGGCGGCGGCGATGCGGAGCAGCTGACGGAATGCACCGCCTACATGCGCTATGCCGGCCAGGGCTGGGAGATTCCCGTCGCGATCGAGCCTGGCGGCTACGCCGCCGGCGACGAGCGGAAGGTCGCCCGGGCCTTCGCCGAAGCCTATACCCGCTTCTTCGGCCGCCCGGTCGAGGGGGCAATGATCGAGATCGTGAGCTTCGCCCTGAAGGTGGCCACCCGCCTGCCGCCCACCCCGACGCTCGAGCTGGCCAGGGAGGGCCGTCCCGCCCGGCCGCGCGGCTCGCGGCGGCTCTTCGAGCCCGGCGAGGGCCGCTTCGTCGATGCCGCCGTCTTCGCCCGCGACGCATTGGAGGCCGGTGCCGAGCTCGCCGGCCCGGCGGTCGTGGTCGAGGACGAGACGGCGACCATTCTCACGACCGGCTCCTTGGCCGTGGTCCAGGCCGACGGCTGCCTCCTCGTCCTCCGCCGCAAGGGAGAAGGCTGATGGCCAAGGGCCTCGACGACATCCACATGCAGGTCATGTGGAACCGCCTGATCTCGGTGGTCGAGGAGCAGGCGCTGACCCTGGTCCGCACCGCCTTCTCGACCAGCGTGCGCGAGGCCGGCGACCTTTCCGCCGGCGTCTTCGACGTGGCCGGCCGGATGCTCGCCCAGGCGGTGACGGGCACCCCCGGCCACGTCAATGCGATGGCCGAATCGGTCGGGCATTTCATCACCGACATCGGCCCGGGCAACATCCTCGAGAACGACGTCTACATCACCAACGATCCCTGGAAGGGCACCGGGCACCTGCACGACGTCACCGTCGTCACCCCCGTCTTCCGTAAACGTGCGCTCATCGGCTACTTCGCCTGCACCGCCCATGTCGTCGATGTCGGCGGCCGCGGCTTCGGCCCGGACGGCCGCGACGTCCACGAAGAGGGCCTCTTCATCCCGATCATGAAGCTGTTCCGTGAAGGTGCGGTCAATCGCGACCTGATCCTGATCGTCCGCGCCAATGTCCGCGAGGCGGACAAGGTGGTGGGCGATCTCTACGCGCTCGCCGCCTGCAACGAGACCGGCATGAAGCGCCTCTTCGCCATGATGGACGAGTTCGGCTTCGACGATCTCGACGGCATCGGCAGCTTCATCCTCGAACGCAGCGACCGGGCCACCCGGGCGCTGATCGCCGAGCTGCCGAGGGGCCGCCACACCAATGCCATGACGCTCGACGGCTACGACGAGCCCGTGCACCTCGCCGTCACCCTCGAGATCGAGGAGGACCGCATCAAGGCCGACTTCACCGGCACGTCGGAGGTCAGCCGCTGGGGCATCAACGTGCCCCTGGTCTATTGCAAGGCCTATGCCTGCTACGGCCTGAAATGTGTCGTCGCCCCCGAGATCCCCAACAACGCCGCCTCGCTCGCCCCCTTCGAGATCTCCGCACCACCGGGCTGCATCCTCAATGCCGAGCCGCCGGCCCCGGTCTCCGTCCGTCACGTGCTCGGCCACTTCGTTCCGGACCTCGTCATGGGTGCGCTGGCCGGTGCCCTGCCGGACCGGGTGCCGGCCGAGGGTTCGGGCGCCTTGTGGAACATCCAGTTCTCCGTCCGCCCGCTGCCGTCGAACACGACCGGCAGGCCAGCGGAAATGCTGCTCTTCAACAGCGGCGGCACCGGGGCGAGGCCGACCCTCGACGGCCTCAACGCCACGGCCTTTCCCTCCGGCGTCATGACCATGCCGGCCGAGGCGACCGAGCAGGTCGGCCCGCTCGTCGTCTGGCGCAAGGAGCTGCGCGACGGCTCGGGCGGTGCCGGCCGCCACCGGGGCGGCCTCGGGCAGGTGATCGAGATCGCCGCGGCCAACGGCTACGAGATCGCCTTCAACGCCATGTTCGACCGCACCAACCACCCGGCCCGTGGCCGCAAGGGCGGCAGGCCCGGTCGCGCCGGCACCGTCGGCCTCGACGACGGCACGAAGCTGGCGCCCAAGGGCCGCCAGAGCGTCCCCGTCGGCCGCCGTCTCGTGCTCGGCATGCCCGGCGGCGGCGGTCACGGCGACCCGCGGGAACGCGCCCCGGCCTCGATCGAGGCCGATCTGGCGCACGACTATATCGAGGCGGCGCAGCGGGCCGACTACGAGCCGCGGAATTGACAGGCGGGAGCCCGACCGACATCGTGAACGCCACAGGCAACGGGAGGAAACCGATGAGCAGGAGCACGACGACGATCGCGGCGGCGGCGCTGATGGCATTCGCGACGCCGGCGCTGGCCGAGACCAGCTGGATCATGGCGTCGGGCTATCCCGAGGACAGCTTCTTCACGAAGAACATCCGGCTGTTCATCGAGGACGTGAAGGAGGCCACGGGCGGCGAGCTGGTCATCGACCTGCGCTCCAACGATTCGCTCATCAAGCACGACGCCATCAAGCGCGCGGTCCAGTCGGGCCAGGTCCAGGCCGGCGAGATCCGCCTCTCGGTCTACGGCAACGAGGACATCATGTACGGCCTCGACAGCATCCCCAATCTCGTCACCTCCTATGACGAGGCCTGGAAGCTGATGGAGGCGCAGGACGTCTACCTCTCGAAGCTGTTCGAAGAGAACGGCATGCGCATCATCACCTATGTCTCGTGGCCGGGACAGGGCTTCTACACCGCCGAGCCGGTCACCTCGCTCGCCGACCTCAAGGGTCAGTCGCTGCGCATCTACTCGCCGCAGACCCAGCAGATGGGCGAGATGCTCGACATGAACGCCACCATCCTGCCCTTCGCCGAGGTGCCGCAGGCCTTCTCGACCGGGTTGATCGAGGCGCTCTGGACCAGTGCCCAGACCGGCACCGACGTGCAGGCCTGGGACTATGTCGACCACTTCACCTACACCGGCAGCCTGCACACCAAGAACGCCATCATCGTCAATGGCGACGCTTTCGATGCCCTCACGGAGGACCAGCAGCAGGCCGTGCTGGCAGCCGGGAAGAAGGCCTCCGAGCGCGGCTTCGAGCTGAGCAAGGAGGCGAGCCGGGAGAGGGAGCAGGTGCTCATCGACCACGGCATGACCGTCACCGAGGCGCCTGAGGACGTGATGGACAAGATGCGCGAGATCGGCCTCACCATGGTCGAGGAATGGCGGGGCGAGGCCAATCCCGATCAGGTGGCCGTGCTCGACGCCTACCTCGCCTCCGTCGGCCGCTGACGCCGCCCCTCTCCTTCCGCCAGCACCTGCGGGGCCGGCGCCGATGATCCGCCGCACCCTCGATGCGCTCTACCTCTGGAGCGGTGCGGCGGCCGCGGTGCTGCTGGCCTTGATCGCCGTCGCCATCATCGTCCAGGTCGCCGGCCGTAGCTTGGGCTACGTCGTCGATTCCACCGAGATCGCCGGCTTCTTCATGGCCGCCTCGTCCTTCTTCGCGCTCGCCCACACCTTCAAGCGCGGCACCCATGTCCGCGTCACCCTGCTGGTCGAGCGCCTGACCGGCGGCGGCCGGCGTATCCTCGAGGCCTGGTGCTGCCTCGCCGCGGCCGGCTTCGTCGGCTTCCTCGCCTGGTGGGCCTTGGACCTCGTCGCCCAGTCCTGGCGCTTCGGCGACATCAGCCCGGGCCTGCTCGCCATCCCCTTCTGGATCCCGCAGGCGGCCATGGCGTTCGGCCTGCTCCTGCTCACCCTGGCCCTCGTCGACGAGGCGGTCGGCATCGTCCGTGGGCGTGAGCCGGCCTATGCCTCGGGCGAGGACACGGCCCTCGATGACTGACCGTCGCCCCGGCAGCAGCCCATGATCGTCACCTCCCTGGTCCTGCTCGCCATCATCCTGCTGCTGCTCGCGAGCGGGATCTGGGTGGCGATCTCGCTCCTCGCTGCCGGCGTGGTCGGCCTCGCCTTCTTCACCGCGGCTCCGGCGGGCTCGCTGCTCGCCTCGGCCATGTGGGACGCGAGCTGGAGCTGGGCGCTCACGGCCTTGCCGCTCTTCGTCTGGATGGGCGAGATCCTCACCCGCTCGCGCCTCTCGCGGGACATGTTCGCCGGCGTCTCGCCCTGGGTCGGCCGGCTGCCGGGCCGGCTCCTGCACGTCAACATCCTGAGCTGTGGCATCATGGCGGCGGTCTCTGGCTCGTCCGCCGTCACCGCCGCCACCATCGGCCGCATGAGCCTGCCGGAGCTGGCGAAGCGCGGCTATGACGAGCGGATGATGATCGGCACGCTGGCCGGCTCCGGCACGCTCGGCCTCCTGATCCCGCCCTCGATCGTCATGATCGTCTACGGCGTCACGGCGCAGCAATCCGTCGCCCGCCTGTTCATCGCCGGCATCCTGCCCGGCCTCCTGCTGGTCGCCCTCTTCATGGGCTATGTGGCGGTCTGGGCCATGCTGCACCGCGGCCGGATGCCGATAGCCGACCCGCCGGTCCCGCTGCGCCGCAAGATCTGGGAGGCCCGCCGGCTGATCCCCGTCCTCTTGCTCATCGTGCTGGTGATCGGCTCGATCTATGGCGGCATCGCCACGCCGACCGAGGCCGCCACCATCGGCGTCGTCGGCTCGTTGATCCTCGCCGCGCTCGGCCGCACGCTGACGCTGGCCAGCTTTGTCGACGGGTTGATGGCGGCCACCCGCATGTCCTGCATGATAGCATTGATCATCGCCGCTGCCGCCTGCCTGACCATCGCCGTGGGCTTCCTCGACATCCCCCGGGCCCTGGCATCCTGGGTCGACGCACTCGGCCTTTCGTCCTGGGGTCTGCTCGCCGTGCTCGCGGTCTGCATCCTGGTCATGGGCTGCTTTCTCGAAGGCATCTCCATCATCGTGCTCAGCGCGTCGGTCATGCTGCCGATGGTCCAGGCCGCCGGCATCGACCTGCTCTGGTTCGGCATCTTCGTCGTCATCCTCATCGAGGCCGCCCAGATCACCCCGCCGGTCGGCTTCAACCTCTTCGTCCTGCAATCGCTCACCGGCCGCGACATCTGGCGCGTCACCGCCGCGACGATACCATTCTTCCTCCTCCTGATGCTGCTGCTCGTGCTGATCACCGTGGCACCCGGGATCGTCACCTGGCTGCCGGAGCGCATGATCGCCCGGTGAGGGAGCCGGTGTCGCGGGTGCGCCGCTCCATGGCATGGCGGTGTGCCTGCCCTCGGCCTTCGTGGTCAGCCCATGGCGGTCGTGTCGCGCCTGGTCGCGTGGGCGGCCTGGTCGAGACGCAGCGTCACCAGCGCCGTGCCGATCCAGGCGAGGTTGTAGAGGATGCCGCAGGCGAGAACGACGGCACCCGGCAGGGGGCCGATGGCGGCGCGGTCGAGAAGCTCGCCCAGGGTGGTGGCCGCGGAGGGATGGATGATGATCTTGCTGAGATAGGCGACGGTCTGGATCAGCAGGATCCAGACATAGTTGCGGCGCAGCCGCCGGCCGAGAGCCCGCATGAAGCCGATATGATAGCGCGGGGCCAGGTAGTCGCGCGCCAGGGTCTGCTGCCAGCCGTCCTCCGTGTGAAGGTCGCCGTCCTCGAGCAAGGGCGCGTAGAAATGCGTCTCCATCCAGCGGCAGCGCGCCCGCCAGACATTGAAGTAGCGATAGCGGCGGGCCTCCAGCACGAGAAAGAGGCTGACGAGAATGCCGACCAGGACGAGCGGCAAGGGCGAGGCGTTGGCCGAGGAGAAGGTGATGGAAAGGGCGATGCCGAGTGTCACCACCGACCAGTTGGTGGTGTTGTCGAGCCGGGTGCGCCAGATCGTGCTGCGATAGACCTCGCCCCGGTAGAGATGGGCGATGGCACCGATCTCCGCCGCGCTGAACTGGCGCGGCGACCGGTCCGGCGGCTCCGCCACGGGTGTCATCAGGCATGCCTCCCGTCGCCTTGTCCGCCCTCATCCTAGAGCGGTTCGGGGCCGGCCGCATATCTCGTAGCGGCAGCGCGAGGTGCGGAGGCTGGATCGGACGGTCTCGATGGCGAGCTCAGTGGAGGGTCGGCAGGCTCTGCTCGCGGGCGAGCTCGGTCGTGACGATCCGTGCCCGGTCGGGGTTCATGGCCGCGAGGATCGCCGCCATCTTCACCTCCTTCATCCGCTTGGCGACCGGCAGGAGGACGGCGAGATCGAGCCGGTCGAAGATCTGGGCCGCGGATTTCGCACGCATGCTCTCGTAGACCTTGACCAGCTGCTGCTGCCGCGCCTCCTCCTCGGCATCGGCGAGGCCGACCAGCTCCTGCAGCTCGCCACGGAGCGCCTCGAGCCGGTCGAGCTGGGCGGCGAGATCGGCCTCGGCCGCGCGCAGCGCCGCCTCGCGAATGGCGAGCCTCGCTTCCAGCTCGAGCAGCTGCTCACGCCGCTGCTGCAGCTCGAGGGCCACGTCGGCGAGCTCCGGCGGCGCTTCCGGTATGACTGGCAGGCTGTTCGGTGCGGCAATCTCGGGATCCCCGGAAGGGGTGCCGGGTCGGGGCGGCGGATCGGTTGCGACCGGTCCCGCGGCCGGCTCGACCAGGTCCCAGTCGAAAGCGACAGACGCCGACCGCAGGAAGCTCTCCTCGGCCACAGCGTCGACTGCCGGCCCGGAAGGCGGCGGCGCACGCGTCTTGCCAAGGTCCGAGACCAGCTCGACCGAGAGGGCGACGAGGGCGAGGCAGGCTGCCGCGGCCGTCACCAACGGCAAGGAAAGCCGCGCCGGGCCGGCCCGCCAGGCCAGGGCGTATTCCCAGGACTGCCAGAGGCGGCGCCGCACGTGCCGCACCGCCCCCGCCATGCGCCGCGACGGCCAGGGAATCATCTGAGCGCCTGCAGGGCCTCGAGGAGCTCGCCGTGCAGGAGACCATCGAGCCGGGCCTCCGGCTGGCCACCCTTGGCCCTGGCCGGGCGTGGCCGTCCGGCGCGCTCCGGGTCTGGCGATGCCGGAGCCGGAGCCGGAGCGGCCGGCGCCAGATCGGCCCGGGGCGAAGCGTCCGGCGACGGTTCGACCAGGCGCTGGCGTGGCTCGTCCGTGATGTCGTCCCGGGTGCGCAGCTCCGCCATCCGGGCGGCACCCTGCTCGCGGGCTGCTGTCAGGCGCTGCGTGACGCGTGCTGCGTTCTCCACGAGCCGGCCGAGCTCGCCGCGACACTCGCGCGCCCGACGCTCCTGCTCGATGGCGGCGCGCTCGATCTCGCGGCCGGTGTCGCGCATCAGGCTGATGGCTGCCTCCGCCCGGGTGGTGGCCTCGCCGAGCGCTGCGATGAACGCCTGCATCTCGCCGCCCTCGGTCCGCAGCCGGCGGAGGCGCAAATGGACGATCATGCACCAGGTGATGGTCAGCAGGAGCAGGACGACGAGCACGACCTGCAGGGCCAGATCAATCATCGGTGCGCCTCCTCGGCCGCTCGATCTTCTCCTCGACCTGGACGCACATGGTGTCGCCGCGCTGGCACACCTTGCCGCGCAGCATCTCGACCTGCCCGCATCGCAGCGTGATATCGGTCTCCGGCCGCGAGCGCAGCCTGAGGACCGAGCCGACCTCGAGGTCGGCAACGAAGGCGAGGCTCACCGTCTTCACCTCGAGCACCGCCTCGAGCTCGACATCGGTCACCAGGATCTCGCGGGCGAGATGGTTCTCCCAGATGGAGTCGCGGCCGAACTTCTCGCCCATGAACATCTGCAGGAGCAGGTCGCGGGCGGGCTCGAGGGTCGCGTAGGGCACCAGGAACTCGATCGTGCCGCCCCGATCCTCCATGTCGATGCGCATCTTGAAGACGATGCAGGCATTGCCCGGCCGGGCGATCGCGGCGAAGCGCGGGTTGGTCTCCATGCGCTCGAAGCGGAACAGGACGTCGGTGATCGGCTGGAAGGCGCTGCTCAGGTCCTGCAGCACGAGGCGGATCAGCCGCTCGACCAGCGAGGTCTCGATGGTCGTGTAGGGGCGCCCCTCGATGCGCATCGGCACCGTGCCGCGACGGCCGCCGAGCAGCACGTCGACAATCGAGTAGATCATCGGGCTGTCGACGGTGACCAGGCCGAAATTGTCCCACTCGACCGCCTTGAAGACGGCGATCATCGCCGGCAGCGGCACGGAATTGAGGTAGTCGCCGAACCGTTGGGCGGTGATATTGTCGAGGTTGATGTCGACATTTTCCGAGGTGAAGTTGCGCACGCTCGTGGTCAGCATGCGCTCGAGCCGGTCGAACACCACCTCGAGCATCGGCAGGCGCTCGTAGGTGACGTCGTTGGAGTTGATCAGCGCCAGGATGCCCTGGCGCTCGTCGTCGTCCTTGTCCTGCCCGGTGCCGAGGAGGCTGTCGATCTCGTCCTGATTGAGGACCCGGCTGGCCGGGCCGGCGGCCGTGGCCGGCGTGGCGCCGTCGGCGTCGTCCGCACCGTCCTCGTCCCACTCGGTGACCTGGATGTCGGGCTCGTCAGACGAAGCGGCCGTTCTGCCGGTCATCGCCTCACCCGCTCCGGCCGCGACCACGCGGTCGATCTCGTCATCGGTCGACGCCCCTCACCACGTCCCGCCATCTCCATCATCGCCGGCCCGGCTACTGGACCAGCATCTCCTTGACGAGCACGTCATCGACCCGGGTTGGCTGCACCGCGTAATTGACCCGCGCGGCGAGCTCCTCCTTGAGCCGCTGCAGCCCGCCGGAACCGCTCACCTCCTCGACCGTGAGGGCGCGCAGATAGAGCTGGAAGCTGTCCATGATGCGGGGCATCAGGGCCTCGACCCTGGTCGCCACATCCTCGCTTCCGACCTCGAGCGCCGCCCTGAGCTTGAGGAAGCGGATGCGCTGGCCGCCGGACTGCAGGTTGACCAGCACGTCCGGCATGTCGACGAAGACGACGTCGGGCGCCTCGTCGCCATGCCCGCCCCCGCCATGGCCATCGCCGCCATGACCGTCCCCGGCCGTGGCATGCGCGCCGGCTTCGTCCGCCGCCATGTCGGCCGACGCATCGCCGCCGAGCAGCCCGAGGAACCAGGCCGCACCGCCGGCGACACCCAGGAGCAGCACCAACCCGATGCCGCCGAAGAGCAGGAGCTTCTTCTTGCCCGACCTCGGCTTTCCCTCAGCCTCGACTTCGCCCGTCGTCTCTTCGGCCATGCTCGAATCCGTCCTCGGCAACTGTCGCGACCGCCTTTGTAGCCGGCACTGGTTAACGAAGCCTTGCGCAGCCGTCTGCCGACCGGTCCGGGGCTGCCGGCCCGGCAGGAATTGCCCGGTCGAAATTGCCGGGGACGGGCCACCGGATGCCGGGGAGCCCCGGAACTCCCGGCTCCGGGCGACTGGCACGGGGCGTGCATGAGATCCGGCGACACCGGGCCCCAGAGAATCGGGACGCATGGACAATACGAGCTACGTGGCGCTGAGCCGACAGGTCGCCCTCGAACGCCAGATGGCGGTCGTGGCGGGCAATATCGCCAACATGAACACCGACGGATTCAAGAACGAGCAGGTGCTGTTCGAGGATGTGCTCGAGCGCGCCGGCGAGGCCGGCCGCGTCGCTTTCGTCCGGGATTCCGGCCTGATCCGCGATCCGGCCCCGGGGCCGATCGAGACGACCGGCAACCCGCTCGATCTCGCGATCAATGGCGAGGGCTACTTCACGGTCGAGACGGCGAACGGTCCCCGCTACACGAGGGGCGGCCATTTCGTCCTGGGCGCCGCCGGCGAGATCACCACCAGCGGCGGCCAGCCGCTGCTCGACGAGGGCGGCGGGACGCTGGTCGTGCCGCAAGGCAGCGGACCGATCGAGGTGGCGCGCGACGGCACGGTCTCGACTCCCGACGGCATTCTCGGCCGGATCGGACTGGTACGCTTCGCCGACGAACGGGGTCTCCGGCGCGAGGGCGACAGCCTGATGCGCACCGACCAGGCGCCGGAGCCGGTGCCCTTGCCGGACATCGCCCAGGGCCGGATCGAGCGCTCCAACGTCCAGCCGGTGCTCGAGATGACCCGGATGATGGAGACCGTCCGCGCCTTCCAGAACACGCAGCGCCTGCTCGAGACGCATCACGAGATGGTCCGCCGGGTGATCGACGCCGCGAGCCAGGCCTGAGCCGATGACCGAAGAACGCGCCCATACCCCGCATTCATGGAGTAGTCCGCCATGCGCTCGATGAGTGTCGCCGCCACCGGCATGATGGCCCAGCAGCTGAACGTCGAGGTCATCTCCAACAACATCGCCAACATGACGACGACCGGCTTCAAGCGGTCGCGGCCGGAGTTCCAGGACCTGCTCTACCAGACGCTGCGGCGCGGCGGCTCCGCCTCGTCGCAGGACGGCACGATCGTGCCGGCCGGCGTGCAGGTCGGCCTCGGCGTCAAGACCGCGTCGGTCTACCGCGTGATGGAGCAGGGCAACCTGGTCAACACCGAGAACCGGCTCGATATCGCGATCCAGGGCCAGGGCCACTTCATCGTCGAGCTGCCGTCCGGCGAGTTCGGCTACACCCGCTCGGGCAATTTCCAGCTCAGCCCCGACGGCGAGATCGTCACCGCGGACGGCTACCCGGTGAGCCCGGGCATCGTCGTGCCGCCCGACACGATCGAGGTCTCGATCAATGCCGACGGCATGGTCACCGCCAAGATCGAGGGCGAGATCGCGCTTCGGGACCTCGGCCAGCTCGAGCTCGCCACCTTCGTCAACCCGACCGGGCTCGAGGCGGTCGGCGACAATCTCTTCCTCGAGACCGAGGCCTCGGGCGGTGCCGCCTTCGCCACGCCCGGCACGGCCGGCTACGGCACCGTGCTGCAGGGCTTCCTCGAGAGCTCCAACGTCAACCCGGTGCAGGAGATCACCAGCCTGATCACCGCCCAGCGGGCCTATGACATGAACTCCAAGGTGATCTCGGCCTCCGACGAGATGATGATGACGGTGACACAACTGCGATGACCCGGCACCCCGGCACGATCTGCGCACCCGCCCTGCGGCTCTGGCCGCTCGCCGCTTGGCTCGCCGTCGCATGGCTGGCGGCACCGGCCCTCGCCGCCTCCTGGCTGGTGCCGGGCGAGCCGCTCACCGAGGCGCATCTGGCGGCGCTCGTCGAGGCGGAGCTCCCGCCGCACGGCGACGGCTTCGAGCTGAGCTTCACCTCACCGAGCCTGCCGCTGACCAACCCGGCAGCGAGCCGCGCCAGCCTGGAGCTGGTCGATCTGCGCTTCGATCTGCGCAGCGAGCGCTTCGTCGGCGGCCTGCTGGTGCGGCTCGAGACCGGCGAGCAGCGGATTCTCGACGTCGGCGGCCGGGCCCAGGTCATGGCCGAGGTCATGGTGCCGACGCGGCCGGTGGCGGCGGGCGAGCGGCTCGATCCCGCCTGGCTGGAGCCGGCGCTGGTGCCGGCGCGCCTGCTCCGGGCGGATGCGTTGGGCTCGCTCGACGAGCTCGACGGCACCGAGGCCCGGCGGCGCCTCGCGGCCGGGCGGCCGATCCGGCAGGCCGATGTCCAGCCGACGCGGCTGGTGCGGCGCGGCGAGACGGTCGAGCTGCGCTACCGGGCACCGGGGATCGAGCTGGTGACCCTGGGCCGCGCGCTCGAGGACGGCGCCAGGGGCGCCTTCGTCCAGGTCGCCAACCTCGACAGCGAGCGGCAGCTCGTCGCCCGCGTGGTCGGCTCGCAGCTGGTCGAGATCGCCGGCCGGCCGGGGATCGGGCGATGAGAATGCGCCCGCTCGGCGCCGCCCTCCTGGCCGGGCTCTGGCTCGCCGGCTGCTACACGCTGGAGCGGCTCGAGCAGGTCGGCAAGCCGCCGCCCTTGCAGCCGGTCGAGAACCCGGTCGAGCGGCCCGGCTACCAGCCCGTCTCGGTGCCGATGCCGCCGC
>Ga0116151_10002409_pt1 | contig 17181 bp, 12 predicted proteins | sample AD_UKC117_MetaG_FD_89893 | JGI IMG/M metagenome (GOLD analysis project Ga0116151, IMG submission 89893) | Active sludge microbial communities of municipal wastewater-treating anaerobic digesters from Hong Kong - AD_UKC117_MetaG | ecosystem: Engineered > Bioreactor > Anaerobic > Digestate...
CGAAGGAGCTGAGCCACCACGCCAACTGCTCTGATTCGATGACGGTGGCGTTCAACTGGCTCCATTCCTCATCGAAAGGGCGAATGACCTGATCCTGGGCTAACGGTCGCTCACTCAGATGCAGCGGCAGGAACCAGCGGATGCGCAGCTTCAGCCGGATCGTTCTCCCCGTCTTGAATTGCAGCCCTCTCTGACCATCGACGTAGCGGCTGGCATCGAAGCCGGGAATGTCTTTCGATCTCCGCGTTGTGGCATACGCCGATTCGATCCGATGAACCGCGTAATACGCTGGATCGCGTGCTCCATCGTCGGTTGCAATCAGATAGAACACGCCATCGGCCAGCACGATGCCCTGCGGATGGAGGCAGAGTTCAAGCGCCTCGCCGTGGCGCGCACTGCGATAGACGAGATCGAGCTGAATGCGGTCGAGCAAGGCTTCCTGCACGACACGCAGCACTTCCGGATTGACGTTCGCTGGTGGCAACTGCAACAGCGCACTGCCAAGGGCTGCACGCGCTTTCCAGCGATCCAGCCGCGCATCCGGAATGCTCTCCGTGAAGTCTTCAGCCTTGCGAAACATCCGGTCCAGTTCGTCACGAAACGGTTCCGGAATCAGGCTGGCCAGATGTTTTTCAAGCATTCCGAAGGCGAGTGCCGTTGACGGATCCATGCGGCGCAGTGCGCGATTGCGAGTTCCCGCACGCCAGTACCAGCGGTGTGGCTTGCTTTCGTCACAGATCAAATCCGGATGCGCATCCGCAAGCCGCTCCAGCGAACGCTGGATGGTTCGAAGCACTGGCAGTCTTTCGCGACCGTTGCGTTCGAGCTTGTGCAGCAGATCTGGCGCTGTGGTATGGGCCGGATGCTCCGGAATTTCGGACAGCAGCAAGTCACCCAAGCGAGACGATTTCATGCAAATGCCTTTCAGTGGATGTCAGCAGGATACGGCAACAAGCGACACCCAATGTCGCTTGATGCCGGAACGTTTGCAGAACCTACCAAAGCTCTGGCCCGGGAACTGGCTTGCAGCTACCGCCTTTGCCCGCAGCCTGCCGTAATCGAGAGCTGGGGGAACCGTTTCTTCAATTTGCCCGCTACCTCCATGACCTCTGAAATCGATGGCAGATTGGTCTCGTCAGCAACTTCCATCCACGGAGAACAATCCAGCACGAAAGCACCGAGCTGCTCCCTCGACAACCACTTTTCTATCCGGCGGCGAAAACTTTCGAGATCAAGCTCGGGATCAGCGTCAAACAGCACATGCTGATCCATTAGCGAAGTCATGGCATTCGTGATCAGTGGCCAGTGATCATCGTGAAGGCGTCCGCTCTCGATACTGTCGATACTCACCCCGCTGACGCGTGAAATCGCGCGAAGCGAAAAACTCTGTATGTTCAGACCGGGGGAGAACACGACGGTTGAATCCGGATTTGCTCGCAAAGCCAGCAACAGCATCTCGCAGAGGTGATCTGTGTCACGCTCCCGGCGGCAATATCGATCCTGAATAAGCTCGAAAGACCACCGCATGGCATCTCTGAGTGTGGTGGTGGCAATCCGCCTTGGTTGGTAGTCAGGGTCTGACACTGTGGGTTCCTGATTGCTGTTGAGTACAACCAAGGCTGACGATGTATGCGACGAGCTGTGTTGTTTTCCCCGCTACGCGCTCAGGCGCATTCGGGACCGGCGATCATGTGATCACAGGGCCGGCACCGTACATGCCGTTCATATTCATAAGCCGTCCACTCGAACCGTTACGCCCAGACTTTCGATGTGAGACAGCAATTCGCCCACGGCACGGAACGCCTGCGCGGAGCAGGGCTGATTTCTCGGGCCGGCGAAGTTCAGTTTTGCCGGACGATGCGAACGGAAATCGCCTTCCCGGTGCATCGCCTTGTCGTCGCAGTCGATCAGACCGCCGCTGCCGAATGGTGGTTTCACCGTCAGCGTCATGCGCTCCTTCCCGTCGCCGGAATGGAACGAATAGACCTCCAGCTCACCCTCCATCACGCTGTCGAAGTAGCCGCCGATACAGTGCCTCATTTGGTGCCCTTCCCTGCGCAGTGCGTTTCGACTGGAAAGTAAGCGCACATGCCAGCCACAGGGCAAGTCGATATCTATGGTGGGCGCTTCCATCCTCCCCGGTTTCGAGGAGTGCGAATACGCCGTTAAATTCGGAGGACGCTCAATGTTTGAGGACAGACGTTTAACCGTCCTCTCTTCGTGACATGCACTTCCCGCTTCTGGACGAATCCGTATTCGTCGGCGACGTTTGATGACAGGAAATGCATTCCTTTCGGGGTTGGCATAAGAAGACTGGCAGCTCATCCGGAATGGGCGTTCTTTCATCGACGTCGAATGGGTGATCTTCTCAGGGCTGAAGATGCTGCCCGCGCTGGTGGATTCATTGTCGGATTTCTTCAGATTGGCTGACATGAGTGGCTCGCGTGGCGGTTCGACGCGCACAGGTTATGGATTCATGCGACAAATGAGGTCGTTTGTTCGCTGTCTTGAGGAAACGCGTGCCGGCACGTCGGGTTACGAATTCCTCCACCTGCGCCAATATGCTGAAGACTTCTCAGACTGGAAGCGCTAAGGATCACCGGATCGGCGAACGCGCTAAGGCAACGCTGAACAGCCGGGTATTCCGGAATTTCGGAGAGCAGCAAGTTACACAGATGAGACGACCTCATACGAATGCCTATCAGTGGATGCCATCAGGATACGGCAACAAGCGACATGTAATGTCGCTTGTTGCCGTAACGTTTGCAGAACCCACCAAGGCGCTGGCCCGGCAACTGGCTTGCAGCTACTGCCTTTGCCCGCAACCTGCCGTAATCGAGAGTTGAGGGAACCGTTTCTTCAATTCGCCCGCCATCTCAACGACCTCAGAAATTGACGGCAGATTGGTCTCGTCAGCGACTTCCATCCACGGAGAACAATACAGCACGAAAGCGCCGAGCCGCTCTCTCGACAACCACCTTGAGTCGCTCCGGCTTTCGTGGACGCTACTCACTCGGTGTTTCATACGCGAGGGATGCGAACTCGCGAGGTGGTGCCTGATTTCAATACCCGCACTCGCCAATGAAGGCTAAGCGCCTTCGACGTGGTTCCGAGTACGGCCGAACTATTCCGTTCGGTAGACGCTCCTCGACCCAAAGCGGTCGTCTGGACTCAACCAAGCCTAGGTGGTTCCGGGCCCTTCAAGTATTCCTGAACGAGCCGATCCGCCTGTGCCAGTGTGTCGGTTATTGAAGAAGGTGGCGTCTCGCTGAGCCACCACTCACCTTCCATTGAAGGCTCTACCCCGCGGCGGAAATACTTCACTCGTAGGATGCCGGCATCCTGTTCTTGATAGACGCGAACAAGTCTCTGATGATCTTGCGACACCACTGATCTTATGCACGTTGAGCTGCAAGTCTCATTCTCGTAAAGCTGTGCATTGTGAATATCGAGGTCAGTCATTGCCGGGCAGGTGTCGAAAGTGAATCGCTGCGAAGGCATCGGCCTTGCACGCGTTTTTAGACATTGGATTTCTGTCGCTCATACTGAACATGGAAGGCTTTGACCCTGTCTGTGATGCTTGGCAATTCCATGGCCAGGTCGGCTCCCCACTTGCCCAACAACGTTGACTCTCCAAGGTACTCAGGCAGGCCGCAACGTTCCGAAAGATCTCTCACCTTCGCTCTGACGATATCCGCTTCCCAAGCCAAGATTTCATGCTGATCAGACTTTTCGTGATACCTGCTTGCCAGATCGTCCAGCTCTGCAGCTAACAGCTTCCCATTCTCTGAGATCTCAGAATTGGTCATTTGCACGTTACCGAAACACCAAAATTCAGAGAGACATGCTCATACAGGATTTGTTGAAAGGATAGATTAGTCGTCAAGAGAGCGCGATCCGCCTCGATCTCCATCTGTCCGAGCATTGGCGGCCTCCGGCTGACCGTTTTTGGCCGGAAGTAGTCAGTTGGAGGATGGGGCTGTTATGTGCGCGGACTGTGTCTGAACGGTTTTCGCCGCTAGGTTGGCGGCGAAAACCCATGGAAACGACAATTTTTGCGCGAATCAGCGCGACAAACTACGTGCGAATGCATACCATCACGTGGTCCGGTCCTCGTGGATCTGGCCCACCTCAGCGTGTGCCAAAGCGCGAGCCGCGCAGGACGCGCGGCAGCATGGCGCGCAGGGCATCGCCGTCGAGCTGCAGTCTTGGCGCGGCCTCGATCAGCGCTTCGAGATCCACCGGTATTCGTCGCAACCTGCCTGCAGTGGTGATTCCAGCGACATCACGACTGCGCAAGGTTTCGGTCCAGCGCGAGGTCAGTGCGTCCAGCTCTTCCTCGAACCAGTCGGTGGCACGCTCGAAAAGGCTCTGCAGCTCGGGATCAGTACAGCCAAGGAATCCTTCCCAGGCGGCATCCGGCGGCGCCAGGAATCGCTGCCGGGCCTCGCAATAGCTGGCGGCCAGAAAATACAGTTTCGACCATTCGACAAATCGGTCGAAATCCCCATACAGCGCGCGTGCGCCCGCATTGAGGCCCTCGATGTGCAGCGCCTCCGTCTCGAGCAGGTGCGCGTAGCGCTGCAGCCCGGCATTCGTCTCGGTCTGCGTTGCATCGTGTGTCGAAGTCGCGCCGAGAACATCGGCAAGCCGCTCCACCCCCAGCAGGCTCCAGGCCATGCCGGTGGAGTACATCGGATCCTGGAACGCATAGGCATGCGGCAGCAGCGCCCAGCCGGAGCCGGCCGCGCTGGCGCGACGGCGGCGAAGGCCGGCGACTATTCGTGGCGCCAGACCTTCAACAGGGACCGCATCGCGGAAGCAGTCCGCGAGGCTGGGCAATGAGTCGAGTGTCGATTGCCATGCTTCCGCGGCGGACATGCCGTCAGGCACAGCATCCTCCAGAACCGCTCCAGCAGAGACTCGGCCGTCATCGAACGGAAGCACGTAAACCCATCCGCCCGCGAACACATGGTGGTTAGCGGCGAGGTGTTCAGGGTATGGATCCGTGATGGCCGTTCCGGCGGGACCACTGGCGAATGGTCTGACGTTGCGGAAATGCCCATAGAGCAGTGTGCCATGCGTTTTCGATGTCGCGATCGCGGGAACGCCCAATGCAGTGGCTACGGCGCTGCCACCGCCACTGGCGTCGACCACGAAGCGGCTGGAGATCTGGGCAACACCCGATTCGCGATCAAGCACCAGGTCGAACCTTCCGTCGTCCTGGGTCAATTCAATCAATCGGTGCTTTTCGAGCAGTTGAACGCCGGCCTCGATCGCGCGCTGCACGAGACGCGCATCGACATCCGAGCGGAGCCAGTGGCTATCGGCGATCGCATCGTTCGGACTCGCTGCCACCAGCAGTCGCCGGGAATCCTGCGAGCCGCAGCGATAGGGCTGACCTTGGTCATGGCCATAGAAGCTGAAGCCGCGCTTGAGGCCACGCATCAGCTCCGGCTGGCTGTCCATCCATCGCCCATAGGCCGCGAACTGCGCGAGATCAGGGACACCGAAACGGTGCGCCATGCGTTCCAGCGCGATGGCAGCCAGAGGCGTAGAGGATTCCCCCAGCGCGAAGCGGGGATGCCGGCCCGCCTCGACCAGTACCACGGAGAGTCCTTTCTGGGCCAGCAGCCGCGCCAGCAGCGATCCGGCAAATCCGCTTCCGACGATGGCGACGTCGTAGTCAGGCGTCATCATTGCCGCACCTTGCGCAGGCAATCTCGGGCTCGATGAATCCGGACAGGTTGATGCGTTCGATGCGCTTGAGACGCCGGGCGGCACAGTGAGCGCAGGCAGAAAGGTGCTCAAGATCCCAGGGATCGAGCTGGACCACGGTTTCCGGACAGGCCTGCTGCGCGCTGGCCAATGCGGCTTCCGCCTCGATCAGGCTGGGCGCATGAAAGCCGCTTCCCGGCAGCGGCCTGAGTGGAATCAGCGAAACCAGCCGGGCACCACGATCAGCGGCATGCCGGACCGACTTCACTGTCCAGGCATGCGACTCGTCGGGTTCGACGAAGGGAGTCCCGATCAGGACAAAGGCGCGATGACTGAAGCCACAGCGGAGGATGTGCTCCGCCGCGCGATCGTAGTCGTCCAGCGTCATCGCCTTGTTCAGTTTCGGCAACGCGACCGGATGGACGGATTCCAGACCCATCGCCACTTCGAGGCCCCCATCGAGCAGGTCGCCGAATCGTTCCATCCGTGCGCCAATCAGGCGTGGATGGCACTCGACGACGGCCCGACCGAATTCTTTCACCGCCTCGGCGATGGCTGCATCGTCCGCTTCCGGTACCGCGCGCTTCTCGAAGAAATTCGAGGCGTTATAGAGCTTGACGGTCCCACAAGGCGAGTCGGCGGCGGCGATCCCTGCGCGGATCTGCGCCGGCAGCGATCCAGGTGGCGTCGGCCCATCCAGCGTCGTCGTTCCCAGATCGCAGAACACGCAGCGAAACGGACAATGCGCACCTTTTAGAAACAGGGTGAGTGCGGCATTGAGCCCGCCGTCGACCTCGCGCTCGGAATCGATGGTCCAGCGCGGTGTTACCGTCGTGCTCAAGCGGCAAATCGACGCAACAGCTGTCCGCGGTAGTCGATCTCGTCATACGCGAAACGCTTTGCGAATACCGACTCATCCGTAGCGCCATGCTGGAATCGGCGCTTCTCGAAAACCGGGAAATCGATATCCAGCAACTGCTTGAAGCCGCGTGCGATGAGCTCGCCCTTCAGGGCATATAGCCGCTCGGTCGAACCTTGCGTCAGTTCAGCGAAAGGAATCGCCTCGGCGACCGTCATCACTGCCGGTGCCAGGAAGGGACTGTAGCCTGAGAACCCATGGCGTTGCAGTGGCGCATAGGCGCGGACACAGGCCCGGCTGTAGCCGCCAGTGTAGGTCAGCGAATGCTTGATCGCGTCGACGCCCCAGCCTTCCTGATACAGCAGCGAGTTGTTGACCACGCTGCGGATGGTCAGTTCGCCGTCGACCTCCAGCGGGTAGTCCTTGAGGTTCTCGTCACCGCCATCGCCATCGACCAGCTGGCGCCAGTCGGGGTAGCGCGAGCGGATTCCCTCCAACAGGGCCAGCATGACGGTGGCGCATTCCACGTCCAGCGGCTTGTAGTCCTCGATGACGTCCACGGCACGCATGGGGTCGAGCGCGTCCGGGTCGGCTTCGATCGGCTCCAGAAGCATCTGCAGACCCACCTGTCGCAGGAATGCGTCGGCCTGTTGGAAATCCTCGCCGTCGCCAACCCGTAGACAGAACGCCTTCAGTCGAGCCGGACTCTGCCCGCTGCGCAGCAAGGCGTGGTGAAGCGCGAGCAGCACCGCGCCGCTGTCGATGCCGCCGGAAAACAGGACGCCCAGCGGTTCCCGGGAATCGGTTCCTGCCAGCCATTGCTGGACCTCGTCGAGCAGGGCCCCGACATAGTGGCGTGCGAGCAAATCCAGGTCCGCAGGCAACACCCCGCGCGGCGGATCGAAGAACCGCAGGTACTGAGGATTGGGATCAGGGCATCCCACCAGCGCGATCTCGGTCAGATGAAAAGCTGGGACCATACGCGTATAGCTGGGGTGAAACTGGGCGGCCATGCCCCGTGCCAGCATCCAGTCGCGGATCTGGTCGATGCGCTCGGCCACGATCAGCAACGGGCCATCGATCACCTTGGCAAGAAAATAGCGCAAGGGCCGATCGAGGCTGCGCGCCAGAACCACCCGCTGGCCATCGCGAGCCACCAGCGCAAAAGACCCGGCGGCCAGAGAGCCAAATTGTTCCGGGCTGGAGCGCAGCATCTGCTCGCGCAGCGCCTCGACGGTCATCCCACGCACCTGCTGGGAGCCTTCGGGCACGAGATTGATGACTTCAGCAATTGGCTTGTTCAACGTAAACCTCTCTACAAGAATTCTGGACAGACCTGCGGATGGCAACCTGCGGTCACAGCAAAGCAACAGGCTTCCGGGTCTCATTTTCGCAGGCAACTTCCCGAAAGAAAGCCACCCGGCCGCTGTCGCGTGCCGCCAAGCTCCGCCTGTTGTTCCGGTGAAGGTGCAGTGTACGATGCAAAATCAGCGGACTTGATGTCTTCAATGTTTGGATAGGGTGACGTTCATCGAAGCGCCAGCAGCCCCGAGCCGGGCTCCGTGGCGTGCATGGGGGCAGGTCGCCCGCCTGCACCATTGGGTCAAGAACTTGCTGGTGCTCGCACCGCTTGCCGCCGCACATCGGCTGAACGACGGCGTGTTGCTGGCGCATGCCAGCTGGGCCTTTTTCGCCTTCTGCCTCTGTGCGTCCGGAATCTACGCGCTCAACGACCGGATCGACCGGTTGCATGATCGCGAGCACCCGGACAAGCGCAGCCGGCCTGTCAGCGATGGTCGCATCTCACCCGCGATGGCGTCGCGCATGGCCCTAGTGCTGCTGGTACTGGGCGGCACCCTCTCGTGGCTGACCTTGAGCTGGCAGGTTTGCGCCGTGCTTGGGGCCTACGTAGTTCTCGGCGTGGTCTATTCGATCTGGCTCAAGCGAATTCCCGTCGTCGATCTGTTTGCCTTGGTGGCCTTCTATCTGTTGCGTCTGCTGGCGGGCAGCGTTGCCGTCGGAATCGCCCTGTCCGGGTGGCTGATGGCGTTCGCGCTGTTGCTGTTTGGCGGGTTGGCGCTGCTGAAGCGTTACTCGGAACTGGTGCTGATGGCGCGCGGTGGTGAAGCGCGACTGAGTTCGCGCGGGTATAGCACCCGCAATCTGGAAGCCATCTGGTACTGCGGGCTGCTGTTGTCGATGGCCGCATCGCTGATCCTGTCGGTCTACGCGCACAGTGCGACTGCGCAGGATCTATATCGCAACCCGCTGGCTTTCCACGCCCTGGCTCTCCTGTCGCTTGCCTGGCACCTGCGCGCCTGGTCCCTCGCCCGCAATGGCCGCATGCACCACGACCCGGTGAGTTTCGCGCTGGGGGATCGGCTGACTTGGGCGGGACTGGTCCTAGCCGCCCTGGTGCTGGCCTGGGCGTTGCTGTCATGAGCGTCGAGGTACGCTGCTGGGCTGGCCTGCCCACAGCGCACCACGAACGGATCGACTGGAGTGGATCGCCGGCAAGCCTTCCGGAGACTGCGGGTTCGTTGCTGCCCCGCGGCGCCGGACGCAGCTATGGCGATGTCTGCCTGAACCCTGGCGGCAGCCTGATCGATACTCGCTGGACAGATCGCTACGTCGCTTTCGATCCGGAAACGGGCGTGTTGCGCTGTGAATCCGGACTCCGTCTCGGCACGCTGCTGGCCCACCTGCGGCCACTCGGCTGGACACTGCCGGTCGTCCCCGGCACCCGATGGGTGACCGTAGGGGGCGCACTGGCCAACGACGTCCACGGCAAGAACCATCGCCACGCCGGCAGCTTCGGCCACCACGTCCGGGCAATCCACCTGCTGCGGAGCGACGGCTCCCTGGATCGACTCGCGCCAGGAGAGGATCGCTTCACGGCCACCATCGGCGGTCTCGGTCTGACCGGACTGGTTACAGAGGTCGCGCTGCAGCTGCGCCGAAGGTCCGGTATGTGGCTGCAAGAACATGCCTCCCATGCACGCGGACTGGATCGTGTGCTGAGCGAGTTGGACACCGCGAGCGCGCAGCACGAGTATGCCGCGGTGTGGCTTGATATGACCCAGCCGGATCCCGAACGTCTGTTTGGACTGCTGCTCGCGGCTGATCCGATTGAAGGCGGGGGCGATGCTTCCGGATTCGCCCGACCAGCACGAATTGGCGTCGGACGACTGCCACGGCTACCCCTCGTAGGTCGTCTCAGCACCCGCGTTTTCAACGCCGTGTATCGACGTCTCGCGGCTCGTCATCCAGGCTCCCGCCGGGTAGACGAGCGGTCCTGCCTGTTTACCCTGGATAGCATCGGTGATTGGAATCGGCTGTATGGATCGAGCGGACTGCGACAATACCAGTGCGTCCTGCCGCTGGGCACGGCCCCGGGAGGCATGGAAGCGCTGTGTCGCGTACTCAGTGACAGCCGCGTCACTTGTTCACTGGCAGTGCTCAAGCGCTTTGGTGATCAGCGCCCGGCAGGAATGCTGTCCTTTCCACGAGAGGGGTTCACCTTGGCAATGGACTTCCCGAATGACGAGGAGCGCCTGTTGGTTCTTTTCCGTCGTCTGGACGCCATCGTTCTGGAAGCGGGCGGAGCGGTCTATCCGGCCAAGGATGCGCATATGAGTCGCGAGCTGTTTCGTGCCGCATTTACGCGTACGGACGAATTCGCGGCGCATGTCGATCCGCGTTTTTCGTCCGGATTCTGGCGACGAGTTGGCGCATGAGCGCCCAGAGGATCGCAATCTTTGGCGCTACCTCTGCGATTGCGGAGGCCTGCGCCCGCCAATGGGCGGGAACGGGAGCGCGATTGATGCTGGTCGGCAGGGATGCGTCCCGACTCGAACGTATCGCCGCTGATCTGCGCATACGCGGCGCGACGGAGGTGCGATGCGTGGTGCGGGACCTGAGCCACGTGAATGACCTGCAACCCTGGATGGATGCGCTGTGGTCCGAATGGAATGGTCTGGACCTGTGTCTCGTGGCACAGGGCACCCTGCCCGACACGAAGCGCTGCGAGTCGGATATTGACTACGCCAAATCGGTGCTCGAGCTGAATGCGGACGCCTGCCTGCTCCTGCTGCTGGCGCTGGCAGCACGTTTCGAAGCCCAAGCCAGCGGTCAACTGCTGGCCTTGGGATCGGTCGCAGGTGACCGGGGGCGTGCAGGGAACTATGTCTATGGCGCCGCGAAGGCAGCCTTGGCGACGCTGATGAGCGGGCTGGAGCAGAGGCTGGCGCCGCGCGGCGTCCAGGTGCTGACGATCAAGCCAGGCTGGGTGGATACACCCATGACCGCCGCGTTCCGCAAGGGGCCGCTCTGGGCAAGTGCCGAGAAGGTGGCGCGTGACATCGTGCGCACCAGCCTTCGCGGACGCAGTGGAGTCGTATACTCGCCTGCTTTCTGGCGTCCCATTGCGTGGGTGGTGCGGATGCTTCCAGGGTGGCTGTTCCGGCGTTGGCGGTTCTGATTGCCGACGGCTGATGGCGGTCAGCTGCTGGCCTGTGACTCGTGTTCCACGAGGGGCGGGTGCTCCACCAGCAAGGCAGAAACCCAAAGACAGGCAAGCAGGACGCCCCAACCCGCGGCGCCGGGTGGTTTGCTGGCAACAGCCAGCCAGGCTTGGGCGATGGATAGCGCCAACCAGGGCATCAGGACGATCCGATAGCGCGAACGGAAGTGAACCACCACCAGCGCGAGCAATACCGGTATCGCCGCGACCAGCCACCAGTGCACCGTGCCGGAGATTGCCAACGCCCAGAGTCCGCTGAGTGCGATCGGTGGAAACGACCAGCGAACCAGGAAAGCCCAGTAGCGTGCGCGTGACGGCGAGAGGCCCGGGTATGCTTCACCTGTCGGCGGCAAGAGACGCGCTTGAATGAATGTGTCCGGGCCAAAGCATGCGATGAGGCGACGCAACATCGAAAGGGACAGGGACACCGGACTGCGGAGGAGACCCCAACCCAGACGTTGCATCGAGCCATTCGTCGAAGGCGTCGATTGCAACAACTGATTGATGGTCTCCTGCACACTGAGCTTGCCCGTAGTTGATCGGCTCACCTGCGCCTGCAGGAGCTCGAGATTGAATAGCCAGGTGGTATCCGGAAGTGGCACTCGATAGCGATGCCATGCAATACCGGTCCAGACAGCCAGCGCCAGCACCACAGGTCCGCCAATACAGGTGAGCCACATCACCCAGTTGATTGGTTCGAGCAGGACCAGCACAGCCAGCAGTCCAACTGCCAATGCCAGCTGTTCGATGCGCACAAGTGTCGCCAACAGCACGACCATCCCAAGCGCGGCCGCTATGGCCACAGAAGGAGGCCACTGCAGCAAGTACAAGGCCAGCGCGTGCAGACAACAAAGCAACGTGTCCGGCCACAAATGGGACGCCAGAAACAGACGTTCAACCCACAGCATCATGATTCCCGCCGCCAGCATTCCCGTCACCGGGCCATCCGCTCGCCAACCCGCAGCCCCAACCAGAACAACGCTGATGCTGCCCAGCATGGCACCGAGCACACGCAGGCAGCGCTCCGGATCACGGCAGTGGTGGTGCGCCGCCTGGAACAACGCCGGAAACAGCGGTACCCGAAGATATTCCACGGGACGGTGCGGGTCCGTCCATGCGCCACGATTCAGATAGTCCTGCTCATCGCCGGTCGGTTTGCGAGGCCCAAGCATGACCAGGACCCCGAAATGGATGTAAATCGCGATGAACGCCAGGGCGACGAACAGGACACTGGTCACAGGATATGGGTATGCAGGCAGCGAGGACGTGAGGCGCGATTCTGGCACGCTGGAGGGCACGAGCTCCAATCCTGCAAACGGCTGCAGCAACTACGCTGGCGGTTTGCTAAGGCCTTGGCCTTCGACGCGCAAGGACAATCTTGCCGCAGCCATGACCTCCCGCTTCGCAAACGTTCCCGGGGGTTCCAGAACGGTCGCTTTTCAGGGAACATGCGGCAAAGGGGAGCCAGTCAGACCATTCATGATCGTTGCGCCGCGCTTTGGCGTGCGCAATTTTCCAGAACATATGAACAAGCCTTCGTTCGCCCAGAAATGCTCCAGGTGGCGCGGCGAATGGTTTGCGAATAGTCATCTTGCCCGGTTCAACCAGCAGGGCCGCGCACCCTGCATCACGGAACTCTTACTTCGGATATTGCAGTGAAGATAGCCGACTCTGGATCCAAATCGACAGGCAAGCAAGCAGCAGCCCCGCCGAAAGGGCCGCTCCTGCCCTGGCAACGCAAGGTCTATCGAGTCGTGCTTGCCGGATTGGCGATCATTGCAGCAAATTCGCTGTACCTTCTGGCATTCACCCGCTACTCGCCGTTCTTCATGCTGATGCTGCTGGTGCACCTGGCACTCGGCCTGTTGCTGACGGTTCCGCTTTTTCTGTTCATCGTCACGCATGCCAAGCGGATGTTCCGTACACGCAATCGGCGTGCCAAGGTTGCTGGCCTGACCATAGCGGGGCTGGCCTTGCTGGTTACGGTTTCCGGGCTATGGTTGACCTACGCCGGAACGACGGTCGACAACCGCTGGGTTTACCTGGCGCATGTCTTTGCCTTCCCGGCGGCCACGATCGCCTTCATCCTGCATCGGCGTGCGCACACGCACCGGATGGCATTCCGCAAGGTGTGGTACGCCTCAGGCGCTATCGCGGCACTGCTTGGCGTGATCACGCTCCTGCAATATTTCGAGAAGCCGCCGCAACGGGTGACCAACACGGATGGTGATACGCAGTTCTTCCCTTCGTCGGCCGAGACCTTCGATCAGGGCCTAATCGACCCGGTCAAGCTGTCGGCCAATGAGTACTGCAAGGAATGCCACCCGGTGACGTATGCCCGCTGGGAAAAGAGTGCGCACCGCTTCAGCTCCTTCAACAACCCGTTCTACCGCCGCTCGGTGGAACTGATGGCGGATCGCGTCGGCAGGGAGAAAACCAAATGGTGCGCCGGCTGCCACGATCCGGTCGTGTTGTTCTCGGGAAAGATGGGCGAAGCGACCCTGCAGACCTTTGGCTACGATGATTTCGAGGCGCAACAGGGCCTGACCTGCATGTCCTGCCATTCGATCGCCGAGGTCAAGGACACGTCGGGCAACGCCTCCTACGTGATCGAGGAATCCCAGCAATATCCCTTCGCATTCAGCGACAACGAGTGGCTACGGGAAGTCAACAAGCTGCTGATCCGCATCGAGCCGTCCCTGCACCGCAAGACCTTCATGAAGGATTTCATGCGGGAGCCGGAGTTCTGCTCGACCTGCCACAAGGTGGCCTTGATCCCGGCGCTCAATGATTACAAGTGGATGCGTGGGCAGAATCATTTCGACACCTGGCAGAACTCCGGTGTTTCAGGGCAGGCCGTTGGTTCCTTCTATGATCCGCCGGCCCCCAAAGCCTGTCGTGACTGCCACCTGCCGGCGGTTGCCGCCGAGGAATTCGGCGCCAAGGACGGTAAGTTGCACGACCATGTGTTCCCGGCGGCCAACACCGCGTTGCGAGCCATCCACAATGACCCGGAAGGCGAGCAGTTCATCAAGGACTTCCTGAAAGGCTCATTGAGTGTTGACCTTTTTGCCGTGCGTCGCGGCGATCAGTTGATTCCAATCGGACCGACGATGCCGGCATTGCATCCAGGCGAAACCGTTGACATCGAAGTCGTGGTGCGGACGCGGACGCTGGGTCATCCGTTGACCAACGGCACTGCGGATTCCAATGAGCTGTGGGTCTCCTTCTCCGCTTCCCACAATGGGCAGGCGCTGATGGAGAGCGGGACGCTGGGGCCAGATGGTCGGCTGGATGCCGCGTCGGATCGGTTGAACCAGCTGATTCTCGACAAGAATTCCGAGCCGATGGATCGTCGCCAACCGGCGGAAATCCGGACGACGCTTTACAACAACTTCATCCCTCCGGGCGCCGCACGGACGGTCCACTACCGGTTCAGGGTTCCCGACGACGCCAGCGGCAGCGTCGAGCTCAAGGCGGGAGTCCACTACCGCAAGTTTTCCCGCGACTACGCGATCTTCGCGCTGGGCCACGACGCGCCAGAGCTTCCGGTGACCGACATCACGCGGGATGCCGTTGTTCTTCCGCTCAGCACCGAGGGTACTGCGCCCCCGGCGCCCCCGGCGGCTGAAGTACAGCGTGGCAATTCCGATCCGCTCTGGCTGCGCTGGAACGACTATGGCATCGGCCTGTTCCGGCAGGGCGACCTGAAGGGCGCCGAAGCCGCGTGGCAACAGACTTCTGACCTCGCGCCCGACAAGGCGGATGGTCCTCTGAACAGGGCGCGCGCCCTGTTGGGCGAAGGCAACCTGGAAGCAACCGAGGAAGCCCTGAAAGAGGCCGAACGTCGTCGACCCGGCTGGTCGAAGACCCTGTTCTTCCGCAGCATGCTGGAAAAGGAGCGCGGACAGCTGGAAGAGGCCGTCGGCAGCCTCGATCGCGTGGCGGATGCCTACCCCAACGACCGCACGGTCTGGAACCAGCTGGCACGGCTGTACTTCCTGCGCGGCGACTGCGGACAGGCCCTGCAGGCCATTGACCGGGTATTCGCGGTCGACCCTGAAGACCTGAGCGCGCACTACAACGCGATGCTCTGCTACAAGGCCATGGGCCGGCTTGAAGAAGGCGCGGTTGAAGAACGCTGGTACAAGTATCACAAGGATGACGAGACGTCGGCCGCGTTGATGGCCGAATACCGTCGTGCCCATCCCTTCGCGAATCGGGAGTCGTTGCCGATCCACGTCCACGATGACCCGGAACCGGTTCCGGCGACTCCGGCATCGTGGATCAAGGACATTGGCCCGAAGGGGTATGAGTATCAGGCCCTTCCCCAGCCTTCTGGACCGGAACTGAAGAACGATGCTCCCCCGCGCCTGCCCATCTCCAGTCGCGATCCATGATGCGTCGTTCCATGCCATACCCGAATCTCCTGCCTTCAACGTAAAAGCCACGCCCATGAAATTCACCTCACTTTCGTTCATGGCCTTGGCCCTGTCTTTGGTCGGCTGCTCCGAGCCCGCACCGCCGCCGGCCGCTCCCTACAAGGCGGTGGTTGAAGCAGCACCGCCGCAGGTGACGTTTCGCGAGGTCGCCGCAGCCGCTGGCATCGATTTTCGGCACATCAACGGCGCTGTAGGAAACAAGTGGATGCCGGAAACCATGGGCGGTGGTGTCGCGGTTTTCGACTACAACAACGATGGGCGAAACGACCTGCTGTTCGTTTCCGGAACCGAATGGGACGAGGCCACGCGCGGAGATGTGTCCTCCCTGGTCCTGTACGAGAACCTGGGGAATTCCGAAGGCGGCGTCCCCCAGTTCAGGGACGTCACCGAGCAGGCGGCGCTTTTCCGGCAGATCTATGCCATGGGCGCCACGGTTGGCGATTTTGACAATGACGGATGGCGCGACATCTATGTCAGCGGACTGTCCGAATACGGCGGCAATCGGCTGCTTCGCAATGTCTCGGGGAAGTTCGTCGACGTTTCGGGCGAGGCAGGCGTCGATGTTCCCGGCTGGGGTACCTCTTCAGCGTTCTTCGACTATGACGCGGACGGTCGATTGGATCTTCTCGTCTGTCGCTACGTCGAGTGGACTCCCAAGGACGACCTGTTCTGCAGCCTGGACGGAGAGAACAAGAGCTATTGCACGCCCGAGCGCTATTCCGCCACCAGCTCGGTCCTGTTCCACAACCTGGGGGAAGGCCGGTTTGCCGACGTGAGCCACCAGGCAGGTATCGACAATGGCCGCGCCAAGGCGCTGGGTGTGGCACCCTGGGACTTCGATGGCGATGGTCGAATCGATTTCGCCGTCGCCAACGACACCACGCCCAACAACCTCTTCCGCAACAATGGCGATGGCACCTTTACCGATGTCGCGCTGGAAGCCGGAATTGCCGTGAATGAATCCGGGAAGTCACGCGGCGCCATGGGCATGGATTGGGCAGATGCCTTGAACGGGGGTTCAACGCTGGCCATCGGCAACTTCTCCAACGAACTCAAGAGCTTTTACTGGACCGACAAGGGAGAGGTATTTCTCGACCAGTCGGCATCATCCGGGATCGGACGGAACTCGCTGCTTGCTTTGACGTTCGGTGTGTTTTTCTTCGATTACGACCTGGATGGCCGAGCGGATCTGCTGTTCGCCAATGGCCATGTCGAGAACAGCATCCAGAGCGTGCAGAGCGCCGTCACGTTCAAGCAGGCGCCAACACTCTACTGGAACAACGGAAACGGGAAGATGTCGGATGCCACGCGAAGCGTAGGCCCCGACTTCCCGCAGCCAATGGTCGCGCGCGGGTCCGCCTTCGGTGATCTGGATGGCGATGGCGACCTCGACGTGGTGATGGTGGAAAGCGGTGGCCCGGCCAGGGTGTTCCTCAACGAGCTGGACCACCCCGCCGCCCAGTCACTCCGCCTCGACTTTGTAGGTGACGGATTGCAGGTCAGCCGGGACGCCATCGGAACCCGGGTTCACGTGCAGGTCGGGGACAAGAGCTGGACCGATCAGGTCCGCAACGCACGTTCCTATGCCTCCGCTTCCGAGCCGACCATGACGGTAGGACTCGGCCAGAACCCGAACGCGA
>Ga0116151_10002411_pt1 | contig 17168 bp, 15 predicted proteins | sample AD_UKC117_MetaG_FD_89893 | JGI IMG/M metagenome (GOLD analysis project Ga0116151, IMG submission 89893) | Active sludge microbial communities of municipal wastewater-treating anaerobic digesters from Hong Kong - AD_UKC117_MetaG | ecosystem: Engineered > Bioreactor > Anaerobic > Digestate...
ATGAAGAGTGGATCAACATGTACACCGGCAAGACGACCGCCCAGGAAGGTGCGGACGCCATCGCCAAGGCATGGACCGAGTTCCTTCCGGACTACTCGGACTGAATTGAGGAATCACCCCGTTTCGACTGACGAAACCGGGTGAGGACTGGATAGGGTCGGGTTCGGTCGGTGTGAGAGCACCGGCCGGACCCGATTCTTCTTTCTGGATGGGAGGGGCCGCCAGATGAGTGCCATCACTGCGGACAGCCCTTCGGCGCAGGTGCCGGAGACCAAGAAGCCGGGGATGCTGAAACGTTCCTGGGACAAGTACTGGTACGCCTGGGCCTTCATCGCCCCGGTCGTGATCGTGATGGTGGTCATCATCCTGTGGCCGCTGATCCAGGGCATCTTCCTGAGTTTCACCGATGCCTCTGAGAAGAATGTCGCGAAGGTGATCGGCGGCCGTGAGATCCCCGCGACCTACGACATCGTCGGCCTGAAGAACTACGTCGACGTCCTCACCAGTTCCACCTTCTGGATCATCTTCGCGCGCACCGTCGTATGGACGGTCGTGAACGTGTTCTTCCACTTCACCCTCGGGATGATCCTGGCCATCGTGCTCAACCGGGCGCTGACCGGCCGGGCGCTCTACCGTGCGCTGCTGATCGTGCCGTGGGCCGTCCCCGCGTTCGTGTCCACGTACATGTGGCGGCTCATGCTCACCGACACCGGGCTGGTCAACTCGATCTTCACGGGGATCGGACTGCCGTCGGTGCCCTGGCTGTCGGACACCAACTGGTTGTTCATCAGTTGCATCCTGGTCAACATCTGGCTGGGCGTGCCGTTCATGATGGTTGCGCTGCTCGGTGGCCTGCAGTCCATCCCCAACGAGCTCTACGAGGCCGCCGAGGTCGACGGGGCCACCCCCTGGCAGCGCTTCAAGTACGTGACGGTGCCGGGGCTGCGCACAGTGGCCGCGACGGTCATCCTGCTCGGGTCGATCTGGACCTTCAACATGTTCGCGATCATCTACCTGATGGCCAGCCAGGGTCAGCGCAACGACATCGCGACGCTGCCGGTCTACGCCTACGACAAGGCCTTCACGGGGATCCGGCAGTACGCGATCTCCTCGACCTACGGGGTGCTGATCCTGTCGATCCTGCTGGTGTTCGCGGTCTTCTACAAACGCGCACTCGCCAAGCAAGGGGAGGTGTGGTGAGTCATGGCATCTGAAGCCGTCGTCCAAGAGGTCGCCACCGGAGAGGCCTCGACGAAGAAGTTCCGCCGCCGCGACCAGCGCAGCCCGCTGGCATCCTTCGCGTTGCACTTCGGGCTGTTCATCGCCCTGATCTGGTCATTGGTGCCACCGATCTGGGCGCTGCTCACCTCGTTGAAGCCCAACGACCAGGCGATCACCACCGAGTTGAAGGTGTTCGTCGAGCCGTCGCTGAACAACTACACGTATGTGCTCACCGAGACCGACCTTCCACGGTGGTTCCTGAACTCCGTGATCGTCGCCGCGGGCACGATGGTCATCGGGCTCTTCTTGTCCGCCACCGCCGGATACGCGGTGAGCCGGTTCCGGTTCCCCGGGCACAAGTCCTTGATGTGGTCGTTCCTCATCACGCAGATGTTCCCGATGGCGATCCTCATCGTGCCGATCTACAACATCTTCGCCAGGCTCGGACTGCTCAACAACCTCTGGGGCCTGGTGATCGCCTATTGCACCACGGCCGTGCCGTTCTGCGCGTGGATGCTCAAGGGCTACTTCGACACCATCCCCATCGAGATCGACGAGGCCGGCCGGATCGACGGCCTGACCCCGTTCGGCACCTTCTACCGGTTGGTGCTGCCGCTGGCCCGCCCGGGTCTGGCGGTCACCGCCTTCTACACCTTCCTCACGGCATGGGGCGAGGTCGCCTACGCGACGGCGTTCCTGACCTCGGATGCCAAGAAGACCCTGGCGGTGGGTCTGCAGACGTTCGTCGGTCAGTTCAAGACCGAATGGGGTTACCTCACCGCCGCGGGCATCCTGGTGACCATCCCCGCGGTCATCGTGTTCCTTCTCGTTCAGCGCAACCTGGTGGCGGGTCTGACCGCCGGTGGAACCAAGGGTTAAGGAGAAACCATGGCTGGAGTCGTTTTCGACAACGCAACGCGGGTCTACCCCGGGAGTGAGAAGCCGGCGGTCGACGCCCTCAACCTCGACATCGCCGACGGGGAGTTCCTCGTGCTCGTCGGACCGTCGGGGTGCGGGAAGTCCACGAGTCTGCGGATGCTCGCCGGACTCGAGGACATCGACGGTGGCCGGATCCTCATCGGCGACCGCGACGTCACCCACTTGCCGCCCAAGGAACGCGACATCGCGATGGTGTTCCAGAACTACGCGCTCTACCCGCACATGACGGTGGGCGAGAACATGGGCTTCGCGCTGAAGATCGCCAAGGTCTCCAAGGACGAGATCCAGCGTCGCGTGCAGGAAGCGGCGAAGATCCTGGACCTGACCGAGTACCTCGAGCGCAAGCCGAAGGCGCTGTCCGGCGGGCAGCGCCAGCGCGTGGCCATGGGCCGGGCGATCGTGCGAGAGCCGCAGGTCTTCCTCATGGACGAGCCGCTGTCCAACCTCGACGCCAAGTTGCGTGTGCAGACCCGTACCCAGATCGCGCAGCTGCAGCACCGGCTGGGCACGACCACGGTCTACGTCACGCACGACCAGACCGAGGCCATGACCATGGGCGACCGGGTCGCGGTGCTGAAGGACGGACTGCTGCAGCAGGTGGACACCCCGCGCAACCTGTACGACCACCCGAACAACGTGTTCGTCGCCGGTTTCATCGGTTCCCCGGCCATGAACCTCGTCGAGGTCCCGCTGACCGGCGACGGCGTGCAGATCGGGGCGTCGACGGTGCCGGTCCCGCGCGACGTGATCACCGCGGCGTCCGCCCAGGGTCTGAAGTCCGTGATCTTCGGCTTCCGTCCCGAGGACACCGAGATGACCGGCGGTGACGGCGGCGTGCCCGTCGTCGTCGACGTCGTCGAGTCGATGGGTTCGGACGCCTACGTGTACGGCCGTGTGCAGGTTCCCGGTGGTGCCGATGAGCAGGTGGTCATCCGTACCGACGGCCGGGTCCCGCCGCAGATCGGATCGACGATCACCCCTGTGATCACCGAGGAGCACATGCACGTGTTCTCGCCGGTCACCGAGGAGCGCATCGAGGGCTGAGACCGCCTCGTGTCACAGTAAGTCTCGTGAATCCATCGACCGCGGCGGCCCGCGTCATCATCGACGAGTTGGTGCGCTCCGGAGTCAACGACGTGGTCCTGGCTCCGGGCTCACGCAGTGCCCCGCTGGCCATCGAGGCGGCTCGCGCGCATGAGCGAGCGGAGTTGCGTCTGCATGTGCGCATCGATGAGCGCAGTGCGGGCTTCCTCGCTGTCGGACTGGCCAAACGCAGCGGATCCCCGGTCCCGGTCATCACGACCTCGGGGACCGCTGTGGCGAATCTGCGTCCTGCCGTCGAGGAGGCCTGGCACAGCGCCATCCCGCTCGTGGTGCTCTCCGCGGACCGTCCGGCGGAACTGCGCAAGACCGGTGCGAACCAGACCATCGATCAGGTGCGCGCCTTCGACGGGATCGTGCGATGGGCCGTGGACGTGGAGGCGCCGACAGGCGGACGTGGGCAGGTCGGCTACTGGCGCAGCACGGTGTCGCGTGCCTGCGCGATCGCCACACACACCTGGCAACGCGGTCCGGTCCACCTGAACGTCGCTTTCCGCGATCCGCTGGTCCCCGATGACGACGACTCATGGGTGGAACCGCTCACCGGACACGACGGCGAGAGTTTCGTCGACGAGGACGGCGACGAGTTGCTGGTGGTGCGGACGTGGACGGTGGATCGTCGTCTCATGCTCAGCGTCCAGGAACCCATCGACGAGTTGCTGGAGGACATCGCCGCCGGGGAGTTGCCGGAGCGTGGCCTGGTCGTCGTCGGTGACATCGACGATCCGGAGGACGCCGCGGCCGCGGTGGATCTCGCGCAGTCGTGCGGCTGGCCGCTGCACAGCGAACCAACGGGGCTGGCTCGGGCGGGGACGAACGCCCTGGCCCATGCCAGCCTGCTCAGTGCAGTGCCCGCCTTCCGCGACAGCCATCGCGCCGACCTGGTGGTGACGGTCGGCAAAGTGGGGCTCAGCCGGGGGGTGCTTGCGCTGGTCCGCGAGGCTCGTCTGCACATCCATGCCGAGCCGCAACGCATCGGCGACTGGCCGGATCCCACACGGACCGCGGCCGCCGTGCTGGCTTCCGTGCCGGCGCCGCCGAGTTCCGCGGATGTGGCGGACTCCAGCGATTGGCTGGACAGCTGGCTGATGGCCGACGCTGGTGCGCAGCGGGTCATCGAGAAGGCCATGTCCGCCGTGGAACAGCCGACCGGTCTGCATGTCGCCCAGGCGTTGTGGAACGTGGCCGGTCCGGACGACCTGCTCTTCGTGGCCTCCTCACGCTCGATCCGGGATCTCGAGGCGGTGGCATCTGTGCGCTCGGATCAGCCGTGGGTCCTTGCCAATCGCGGCGTGAACGGCATCGATGGCCTGGTCTCCACGGCGATCGGTGCGGCGCTCGCCCACCAGAGCGCCGGTGGCGGGAGGGCGTTCGCGATGCTCGGGGACCTGGCGCTGCTGCACGACCAGAACGGCCTGGTGATCGGACCCGAAGAGGCCGTACCGGACCTGTGCCTGGTGGTTGTCGACAACGATGGCGGCGGGATCTTCGGTTCCCTCGAGCAGGCCCATGAGGCCTTTGCGGACGTGTACGAGCGGGTGTTCGGCACCCCCGTGGCGACCGATGTCCGGCAGCTGCTCGTCGACCATGGCGTGCGCATCCACGAGGATCCGGATCTGCAGGTGGCGCTGACGGCAGCGGCGTCGGCCGGTGGCCTCAACGCTGTGGTGGTGGGCCCGATCAGCCGTGAGGAGGAGGCGGTTCTGCATCGGCGGATCCGGCAGGCTGTGCAGTGAGGATCGCCGCCACCGTTCCAGCAGGCTGTCGGTCTGAACAGCCCTTGCGCGCGCACACACGCTCGTGGTGAGGTGTGCTTCATGATCAGCAGAATCGTGGTGAGCACCGGACTCGTCGCCGGGCTGATGGCGTCGGTCCCATCTGGTGCGCAGGCGGAGACCGACAATTTCGCGCTGGCGGTGCAGCAGTTGCCAGGCATCGTCGACAACGCGATGCAGCGCACCGGGGTACCCGGTGTCGCCGTGGCCGTTGTACACAACGACCAGGTCATCTACAGCCAAGGCTTCGGGGTTCGCAGCGCCAAGGACAGTGAGCCGGTCACGACCGACACCGTGTTCCAGTTGGCCTCGGTGTCCAAGCCGATCGGCGCGTCGGTGGTCGCCGCTTCGGTCGGTGACAAAGATCTGAAGTGGACCGACCCGATCACGAAGTTCCTACCGACGTTCGAGTTGTCCAACGGCTATGTGACCCGCAACGTCACGGTCGCCGACATGTATTCGCACCGCAGCGGTCTGCCAGGCAGTGTCGGCAACGACCTCGAGGGCTTCGGGTTCGGGCGCAAGGCGATCATCAAACGCATGCGCTACGAGCCTCTGTCCCCGTTCCGGGTGTCGTACTCCTACAGCAACTTCGGGATGACCGTCGGTGGCGAGGCGGCCGCGGAGGCGGCGGACACCACATGGCCGAAACTGGCGCGTAAGCAGATCTTCGGCCCGTTGGGGATGGACAAGACGAGCTATCGGTACAAGGACTTCATCAAGCAGTCGAACCGTGCGGCACTACATCAGAAGATCGACGGACAGTGGGTGCCGGCGGTGAAGCGGGACGCGGATGCGCAAGCCCCGGCCGGTGGCGCGAGCAGCACGGTTGCGGACATGGCCCAGTGGTTGCGCATGCAGCTGGCCAACGGTGTCTACAACGGTGAGCGGGTTGTCAAGAAGGGGCCGCTGCAGGAGGCGCGCTCCATCCAGATCCGCAACCTGCCGGCCACCGACGATGCGAGCATGGTGGGCGGTTACGCCCTTGGGCTGGACACCCGCAGCAGTGCCAGTGGGAACGTCCACTGGACCCATTCCGGCGCATTCACCTCCGGCGCGGCCACGACGATCCTGATGATCCCTGCCCTCAACACCGGCATCGTCGTGCTCACGAACACGTGGCCGATCGGGGTACCGGAATCGATTGCGGCTTCGTACGCGCAGATCGTCGAGACCGGGGCGCTCACGACCGACTGGCTCAGTGTCATCGGTCCCGCGTTCGCGCCGTTCACCACGCCGAACAACACCGTGGACGGCAAGCCCAAACCCGCCAAGCCCAAGCCTGCGTCCGCCCTGAAGACCTACACCGGCACCTACACCAACGACTATGTGGGCGACGTGAAGATCGTCAAGGATGGCAAGAAGCTCACGATGCGCATCGGGCCGAACCTCGAGACGACCGTGCCGTTCTTCCACTGGACCGCGAACCAGTTCGGCTACACCTACATCGACATGCCGAAGGGCTTCACCGCCGGTGCCATCTTCTCGAAGATCAAGGGTGGCAAGGCGCAGAGGCTGTACCTCGATGAGGTGGGCCCCGACGTGGGTGTGCTGACCCGCACGTGAGACGCCCCCGTAGACAGATCCGTGAGCAATGCGGTGATTCGGGAGCGGTTCGGAGCCGCGCAACCGCTCCCGAATAGCCGAACCGCTCACGGATGGCCGTGTGAGTGCGACCTCGGGCTCAGTCGTCGTCGAGCGCCCAGCGCATCGCGGCCAGTTTCGACTCCGACTCCTCGAACTCCGAGTCAGGATCGGAGCCGGCGACGATGCCGCAGCCGGCGAGCAGTTCGATCGAGGTGTGGTCGTCGGCGATCTGCCCGCACCGCAGTGCGATGCCGAACTCGCCGTCGCCGTTGGCGTCGAACCAGCCCACGGGTCCGGCATAGCGGCCGCGGTCGAGTTCCTCCCGGCTGAGGATGTATTGCATCGCGCGCTCGGTGGGGGTTCCGCACACCGCCGCCGTCGGGTGCAACGCGGCGGCGATCGCAACCACGGAGGTCTCGTCGACCAACATCGCGTGGACGTCGGTGGCCAGGTGCTGCACGTTGGCCAGCCGCAGCACACTCGGCTCGTCGGGCACGTCGAGGTCGGTGCAGTGTGTCCCCAGCGCCTGCGCGACGGATGTCACCGCGTAGGCGTGCTCCTCCCTGGCCTTGTCCGAGGCGACCATGGCGGTGGCCAACTGGCCGCTCTCGTGGTCGTCCGGCATGCGCGGGACGGTTCCCGCGAGTACCCGGGACATGACCTGCTCACCGGTGCGTCGCACCAGCAGTTCCGGCGTTGCCCCGATCAGGCCGTGCACGCTGAACGTCCAGCAGTCGCTGTACTTGTCGGCCAGGCGATGCAGGGTGCGGTGCACGTCCACCTCGCCGGTCAACCGCACGCCGCGCGCGAGGACGACCTTGTCGAAGACCCCCGCGGCGATCTCGTCGACCGCATGCGCGACGAGTCGGCGGTAGTGCTCGCCGTCGGGGTGCGGTTCGTGGAGTCGGCCGCCGTGGGGTGTGGGCAGGGGATCGGGGCGGTGCGGGGTGATGGTGGTGATCCATGCCTTGCCATCGCGTCGGCCAACGATCGTGCCGGGCACTGTGATGACCGATTCGTCGTCGGCGTCGAAGGAGAATGACGCGAACGCCACCGGACCAGTGCCCGGGGCCATCACCTCGTCGTCGATGTGTGCGGCCTCACAGAACCTGGCCCACCAACGCTGCGCACGGGCGAAGCGTTCGGGTCCGCGCACGGTGGTGGTGGCGGCAACGTCCCAGCCGACCAGCCCGTCACCCTCGTGCACCCAACTCATCGGCGCTGCCTCGCGGGGGATCAGGGTGAGCAGATCCGCGGGCTCGACAAGGCGCGTGCGCACCGTCACAGGCAGATCTGTCACCTTCCCAGGTTAGAGCCGGGCATCGACTCGCGCGACGGCGGCGCCCCGCGGCGCTCGCCCCACCGGTCGCCGGTGAGACACTGACCCGGTGAGTAGAGCCGATCTGGACAAGCAGCCCTCCGCGGTAGCCGCCATGTTCGATCGGGTCGCACACCGCTACGACGTCACCAACGACGTGTTGGCCCTCGGCCAGACCCGCAAGTGGCGCCGACTGGTGGCCGACGCGGTCGGCGCCGCCCCCGGCCAGCGCGTGCTGGACATCGCAGCCGGGACCGGTACCAGCAGTCAGGCGTTCGCCGACCGGGGTGCCGACGTGGTGGCGTGTGACTTCTCGCTGGGCATGTTGCAGGTAGGGCGTCGCCGGCTGCCACGGATGCCGTTCGTCGCCGGGGACGCCATGAGGTTGCCCTTCGCCGACGCGTCGTTCGACGCGGTGACCATCTCGTTCGGGCTGCGCAACATCCACGACCCGGCTGCGGGTCTGCGGGAGATGCGACGGGTGACCCGCCCGGGTGGCCGCCTCGTGGTCTGCGAGTTCTCCACGCCGGTGTTCCCGGCCTTCCGCACGGTGTACGAGGAGTACTTGGTGAAGGCTCTGCCCGCCATCGCCCGCCGGGTGTCCAGCAACTCCGCCGCCTACGAGTACCTCGCGGAGTCGATCGCCGCTTGGCCGGATCAGGCGGGTCTGGCCGAGGTGATCATGGCGGCCGGATGGCAGGACGTCGCGTGGCGCAATGTGTCGGGCGGGATCGTGGCCTTGCACCGGGGAGTAGCCTGAGACCGACCTGCACCACAGCGAACGGAGAGTCTCATGCGCATCACAGTCGTAATGGCGGCGGCGGCCCTGGCATTCGGGCTGGCCGGGTGCTCCGGCGAAGTCCGCATCGGGGGCGACTCCTCCAGCCCGGTGAGCACCCCGACCGTCGAGCAGAGCGTACCGGCCGACGTCGAGACCTACACGAGCGACAAGTACGGGTTCAGCTTCCAATACGCCCCCCCGTTCGAGCAGAAGGGGGATACCTCGTGGGAGGCCGAGAGTGGAGCGGGCAGCACAGATTCGGTCGCGGTGTTCGACACCGAGGGTACGCAGGTGGGCGGTCAGTACCGGGATGCCTTCGTCGTCAACGTCTACCAGTTGAACCAGGAGATCACCGAGGCCGATCTCGACGCGGTCAAGGCCGAACTCGAGCAGAGTGTCATCCCGCAGCTCGAACAGTCCAGCGAGCAGATGCAGATCACTGAACTGCAGCCGACCACGGTGTCCGGCCTGCCCGGTTTCGAGGCGCAGGCGATCTTCGCCGTCGAGGACACCGAGATGACCTCAGACCTGTACTTCCTGTTCAACGGGGACATCGAGTACCAGTTGCTGACCCAGTCTGCGACCGACCGCTGGGAGGAGCTGCAGCCGACCTTCGAGCAGATGGTCAACTCCTTCACGGTCACCGGTGCCGCGGCCGAGGAGTCCCCGGCGGCGTAGCGCAGGTCCGTTCGCGCAGTGCCGTGGCACCTTCCTGTGGAAACGGGTGGGCAGTGATGATCTTCGCCGTTGCGTGAGATGCAGGCACCCACTGCTGCGGCGATGGGGCAGGCATAGACTCGAGCAGGGGCTCGTGAACGCGTTCACAAGGAGAACGGACGGCTGGTTCTCGCGCGTGGCGCCGACGGCATGAGTGACTCGCTGGGCACGTCACGCGGACCTGCCCCTAGGATTGACCCGATCGGAAGGAGTCGATAGCGATGGGCAACGTGTACCTTCCCATCCTGATCCTGGGAATCCTGGCTGCTGCGTTCGCGGTCTTCAGCGTCGGCGTGGCCAGTCTGACCGGTCCGAAGCGCTACAACCGCGCGAAGATGGACGCCTACGAATGTGGGATCGAACCGACTCCGCAGCCGATCGGCCGGGGCAAGTTCCCGGTCAAGTACTACCTGACGGCGATGCTGTTCATCATCTTCGACATCGAGATCGTCTTCCTGTATCCATGGGCGGTGGCCTTCGATCAGCTCGCGCTGTTCGGCCTGATCGAGATGATCCTGTTCATCGTCACTCTGCTTGTCGTCTACGCCTACGTCTGGCGTCGTCGCGGTCTGGAATGGGACTGACATGGGACTTGAGGAGAAACTCCCCAGCGGGGTTCTGCTGACGACGGTCGAAGCCGTCGCCGGCTACGCGCGCAAGGGCTCGATGTGGCCCGCGACCTTCGGTCTGGCGTGTTGTGCGATCGAGATGATGGCCACGGGTGCACCGCGCTACGACCTGGCCCGCTTCGGCATGGAGGTGTTCCGGGCCTCGCCCCGGCAGGCCGACCTGATGATCGTGGCCGGTCGGGTGAGCCAGAAGATGGCGCCGGTGCTGCGGCAGATCTACGACCAGATGCCCAACCCCAAGTGGGTGCTGGCCATGGGTGTGTGTGCCTCCAGCGGCGGCATGTTCAACAACTACGCGATCGTGCAGGGTGTCGACCACGTCGTACCGGTGGACATGTACCTGCCCGGATGTCCGCCGCGTCCGGAAATGCTGATCGACGCGATCCTCAAGATCCATGACCAGGTGCAGCACACCAAACTCGGCGCCCACCGTGAGGTCGAGGTCGTCGAACTCGAGGCGCAGGCGCTGCAGGCGATCCCCTCTGAGGAGATGAAGGGCTTGATGCGGTGAGCGAGAATCCCGAATCGGCCGAGGTCGTCCCGGCCGGAACCGAGACCCTCGACGTCCTGTCCAGCGGGAGCGGGGCGTTCGGCATCGACGGCACCCCCGATGTCAGCGGCTACGGCGGCCTGGTCCGCCGTGTCTACGCGGCCCCGGCCGCCACCCGGCCCTACGGCGGCTGGTTCGACGAGGCCGTGGACACGCTCGCCGATGCCCTCGGCGAGGCGTTCGGCCCGGCGGTCTCCAAGGTGGTCGTGGCGTATGACCAACTGACCCTCGAGGTCGAGCGTGAGCACCTGCACGACGTGATGCAGACCCTGCGCGACCATCCTGGGCTGCGCTTCGAGATGTGTCTGGGGGCCAACGGTGTGCACTGGCCCGAGGACGCCGGTCGCGAACTGCACGTCCATTACCCGATGTTGTCGATGACCCACAACCGCCGGCTGTCCGTCGAGACCACCTGTCCCGACGAGGACCCCCACGTGCCGTCCGTGGTGGACATCTACCCGGGCAACAACTGGCACGAGCGGGAGACCTACGACTTCTTCGGGGTGATCTTCGACGGGCACCCGGGGCTGACCCGCATCGAGATGCCCGACGACTGGGTGGGTCACCCGCAGCGTAAGGACTACCCGCTCGGCGGGATCCCCGTGGAGTACAAGGGCGCGACGGTGCCGCCGCCGGACCAACGCCGGGAGTACAAGTGAGCGAAGACGTCATCTACGAGACCGCCGAGGAGGCGGGCTCCTACGACACCACCGAAGGCAAGGTCTACACCGTCAGCGGCGGTGACTGGGATCAGGTGCGCGGTGACGAGGGAGTCGAGCAGCGGGTCGTCGTGAACATGGGTCCGCAGCACCCCTCCACCCACGGCGTGCTGCGGCTGATCCTCGAACTCGACGGGGAGACGGTCACCGAGGCACGGTCGGGCATCGGGTATCTGCACACCGGCATCGAGAAGAACATGGAATTCCGGACGTGGACGCAGGGAGTCACCTACGTCACGCGCATGGACTACCTGGCGCCGATCTTCAACGAGACCGCCTACTGCCTCGGTGTGGAGAAACTGCTCGGTATCACCGACCAGATCCCCGAGCGGGCATCGGTGATCCGCGTCATGCTGATGGAGCTCAACCGGATCTCCTCGCATCTGGTCTGCCTGGCGACCGGGGGCATGGAACTCGGTGCACTGACCGCGATGACCTTCGGGTTCCGCGAACGCGAGTACATCCTCGACGTGCTGGAGACGATCACCGGGCTGCGAATGAACCACGCGTTCGTACGCCCCGGTGGCCTGGCACAGGATCTGCCCGAGGGTGCCGAGACGATGGTCGCCGATGTCGTGGCCTACCTGCGCAAGCGGCTCCCCGACACCGCGAATCTGCTCGTGGACAACTCCATCTGGACCTCGCGGACCGAGCACGTCGGTTACCTGGATCTCACCGGTTGCATCGCGCTGGGGATGACCGGCCCGGTGCTGAGGTCCACCGGCTACCCGTGGGATCTGCGCAAGATGCAGCCGTACTGCGGCTACGAGACCTACGAGTTCGAGGTGGCTACGCAGACCTCGTGCGACGCCTACGGACGCTTCCTTATCCGGCTCGAGGAGATGCAGCAGAGCCTCAACATCGTCGAGCAGTGCCTCGACCGACTGGCTCCCGGGCCGGTCATGGTGGAGGACAAGAAGGTCGCGTGGCCGGCGCAACTGGCGCTCGGGTCGGACGGCATGGGCAACTCCCTCGAACACATCCGGCACATCATGGGGCAGTCCATGGAGGCCCTCATCCACCACTTCAAGTTGGTGACCGAGGGGTTCCGGGTGCCGGCGGGTTCGGCGTACGTCGCCATCGAGGCACCGCGCGGGGAACTCGGCGTGCACGTGGTGTCCGACGGGAGTACGCGCCCCTACCGCGTCCACTTCCGCGAGCCGTCCTTCAACAACCTGCAGGCCGTCCCCCCGATGAGTGAGGGCGGTCAGGTCGCCGATGTCGTGGCGGCTGTGGCAAGCATCGACCCCGTGATGGGTGGAGTGGATCGCTGATGGCACTGACCGAACAGACGCGCGCCGAGATGATGGATCTGGCCGCCCGGTACCCGCAGGCGCGCAGCGCCCTGCTGCCGATGCTGCACCTGGTGCAGTCCGAGGAGGGCTACGTCACTGAGGCCGGAATCATCATGTGCGCCGAGGTCCTGGGACTGACGACCGCCGAGGTGAAGGCCGTTGCCACGTTCTACACGATGTTCAAGGACGAGCCGGTCGGCGAGTACCACATCGGGGTGTGCATCAACCCCGGTTGCGGCATCCTCGGAGGCGACGCCATCTGGGAGACGCTGTCGGAGGATCTCGGAGTCGGCCACGACGAGGTCACCGAGGACGGCAAGATCTCGCTGGAACGCATCGAATGCCAGGCGGCCTGCACGCACGCTCCGGTGATGACCGCGAACTGGGAGTTCATGGACAACATGACCCCCGCCTCGGCGCGGCAACTGGTCGAGGATCTGCGGGCCGGCCGTGAGGTGAAGTCCACCCGGGGGCCGGTGATCCGTGACTTCAAGGCGACCGAGCGCACGCTCGCCGGTGTCGACGACGACGGCCTCGGTGAGATCCCCGCCACTGACGACCTGATGCTCGCCGGTCTGCGTTACGCACAGGAGCACGACATGAAAGCCCCGGACGCGGAGGTCATCTGATGCCGCTCACACCTGTGATCACCGCCCACTGGGATCAGCCGGACTCATTCACCCTCGACGGATACCGCCGCAACGGTGGCTACAGCGCACTGCCCAAGGCCTTCGATATGGGCCCGGATGCGGTGATCGCGACCGTGAAGGACTCCGGCCTGCGTGGCCGCGGTGGAGCCGGCTTCCCCACCGGGTTGAAGTGGAGTTTCGTACCGCAGAACGACGGCAAGCCGCACTACTTGGTGGTCAACGCCGACGAGTCCGAGCCCGGTGCGTGCAAGGACATCCCGATCATGCTGGCCAACCCGCATGCACTGATCGAGGGCATCATCATCGCGGCCTACGCGATCCGGGCCGACCACGCGTTCGTCTACATCCGCGGTGAGGTCCCACACGTCATCCGCCGCATGCACGCCGCGGTGCGGGAGGCACGTCACGCCGGCTACCTCGGGGACAACATCCACGGCACCGGGTTCAACCTGAACCTGGTCGTGCACTCCGGTGCGGGTGCGTACATCTGTGGCGAGGAGACCGCGCTGCTCGACTCGCTCGAGGGCCGCCGCGGGCAGCCCCGGCTGAAGCCTCCGTTCCCGGCGGTTGCCGGGCTCTACGCCTGTCCGACGGTGGTGAACAACGTCGAGACGATCGCCAATGTGCCGTACATCGTCAACAACGGCGTCGACTGGTTCCGCTCGTTCGGCACCGACAAGTCCCCGGGTTTCAAGGTCTTCGCGGTCTCCGGCCACGTGCAGCGTCCCGGTATCTACGAGGCGCCGCTGGGCACCTCCATGGCCGAACTCCTGGAGTACGCCGGCGGGGTGCGCGAGGGGCACGAGTTGAAGTTCTGGCTGCCGGGCGGATCCTCGGTCCCGATGCTCACCGCCGAGCACCTCGATCTCCCGCTGACGTACGAGGCGATGGCCGAGGCTGGGTCGATGCTCGGTACGGGCACCCCCATGGTGTTCGACGAGACCACATCGGTGGTCCGCGCGGTGACCGGCTGGCTGGACTTCTACAAGCACGAGTCGTGCGGCAAGTGCACACCATGTCGGGAAGGCAACTGGTTCATCCACGACCTGCTGCACCGATTCGACCAGGGCCGCGGGCGCAGTGACCAGCTCGTCGTTCTCGACAACGTCTGCGGGCAGATCCTCGGACGGTCGTTCTGCGCCCTCGGTGACGCCGCCGCCACACCGTTCCCGGCCGCCATGAAGTACTTCGCCGACGAGTTCGAGGCGGGAACCACCACGCCGAGCAGCGCGGCGTTCGATCCGGCCGCCAGCACGGTCTTCAGCGAGGTGAAGGCATGACCGTCACAGAACCCGGCAGCAACGAGGTGACCGTCCCCGAGGGTCACGTCGCGTTCAGCATCGACGGGGTGGCGATGACCGCGGAGAAGGGGACACTCATCATCCGCGCCGCCGAACAACTCGGCATCGAGATCCCGCGCTTCTGCGACCACCCCCTGCTGGACCCGGTGGCCGCATGCCGCATGTGTCTGGTCGAGATCGAGGGCCAGCCGAAGCCGCAGCCCGCCTGTGCGATCCCGGTCGGCGACAACATGGTCGTCCGGACCCAGCGGACCTCCAAGGTCGCCGACGATGCGCAGAAGGGTGTGATGGAGTTCCTGCTGCTCAACCACCCGCTGGACTGCCCCATCTGCGACAAGGGCGGCGAGTGCCCGCTGCAGAACCAGGCGATGAGCGCCGGACGCTCGGAGACACGGTTCGAGGGCGCCAAGCGCACGTTCCCGAAACCGATCAACGTCAGCGCCCAGATCCTGCTCGACCGCGAGCGGTGTGTGTCCTGTGCGCGGTGCACACGCTTCGCCGACGAGATCGCGGGGGACGCATTCATCGATCTGCTCGAGCGCGGCGCCCAGCAGCAGGTCGGGATCAGCGAGGACACCCCGTTCGACTCCTACTTCTCCGGGAACACCGTGCAGATCTGCCCGGTCGGAGCGCTCACCAATGCCCGCTACCGGTTCCGTGCCCGCCCCTTCGACCTGGTGTCTGTGCCGACCGTCTGCGAACACTGCGCCAGTGGCTGCTCGCTGCGTACGGATGTGCGACGTGGCGAGGTCCAGCGCCGCCTGGCCGGCGACGAGCCGGAGATCAACGAGGAGTGGAACTGCGACAAAGGTCGGTTCGCCTTCCCGTATCTGAGTGAGGACCGGATCACGCACCCGTTGGTGCGCGACGAGAACGGCGAACTGCGCACGGCGTCGTGGCCGGAGGCCCTGGGAATGGCCGCCGACGCGCTGACCGCCGCCGAGGCAAGCGCGGCGGTGTTGACCGGTGGCCGGCTGACCGCCGAGGACGCGTTCGCGTACTCGAAGTTCGCGCGCACCATCCTGCGCACCGACAACGTGGACTTCCGTGCCCGCCCGCACAGTGCGGAGGAAGCCAGTTTCTTGCGCTCTGTCGTGGCCGGTTCGCAGGGTCCGACCTACACCGACCTGCAGAACGCTCCCGCCGTGGTGCTCGTCGCATTCGAGCCCGAGGACGAGTCGCCGATCGTGTTCCTGCGTCTGCGCAAGGCCGTGACGAAGGGCACCACGAAGGTCTACGCCGTGGCCCCCTGGGCCAGTCCCGGGATGTCCAAACTCGGTGCCACAGTGCTGGCCGCCGGACCGGGTCAGGAGGTCCAGGCGCTGCAGGGGTCCGACGACGTCATGCAGGCGCTGCGTCAGTCCGGCTCAGTGCTCATGGTGGGTGAGCGGGCGGCCACCGCCCCCGGCCTGCTGAGTGCGGTGACGGCCATCGCTGCCGAGACCGGGGCGGGACTCGCGTGGGTTCCCCGCCGGGCCGGTGAACGCGGTGCGCTGGAGGCCGGGCTGCTGCCGGGCATGGCGCCCGCCGCCTGGGGTGAGTTCGCCGCCGGTGTCGGATTCGACGGTGTCATCGAGGCGCTGGTCGCCGCGGAGGAACCGCAAGAGGCGCTGGTCCCGGTGACGACCACCGATGGGGCAGAGCCTGAGGAGTCGACGTCCACCGAGATCGTGGCGGTCGAGGACGAAGAGCCCGAGCCGCCCTTCCGGGCGCTGGTCCTGGCCGGCTTCGACCCGCGCGACGTGCCCGACGGTGCGGCGCTGGTGGACGGTTTCGACCAGGTGCCGACGGTGATCGCACTTGCCACCCACCACAACGACGCGACCCGCGCGGCGGACATCGTATTCCCGGTGGCCGCAGTGACGGAGAAGGCCGGATCCTTCATCGACTGGGAAGGCCGGCGACGGCCGTTCCCGCAGGTCTTCCGGGAGTCCCTGATCCTGTCCGACAGCGGTGTGCTCGCCGCGATCGCGGACGAGATGCTGCAGGACTTCGGACCGGCCGATCCCATCGCGCTGCGGGCCGAGGCGTCGACCGCGGTGCCCGCGACCCGTCCGGAGCGCCCGCAGGAGCCCGCCGCCGGGGTGCGCGAGACCGCTGTCGGGGAGGCCGTGCTGTCAACCTGGCGTCAGCTCGTCGACGACGGCAGCATGCAGGCCGGAGAACCGTACCTGGCGGCCACCGCCCGTCCGCCCGTGGTCCGGATCGGGCCGGCGAACGCCGCGGATCTCGGGATCTCCGACGGCGATCCCGTGACGCTGACCGGTGACATCGGCTCGGTGACCCTGCCCGCCCTGATCACGGACATGCCGGCCGGCATCGTGTGGGCGCCGGCGAACTCGGGGTCGAACCTCGTGGCCGACCTGGGTGTGACCTGCGGGGATACGGTGCGAGTGAGTGTCGGGAGGACGTCATGATCGACGGCTTCGGAGGCGATCCGTTCTGGCTGATCTGTCTGAAGGTGCTGGGCGTCTTCGTCCTGCTCGTGCTGATCGTGTTGATCACGATCTGGGCCGAGCGCCGCGTGGTCGCCCGAATGCAGAGCCGGGTCGGACCCAACCGGGTCGGACCGTTCGGGCTGTTGC
>Ga0116151_10002418_pt1 | contig 17151 bp, 16 predicted proteins | sample AD_UKC117_MetaG_FD_89893 | JGI IMG/M metagenome (GOLD analysis project Ga0116151, IMG submission 89893) | Active sludge microbial communities of municipal wastewater-treating anaerobic digesters from Hong Kong - AD_UKC117_MetaG | ecosystem: Engineered > Bioreactor > Anaerobic > Digestate...
CGCGAGCGCGGCATCATGTTCAACGAGATGGAACCCGAAGCCTTTGATATGCCCTACGGCTTTAATACCGGCGGCGGCGTGATCTTCGGCAACTCCGGCGGCGTCAGCGAGGCGGCCATCCGTTTTGCGGGCGAGAAGCTGACCGGCAAGAAGACCGATGATTACATCATCCGCGAGGTACGCGGCGAAGAAGGTATCCGCGAGGTGGAATACGACTTCTCCGGCACCAAGCTCAAGATGGCCGTCGTATCGGGCCTAGGCAACGCACGCAAGGTGATGGACAATATCAAGGCCGGCACCTCGCAGTACGACTTTGTGGAAATCATGGCCTGCCCCTCCGGCTGCATCAACGGCGGCGGTCAGCCCGTGAGCGCCGACCGGCTTGCGCGCCAGAAGCGCACCGAGGCCCTGTACCGCACCGATAAAATGCTGCAGCTCCACAAGTCGCAGGATAATCCCTACATCAACGACCTGTACACCAACTTCCTGGGCAAGCCGGGCAGCCACAAGGCGCACGAGCTCCTGCACACCCACTACCACGCCCGTTCGCGCATTAAATCCGACCGCATTGAAACGCCTGCCGAAACCGACAAGCTGCCGGTATCCATCTGCTTTGGCACGGGCTGCTTCATCCGCGGATCGCAGAAACTGCTCTCCCAGCTGACCAGCTTCATTTCGGCAAACGGCCTGGAAGACAAGGTATCGCTGGACGCGACCTTCTGCTTTGAGAAGTGCGACCAGGGACCCGTGGTGCGCATCGGCGACGAGACCATCACCCACTGCACGCGGGTGAAGGCCATCGAAGCCCTGACGGAAAAGCTGAATCTTCACGCAAACGCCTAACCCATCGCTCGCGCCGGGGCCTTGTGTGAAGACAGCATAAAGGAGACCCCCTATGAGCATCGTAAAAACGCTGGAAGCCATGTGCCGGGACTGTTACCGCTGCGTACGCGCCTGTCCCGTCAAGGCGATCGGCATCAAAAGCAACCAGGCGTTCATCAACCAGGATCGCTGCATCAACTGCGGCACCTGTGTGAAAACCTGCCTGCAAAAAGCAAAGGTCGACGAAAGCCAGCTGGATGACATCAAAAAGATCGTCAAATCCGGCGATGTGGTGGCCTGTGTCGCGCCCTCGTTCGCAGCCGAGTACCCCGGATACCTCCGCCGCCGTTTGGCGGCGGGGCTCCGCGGGCTCGGCTTCAAGCGTGTGGAGGAAACCTCCATCGGCGCCGACGCCGTGGCCGAATACACCAAAAAGCTGGCCGCTGCCACGGGGCGCGGCGGCATCGCCACAGCCTGCCCGGCGGTGGTGGATTATGTGCAAACCTATATGCCCGAGCACCTGGATTTGCTCATGCCCGTGGTATCGCCCATGATCGCGCACTGCAAGATCACCAAGGCACTGCACCCCGACATGCGCGCGGTGTTCATCGGCCCCTGCGTAGCCAAGAAAGCCGAAGCCCAGCAGGAAAAGTACAAGGGCATCGTCGACGGCGTATTGACCTTCAAGGAGCTCAACCAGTGGTTCCGGGAGGAAGGCATCGTGCTGGAGGAAATCTGCGATTCGGGCTTTGACCAGATCGGCCACCTGAACACCGCCAAGCTTTTCCCCCTGCCCGGCGGCATGATTAAAACCGCTGGCCTTGACGACAGCATCGATTCCATCAACATCGTACACACCTCCGGCTATGAAAACACCATCACCCTCCTGCACGCCGCCGTGGACTCCAAGGATCTGGAGATCATCGAGCCTCTGTTTTGCAACGGCGGATGTATCAGCGGCGCGGGCAACGAAAGCCAGAACAACATATTTGAAAAGCGCAAGGATATCATCAACTACGCGCATGAGAAGGACGATGCCGTCGGCGCCGAGGAAGCGATGCCGCCGGTAGACCTGTCCACCACCTTTGAAAAAACGCCCGTCAAGGGCGTGAAGTACACCGAGCAGGACATCCTGGACGTGTACGAGCATACCTACAAATCCGCACCGGAGAACCGGCTGAACTGCGGCGCCTGCGGCTATGCCAACTGCGAGGAGAACGCCATCGCTATTTTGAACGGCATGGCCGAGTACTCCATGTGCATCCCCTACATGCGCCGCCGCGCTGAAAACCGGGCCGACACCATACTGCACAACGCGCCCGAGGGCGTGGTCATCCTTGACGAGGGGCTGACCATTCAGCTTGTCAACCCGGCGTTTGAGAAATATTTCTCCTGCACCTCTGCGATCATCGGGCGGAAAATTTCCTATCTGCTGGATTCGACCATCTACGAGAAGGTCTTCGCCCAGCCGGGCAAATATCTGGAGTCGATCTTTGAATACCAGGGCAAGGAGTTCCACCAGGTGGTGTACTACCTGCCTGCCGAAAAGCAGTACGTCGGCATTTACATGGACCTTTCCAACATCAAGCTCAACGAGGCCAAAATCCAGTCCGCGCGGGACAAAACCATCCAGCGGGTGGAACAGCTGATCGCCCAGAACCTGGAGATGGCCCAGAAGATGGCCGACTACCTGGGCGAGAGCGCGGCGCGTTCGGAAACCCTGCTGGAAGAATTGATACAGTCCGATGAATGAACCGAAGCTGCGCCTGTATACGGAGCTACTGCTCAAACAGGTGAATAAAAAGCACTACCGGGAATGCGGCGATCAGGCGGAGATCGTCCGTACGATGGAGCATACCGATTTTGTCCTCGCCGACGGCGTAGGCTCTGGCAGCTATGCCAATATCGCCGCTCGCATGTGCATCAGCCGCGTGCTGCACCTGATGCGTTCGGGCATCTCCATTCACAAGGCCTGCGAGAAGGCCCTCACCCTCATGCACCGCGCACGCACCGAGCGGGTGCCGTTTGCGGCGTTCAACATCGCGCGCATCATGAAAAACGGCCAGCTCACCGCGCTCTCCTTCGAAGCGCCGCTGCCGCTTCTCATCCGGGACGGCATCGTGCAAAAGCTCCGCCCCACGCACTATACGATGTCCAACGAGGTGGTGACGGAGACCTCGGTGCTCCTCAAAGAGGGCGACTCCATGGTGTTCTTTACCGACGGAGTCACCCAGGCAGGGCTTGGACGCGGCCACGGCATGGGCTGGGGCACGGACGGGTTTATGAACCTGTACCAGAAATGTATCTCGGCGGGCATGAGCAACGACGACGCCTTTGACATGATCCTCATGAAAACCAAGTCGCTTTCGGGCAACATCCACGGCGACGATACCTCCATCGCCTTGCTCACACTCCGCAAGGCCAGCGTGATCAACATCCTCACCGGGCCGCCCGCCAACAAGATGGACGACGAGATTTTCGTCAAGCGCTTTCTGGCCTGCGATGGCCTGAAGGTGGTTTGCGGCTCCACCACGGCGGACATGGTTGCCCGTGTGATGGGCAAGCGCGTAAAAATGCAGAAAATCACCGATTCGCTCACCGCGCCGCCGGAATACACCATCGACGGTATCGACCTGGTGATGGAAGGCGCGGTCACGCTTAACCAGGTGTACAACATCCTTGAGGAGGATTTAAAGGGCGGCGAGGAGGGCGTGTGCAAGCTGTGCCTGTTCTTAAAGAATGCCGATATCGTGCGCTTCTTCGAGGGCCAGGCGGAAAACACCGCCCATAACGACATCACCTTCAAGCAGCTGGGCATTTTGAAGCGCGCCATCATCGTGCAGCTCTTGGACGAGAAGCTCAAAAAGATGGGCAAGGTCACGAAGATGGAGAAGCTGTAGCGGGTTAAATGCTTTAATTCATTTCCCTCGTTGTGTAACGATTGCTTTTCATACTGTAGTATCAAAAACAGCCATGCGCCGCATGGCTGTTTTTGCTTCTATGGTTTTCAAAGCGCTATCGGCCGGGCCGTTACTCGCTATCCGTATTCGCCTTCTGGTCCGCCTCGCCGCTTGCAGCCGGAGCCGCAGGTGCCGCTTCGTCGGCATCTTCCTCGGCGGTCTCCTCCGCTCTGACCTTGGGGTGACCCACGGACAGGACAAGGCGGTCGCTCTCTGTCAGGCAGGTTAAGCCCTCGGGCAGTTCCACGTCGGCGACGGTAACATGATCGCCCGGCACCATCTTGCTGACGTCAATGTTGATCGCCTGGGGAAAATCGCCCGGCAGGCCTTTCACATGCAGGGACTCCAGCTGCTGCAGCAGCTCGTAATTGTTGTGGTGCAGATCGTCGCGGCCGTGGATGTGGAGGTGGATATCGGCCGTGGTTTCTTCATCCAGCGAAATTCCCTGGAAGGTGATATGCAGAAAGTCGTATGTGCCCGGCACATACTGAATCTCACGGATCATGGCCGAGTAAGGCTTTTTCCGCCCAACCTGCAGCGTATACACGCCGGACTGCCCCAGCTGGTTGAAGGTCCTTCTGAATTCGTCATATTTCAGGGAAATGCTGACGGATGTATCGCCTTTGCGCGAGATGGAACCAGGCAAGAGCCCCTCTTTGCGAAGCCGTTTCGTGACTCCCTTACCGCTCTTTGCCCGTTCTTCGATCTTGAGTTTGGTGCTGTTGTCCATGTCATTTCCTCCTGTCTGGTGCGTTTCTCATTCCGGGAAATGCAAAGCAGCGCGTACTCTTTTGGCCGTCTTTTCATACTCCCAGTGATACTATTATAGCCGATCTTGTCAAGTTAGGCAAAAACGTTTCCCATTTTTATCAGGGCAGGAAGGTGAAGGATACCGTCCACTCGGCTATGTTGCCCTCATATCGACCGGCGTTTTCTTCAACTTGCAATATTCGGGTCAGCGTGAATCCGTTTTGAAGATCGTTAATGGCAATCTGATGTGTAATGCTGTCTTTGGCAGCATCAATGTATTTTTCATCGTACTCCGTAATCTCCGAAACGATCACAATGGTCTGCCCGGCTTCCAGCGATATGATATCTCCGTCTTCAACCATGATCTCGTCGATGCTGAAAACTTGCCCCCACTCATTCCCGACATGGTTATAGTTAGGACACGTACAAGCGATGTGTACAGTCATGGCTGCCGTCAGCGTCTCCTGCATCGCAGCTTGAGCGCCAGAGCTCCTATATGCGTGCGTTCCCTGCATAGATACGCCGTTTACACCGCTGGCCGAGATACTGCCAAGCGCGATAACACACGCCAGCGCAAGCACGCTTGACCTCAGCTTGATTGACGATCGATTTTTATCCATACCCCGTACCCGAAACGTCTGTCTGGAATGGCATCCTCATCTTCCGGAAACAAAGCGTAACTGCATTGTATCAGATCAGATTGTAAACGTAAACGTCGTTCCTTCACCCGGGGTGCTTTCCGCTTTGATCTCCATGCCGTGGCGCACGGCGATCTGCCGGGCAATGGCAAGCCCCAGGCCGGAGCCCTGGCGGTTTTCCTCCGACGGGGTTTTGCGGAAGCGGTCGAAAATATAGGGAAGCAGATCAGGCGCGATGCCCGCGCCAAAGTCGCGCACGGTCACGCGGGTTTGCGTCAGCGCAACCTCGATGCGGCTGTTTTCGCCCGAAAACTTCACCGCGTTATCCAGTACGATCAGGAACATCTGCCGCAGCCGCCCGTAATCGCCCTGGACGGTCACGGCATCCTCCGGCATTTCCCGCTTGATGGCGATGGTCTTTTTTTGCGCCATCAGGTCGGCGGCGTGCAGCGCATCGGAAAGCACATCCTGCAAAACCACATCGCTGCGCTCAATTTCAAAATCCGGGTTCTGGAGCTTGGAAAGCTCCAGCAGATCGTTGGTCAGGCGCTGCAGGCCGAGCGTTTCCCTAAGCATCTGCTCGTGATATGCCTTGACCTGCGCCGGATCGGTCACCACACCGTCGCGCAGCGCCTCCAGCGAGCCTCGCAGCACCGTGGCGGGCGTGCGCAGCTCGTGCGATACATTGGACAGGAACTCCATGCGCAGCTGCTCCTGCTGCTCCTTTTGGCGCCTGGCTTCCGATAATCTGTCGCTGAGCACATCCATGGCCTGGGCAAGCTTGCCGATCTCATCGGCACGGCGCACACCGGTTTTGGCGCTGTATTCGCCGCCCGCCAGGGTGAGCGCGGTGTTCTTCATCTGGTTGAGCGGTCTGCCAAACGCATAGCTCAGCCAAATAGCCAACAGCACGGCGATACAAAGCGCAATCGCGCCGGAGTAGATCAGCACCGTGGTGCCCTGCTGCGTCACCGCATGGATGCCGGATACCGCGTCGTGCATCAGCAGCGCGCCGTAAATTTCCGTATCCTTATAAATCGGCGCGCCCACGGTGATGGTCGGCGCCCCCAGCAGATCGGAAAACCCCCGGCTGACGACCGTTTCTCCGGCAAAGACCTGGTCCACCACATGATCGGCGTCCTCAGGCAGGTCCTGATAGACGATCCCCATCATGCGCCGCCCGGTGGTTAAAAAGTTAAGGTCCGCGTCCAGTACCCAGACGTCGACATCCAAAAGACCCAGCGCGGGCAGGTAAGCGCTCAGCCCCGTATTCATGCCCATACTGGCCGCGTTGCTGGACCCCTTGCCCATGCCCATGCCGGGGCTCGTGCCATTGCCCGCCGTTTCGCCGCTCACAGCGCCGGACAGGGTATCGGCCAGCGCCACGGCGCGCGCCGTCAGCTCCCGCTGGGTTTCCTCGGTCATGTTGCGGGTAAACAGCGTTTGAAACAGCACCCCGCTCATCACGGCAAAAATGCCAAGCGGAATGATGAAATACAGCAGCAGTTTTTGCGCGATGCGGTTACGCATTGTCGTCCGTCTCCAGCCGGTACCCTACGCCCCAGATGGTTTTGATCGCAAAGCCAACCGGGTTCGCGGCCTCCACCTTGGCCCTGAGGCGCTTGATGTGGGTATCCACGGTGCGGGTATCGCCAAAATAATCATAACCCCACAGGCTTTCCAGCAGGTTGTCGCGGGAAAACACCTTGCCCGGATGCTCGGCGAGCGTCCAAAGGATTTCAAATTCTTTTTTCGTCAGCGTCAGGTGGGCATCGCCGACCTTGGCCAGATAATCGTCGGCTGATACCCAGAGGTTGCCCAGCGTGACGGTCTGCTTTTCCTTGCCGTCCTTGGGCTGCATACGCCTGAGCACAGCGCGCAGGCGCGCCATGACCTCGCCTGGCGAAAACGGCTTGACAATATAATCATCCGCCCCGATATCCAGCCCCATAATGCGCTCGAAGTCCTCGCCGCGCGCGGTGATCATAATCACGGGCACAGTCGAGGTTTTGCGGATTTCGCGGCACACGGAAAAGCCGTCGACCTTTGGCATCATCACATCCAGCAGCACCGCGTCGAAGGGGCGTCTATGGAACAGCTCCAGCGCCTGTTCGCCGTCGGACGCCAGCACGGGCGTGTGGTTTTCCTTTTTCAGGTACTCTTCGAGCACCGAAGCAATCTGGCGGTTGTCATCCGCCACAAGCACAGCGGCCATATGAACGCCTCCCTTTCACGCCTATCATAGTATAGGAAATGCCGACTGTCCACTGTCCTCACAATCTCTTGCGGAAAAAGACACATTTCCGCCACATATTTCACCGATACTGCAGATGAGGCAAGCGATTGCCACCTTATTTTGAAAGAAGGCGCACATAATGAAACGCACAACCAAGCTCATTTTGACGGCCGTATTGATTTTGGCGGTCTCCGTCCCGATGCTGGCGCTGGCGACAAGCGAAACCACCCCCGAACCTACCGATGGCATCGTCCTGCAGGACACCCAAGTACTGCCTGACGGCGTATTCGTGGGCGACGACGGCTTCTGCTACACGCTGGATGAAAACGGCGACGCACAGCGGCTGTATGCGCGCGGCGCTTTCGGCCGGTACATGGCCCTGCAGTACAACGACCGCGGATACTGCTGGAACTACGACTTTGCCAACCAGGAAGCCTACCAGACCCGCAACGCACGCTTTGGCGGCTTTGGCTGCCGTCGCTGGAACTGACGCAGAACATTCCCTCCGCATACGCCCGGCTCGCAGGAGCCGGGTTTTTTTGATACATGCGATTTTTTCGCGGCAATTTCTCCATATACGCTTGCGAAGTTTGACACGAAACCGCCATACAAATCGGAGATACTGTATTTGCAGTAAGGAACTGCAAAACAAATTTTGAAAGAAGGTACATATCCATGAAACGTAAATCCACCATGATCCTGATCGCGGCGCTGGTCCTGGCCATCGCCATCCCGGCATTCGCACTGGCCGCAGGCGGCCCCCGCAGCGCAAGCAACACCGGCATGGGCGGCAACGGCCGCTACCTCATGACAAAGACCAGCGGCACGGCGATTGCCCCGCAGGGCAACCAGTTCGCCCTGGGCGATTACCTGGTTGACGAGGACGGCTTCTGCTACGTCCTGGACGAGAACGGCGACCAGCAGCGCGTGTACTCCCACGGTGCCAACGGCGAGTTCCTGTACCTGCAATTGCAGGACGGCGAATACTGCTGGAGCGACGGCACCCCGCTGATGCGCAACACCCAGACCCAGCTGAGCAACGGCTTCGGCGGCCGCGGCGCACGCTGGAACTAACAAACAGCATATATAAAACAAAACCCCCGGTTCGCTAAAACCGGGGGTTTTGATTGCGCTCATGCCGTTACCTGACGGGGAGAATCTCCAGCCAGTAGCCGTCCGGATCGTTGATGAAGTAAATCCCCATTTTCTCGTTTTCGTAGCAGATCACGCCCATGTCTCTGTGCTTTTGGTGCGCTTCGTCGAATTCCCTGACGCGAAAGGCAATATGCGTTTCGTTGTCGCCAAGCGCATAGGGTGTGTCCTTGTCCCCAAGCCAGGTCAGCTCCAGCTTCAGCCCATCCGTGCCGTCGGACAGGAAGACAATCTTGTAGCTTCCGTCCTTCGCCTCGCTGCGGCGGGCCTCGGTCAGGCCCAGGGCCTCCTTGTAAAAACGGAGGCTCCTGTCCAGGTCCAGTACGTTCAGGTTGGTGTGTACCATGGTGAATTGCATATTACGGTCTCCTTTGCTGCTGGGGTCCCTGCATCCAGTTTTGTTGGGTTTGCCCTGTGCCGCCCACTGAGGTTATTGTACCAGAAATGGTGAAATCGTAAAGCGCCGTTGCGTTCGTCAGGCTTCCATCGCTGCTTTCGTACAGCAAATAGCTGCTGCCGGCCGTAAGCTCCGGGGCGGAGAATACGATACACTGGAACTCCTTATCCGGTGTGATGGAAAGAATCACGGTGCCGCTTGCATTGGCCAGCATATAGGTTTTACCCGCCGATTGCATCTGGGAGAAATACGCGATGACGGACGGCTGACCGGAGCTTTCGCTTGGCGTCTGCGCCATGCCAACAGAACCAGCCGCCGCGAGTACCCCACCGGAGATCTTAAAGGTGCTGTCATAGTCCAGTGCGCCGTTGCCTGAGGATACCGGCCCGGAGATATATAGCTCGCCGCCGGACATGGTGACGTTGCCATTGGAGTCGATGCCGTCGCCGTAGGCATTCACGGTGACGACACCGCCGGATATGTTCACCTGCAGGCTTGCATTCCCCGACCCCATACCGCCGAATGCGCCCATACGGTCGCTCTGCCCGCTCTGGGAAGCGTCTGCGGCGTTGATGCCGTCATCAGCCGCCAGCAAAGCTACCGTTCCGCCAGTTATATTGATCACTGCGCTCTCCAGGCCTTCGTAGCAAATCTGAATATCAATACTTCCGCCCTCGATCAGTACTGTTTCATCGGCATGAATACCGTCATCGCGCGACAGCAGTGTGAGCGTACCGCCAGATACCGTCACATCGTTTGTCGCATGAATGGCATCGTCCAGGCTGTTCACCCAAAGCGTACCGCCGGTTACCAATACGGTGTTATCAGACTTCAGCCCTTTATAGCTTTCCTCTGCGGAGTAATCTTCTGTGGTATAGCCGCCGCCCGCGAGAATCGAAATCTCACCGCCGGAGACAACCAAGCTAGTCGCGGCCTGCATGCCATCGTGCGCCGCTGTGATATGAATTGAACCGCCGTCGATCAGGATTGCGCCAGCCTCCATATCATCGGATTGGATGCCGTCGTTGCCTGCGGTGATGGTCACCGTACCGCCGAGCACCGCAACCGAGTCCTTGCCGCGGATGCCATTGTTCACAGCGTCTACGGTAATGGTTCCGCCTTCAATGAGAATGTTGTTTTTGGATGAAATGCCGTTTTTATTGTTGCCGTGGACAACAAGCGTTCCCGTACCGCGGATGACCAGATCGTCCTTGGCATACAGCGCGGCATGGAGGTCTTCCTCATCGGTTTGGGCTTCCATAGAGGAAGCGGCATCGCTCATGGAGTTTTCGGTGCCGTCTGCCAGGGTGATGATCGTCAATTCCGCATTCTGAATATATATCGCAGCGCTTGCAGACGAGTTGATGGTCACACCACCCAGGATCAGCTCAACACGATCGTCATCGTTTACATCAACGATGATCTGTCCGTCGGTCAGCGTACCTGTCAATGTATAGCTTCCGGCCTTTGTGATGGTTACGGTACTGCCGCTGATAGACACACCGTCGCCTTCCGCAGACGCAACAGAGCCGTTCAGGGTAATTTCCGCCATCGCTGCCAGCTCCTGTGAAGCTGTTTCCTGTATACTGTCAACAGAGATCTGCTGCTGTTGTGCAGCCTGGGTTGCCTGGGTTGTTGCATCCTGCCCGTTGGATGCGCCCAATGCAGTACACCCGGCAATGATGGGCAATAGAATCGCCAGAATCAAAATCATCGCAATTTTTTTCATTATAATTCATCCTTCCATGGGGCGGCTTTGCTGATAGCGACGCTCAGGTTGCCATTGCGGCAGCGGATATCGTCGATCAGAGCTTTCTGCTGCCTGGTATCCTTCATCACAATACGATACTGCAATTCAAATAAGCTGCCCAGATTGGTGGTCTTGACGGTACATAAATCCGCCTTGTTGGTATAAGTATGCAGCAGATCATCAAAGATCCCTTCGTATTCCAGGTCTTCCGGAATGGTGATGCGAAGGGATTTGACCTCTGCCTTTTCCCCGTATCCAATCGTACTGAGCAGGAAATAAGCACCTCCGACAACCACGGTAAACAATACCGCATACATCGCATAGCCCATCCCTGTAGCCAGGCCCACAGCCATGGCAAAAAAGATGCAGGTAATATCCTTTGCACTGCCGGCAACCGAACGGAAACGGATCAGCGTGAACGCGCCCATCACCGCAAGGCCTGTGCCAAGGTTGCCGTTGACCAGAAAGATGACCGCCTGCACCACAGCCGGCATCAGAATCAGCCCAACAGTCAGCGTCGGGGACGCTTCGCTTTTCCAGCGGTAGATTAGCGAGATCACAAATCCGAGAATCAGCGCCATGAAAAGGCTGATGAGCGCCTGGGGCAGCGTTGCCCCGCTGCTTGCGCTTGAAAAAATACTATCCAACATATTGTTTCGATCCTTTCTGTAAATACACCTGTTCGTACCATGTGCCATATTTGGAAAACGAGGACGGATAAATCTTTTCCTTGGCAAGCAATCCAGACAGCCATTTAGGTACATTGCCGCAGGCCTTGACCTCCATAAGAACCCTGTCATCCTCAAACAGCCGCGTACCGTAGCTGCCGCTCGCAAGCCCAAAATCGTGGTCTCGCCAGCGGATATTGTGGTCGAAGGTTACGCGGAGATCCGATGCAGCCGGACAGGTAAACGCCTCCCGGTCATACGCCAGCAGCAATTTCGGCGCGGGCTGATAGCGCCGTACGAACCAATCCACTTCGCGGGAAATCTGGTTATCGCCGTGCTGTGCGCCGGTGGCCTGCAGCAATCTGGCCGCGGCATCCGGCTTGGCGGGGATGCGCCGCTTATAGACCTTTCCATGGTATTTGCGCTTAAGCTCCCAGAACATCGGGCTTTGCTGGCCTGGTTCGCCATACCAGCGTAATCGAAGCTTTTCCTTAAATAGCGGTTTTTGCACGGATGTGCGGATGATGTCGTAGGCATCGGTATCGAAGTAAATGCTGGAGATGGTGTACAAGCCGTATGCGTCCTGCACCAGATGGCCGGCCAGCAGGTTTTGCAGGCGACGATAAGTGAATTGGCTCAGCAAGTACTTCTTTTCAAAGCGGTAAAACGTGCTTTGCGTGTCCATGTGTATCCCTCCGTTCGTGCCTATGGTAGGGGACGAAGCTGAAATGAACCTATAAATACTTTACATGGATTTAACATTCATGATCTGTTTACAGATCGGACATATTTGTGGGCAAAGCCTAAAAAGTTGTATGCTCCGGCATTGACACCCCTGTAACCAGCCCGTATACTCTAGCTACAACCGAATACAGCACGTGAATGCGCTATACACAGCGCCGGGGGCAACCCCGCGGGAATACGGATGAGAATTCCGAGCTATCCCAGTAACCGTGTGGCGGACGAAGAAGCACGATGCCACTGCCGGGCAACCGGCGGGAAGGCGCTTTGGAGGAGGCAAACGATACTGCGGAACGCGCTTGATGACGAATCGGATTTTAGTCAAATTGGGTTTTTGGATGCCGAAGTAGTAGCCGCAGCGCTACGTCGAGGCTTTCATAGGCCCAAGATGGCGACAATAAGATCGCCAGCATGCGCGGGACGAGGGCAGCGTTTGCCGGATGCCAAGCCGGGAGACCTGTTCGCGGTGCGACCTCTGGGATTGGGCATCAATGCGCTCATATTGATATGCGTGCAGCAGTGGCTGTCCCAAAGGGCAGCCATTGCTGTATCCGTTGATTGAAAGGAGTGCGAATATGCACAAAAAACTCTTGGGCCTGGTGCTGGCGCTGTTGATGATCTTCACGGTCAACTGCGGATTGGCGGAAACAGCTGCGATCACCACAACGGACATGATGGGACAGGTCGTCACCCTGGACGCGCCCGCCACGCGCATCGTAGCGCTGACGGCGGCAGACTGCGAGATCCTCTACGCGCTGGGCGCGGGCGACACGCTGGTGGGCCGCGGCGCTTACTGCGATTATCCCGCGGTGGTGCTGGAGGTTCCCTCGGTGGAATCCGGCTACGAAACGAACCTGGAGCAGATCATCGCGCTGAATCCCGATCTGGTGCTGATGAACACCATGGCGCAGACCATTGAACAGGTGGAAATGCTCAGAGCGGCAGGCATTGCCGTGGCAACCAGCGAGGCCACTGACATCACGGGCGTTTACACGTCTATTACGCTGATCGGCGCGCTCACCGGCAAGAACGCCGAGGCCGCCGCACTGGTTGCGGACATGCAGGCGATCTTTGTCTCCCTGAACGAAACCCCGCTTTCGGGAAGCGTGTACTTTGAAGTCTCCCCGCTGGAATACGGGCTGTGGACCGCCGCGCAGGGTACCTTCCTACAGGAGATCGCGGACATCCTTGGGCTTACGAATATCTTCTCCGATCTGGAGGGATGGGCGCAGATTTCCGAAGAGCAGGTCATCGCGCGCAATCCCGACTATATTGTGACCCTTACCCCGGACTATGAAACGGGCGTCACGCCGACCGAGGAAATACTAAACCGCCTCGGCTGGGAAAGCATCACGGCGATCCAGAACGCCGCCGTGTACTTTGCCGGTAACCCGCTCACCCGCCCCGGCCCCCGGCTGGCCGAAGGCGCGCTTGCCCTCCGGGACGCGCTGACCACCCCGTAAGCCTATGAAAAAAGAAGGCTTCCATCCACTGGCCTATTTGGGCTTTTTTGGGGCGACGCTTGTCACGCTCACGCTTTGCGTGTGCGCGGGGAGCGTCGCCCTCCCCCCTTTGGATACGCTGCAGGTGATCGGCAAGGCGATTTTGGGTCTGCCGCAGGAGGGCGCAAACGTCGCGATCATCCTGTCGGTACGGCTTCCGCGCGTACTGTGCGTAGCGCTGACAGGCGCGGCGCTTGCGCTGTGCGGCGGCGTGATGCAGGGGCTCTTGCGCAACCCGCTGGCCGACGGATCGACACTTGGCGTTTCGGCGGGGGCTTCGCTTGGCGCGGTGATCGCCATCGCGCTGTCGATCAGCTTTCCCTTTTTGCAGCTGGCGGGCACCATGGTGATGGCCATCGGCGGAGCGATCCTGTCGCTTGCCGTCATCCTGTCGCTTTCGTATAAGCTCGACAGGAGTTTTTCCACGCATACGATCATTTTGATCGGCATCATCTACGGCATGTTCATCTCGGGCATCCTGAGCCTGCTGATCGCCTTTGCAGGCGAAAAGCTGCGCACCATCACCTACTGGACCATGGGCAGCCTTCAGGGTTCAACCTACACAAACGCCCTGGTGCTCCTGATTGCGCTGATTATATTCGGCACCGTGATGCTGTTGCAGGCGCAGGAGCTCAACGCGTTTTCCGTGGGCGAGTCCAACGCGCGCTCCGTGGGCGTCAACGTGCGGCGGGTGCGGCTTTCCATTCTCATCTCCGCGTCGGTGCTGATCGGTGTTTGCGTGTCCATCGGCGGTTCCATCGGCTTTGTCGGCCTGGTGACACCGCACATCGTACGGCTGTTAACCGGCCCCAACCATAAAAAGCTACTGCCCGCCACGGTGTTTGGCGGTGCCATTTTCCTGATGCTTTGCGACCTGGCCGCGCGCGTCATCGTCCGCCCGGTGGAGTTGCCCATCGGCGTGGTCACCTCGCTGATCGGCGCGGTGGTATTTACCGTCATCCTGCTGCGCGGCAGAAAGGGGACCGCCCATGCTTGAGGTGAAAAACCTGTCGGTTTCCTACGGCGATACCAGGGTGGTCAGCAATGCGTCCTTCTCGCTGCAAAGCGGCGAGTGGGTGATGATTACCGGCCCCAACGGCGCGGGCAAATCCACCCTGCTGGAAGCGCTGATGCAAGGCATCCCCTACACGGGCGAGGTGTTATATGAAGGGCAGAGCCTGAAAACCATGAAGCCCCGGCAGCGCGCGCTGCGCATCGGGCTTCTGGCGCAGCAGTACGCCGCGGGCTATGCCTTTACCGTGGAGGAGATCGTGCGGCTGGGCCGCTATGCCTACCACGATGCGCTGTCGGGCTTTGACAAGGCCGACGAGCAGGCCGTACTCCATGCCATGCAGGAGACCGGTACCTTTGTGCTTCGGAAAAAACCGATCTCCCAAATCTCCGGCGGCGAGCTGCAGCGGGCGTTTCTTTCCCAGCTGTTTGCCCAGAACCCGAAAATTCTTTTGCTGGACGAGCCCTCCAACCATCTCGACCTGAGCTATCAGCGGCAGATTTTAACGCTGATCAAAGACTGGCTTTCGCAGGGCGACCGCGCGGTGATCTCCGTGATGCACGATCTGGCGATCGCACGCCGCTTCGGTACGCGGGTGATGCTGCTCGATCACGGGTCCATACAGGCCGACGCCCCGCCGGAGCAGGCGCTTTCCCCCATACTGCTCAAGGCCGTGTACGGCATGGATGTCGAGGCCTGGATGCGGGAGATGTACGGGGCGTGGAACAACGAACCAGGTCATATTTAGCGCAATATGCCAAACGGCCCCGGACGTGTCCGGGGCCGTTTGCTTTGCATACCCTGCAAAAACCGCAAATATGATGATTTACTATATTGCTGGAGCACCGTTTGATCAGAGCATCTTTTCGATTACATCGGCGATGCGCATCGAAGCGGTGCCGTCGCCGTAGGGGTTGCGCGCGGTGCTCATCTTCTGGTATTCGTCAGGGTCGTCCAGCAGCTGCCTGCAGGCGTAGAAGATGATCTGCTCATCCGTGCCCACCAGGCGCAGCGTGCCCGCGTCCAGACCCTCGGGACGCTCGGTGGTATCGCGCATGACCAGCACCGGCTTGCCAAGCGACGGCGCTTCTTCCTGAATGCCGCCAGAGTCGGTCAGGATGAAATACGCGGCGTTGATCAGGTTATGGAACTCATCCACTTCCATGGGCTCAATCAGCCGTATGCGCGGATGATCGGACAGCATCTCATAGGCGATCTTGCGGACAACCGGGTTTTTGTGGATGGGATAGACGAGCTTGACGTCCTCGTACTTTTCCAGCACCCGCCGCACGGCGCGGAACATGGAGCGCATCGGATCGCCGATGTTTTCACGGCGGTGCGCGGTCATTACCAAAAGTCGGCTTCCCTTGCCCCATTCGATGATATCGGAGTGAAATTCCGGCCGCACGGTGGTTTTCAGGGCGTCGATGCCGGTATTGCCGGTGACGTAGATGGTTTCGGACGCGCGGCCCTCCAGGCGCAGGTTGTAGCGCGCCATCTGCGTGGGCGAAAAATGATATTTCGCCACAAGGCTGATGGCCTGGCGGTTGTACTCTTCGGGGAACGGAGAATAGATGTTATGGGTTCTAAGTCCCGCCTCCACATGGCCGACGGGAATCTGCATATACAGCGCCGCCAGCGAGGTTGCAAAAGCCGTGGTGGTATCGCCGTGCACCAGCACGATATCCGGTTTGCAGTCCGCAAGCACATTCTGCATCCCCGTGAGGGTGCGAGAGGTGATATCAAAAAGGGACTGCTCCTGCTGCATGATGTCCAGATCGTAGTCCGGAACGACATCAAACAGCGTAAGCACCTGATCGAGCATTTCACGATGCTGCCCCGTGACGCAGACCTTGGTGTCGATCCGCGACCGTGTCCGGAATTCCTTGACAACCGGGCACATCTTGATCGCCTCCGGGCGGGTGCCGAATACGATCAAAGCCTTTACTTTTCCCTGTTCGTGCATCGTGGCGTCTCCTTCAGCATGGATCTGTACTGCGTTAGTGTTACATTTCGTTAAAAGTGTACCACATAAATGTTAACTAATCAATCATTTGCTTAATATTTTAGAAATATTTTTCCAAATGAGAAGAATGCGCAATTCGCGCAGATTTTCTCTTGACAACATATCACGATTTAGGTAGAATACTATTCGTCGCCTATATGGGATTGCACAAGGCGGGGTGTAGCGCAGTCTGGTAGCGCACATGCTTTGGGAGCATGGGGCCGGGGGTTCGAATCCCTTCACCCCGACCAATTCTGCCAGATCATCAAGGCTCCTTGGTCAAGCGGTTAAGACACCGCCCTTTCACGGCGGTAACGGGGGTTCGAGTCCCCCAGGAGTCACCACCTTCCCCGTGGGCCTTTAGCTCAGTTGGTTAGAGCGGCCGGCTCATAACCGGTTGGTCCGGGGTTCAAGTCCCTGAAGGCCCACCACGAGTGGCCAAGTAGTTCAGTTGGTTAGAATGCCAGCCTGTCACGCTGGAGGTCGAGGGTTCGAGCCCCTTCTTGGTCGCCATTTTC
>Ga0116151_10002423_pt1 | contig 17134 bp, 6 predicted proteins | sample AD_UKC117_MetaG_FD_89893 | JGI IMG/M metagenome (GOLD analysis project Ga0116151, IMG submission 89893) | Active sludge microbial communities of municipal wastewater-treating anaerobic digesters from Hong Kong - AD_UKC117_MetaG | ecosystem: Engineered > Bioreactor > Anaerobic > Digestate...
GAACGACATTGCGGCCCCGGCTGGCTTTACCCTGGACGACGGGCAGAACCGCACGTTCCTGGATGTGCCGGTGGGCACGTACAACGTGAGCGAGGCCGACCCGACGGCGGCGGGCTACGCGCTTTCCAATCTGGTGTGCGTGGACAGCGACCCGGCGGGCACGGCGTCGACGACGAACCTCGGCACGCGGAACGCGACGATCAACCTCGATGGCGGCGAGACGGTGACATGCACGTACACCAACACCGCCCTGCCGGGCACGGTGATCATCAACAAGATCACGAGCCCCGCGGGCGGAGCGAACTTCCCGTTCACCGACACGATCGGCGCGCCGCTCAACTTCAACCTGAACGACGGCGGGTCGCAGGCGTTTCTCAACGTGGCGCCGGGCAGCTACACGGTCACGGAGGCCGATCCGGGCGTGACGCCGGGCGGATTCGACCTGTCGGGCCTGGTCTGCACGGACAGCGTCGCGGGCGGCACGCCCTCGACAACCAACGTGCTGACGCGCACGGCGAACATCAACGTGGATCCGGGCGAGACGGTGTCGTGCACGTTCACGAACAGCGCGCCGCAGGACTGCCGGATGAGCGTGAACGAGAAGGGCAGTCTGCTGATCTTCCCGAAGGTGGATATTCGCTGGGACGCAGCCGGGCGGCTCATTCAGGACACGTTCCTCGACCTGACCAACGACTACCCCGGTGACGTGTGCGTGCAGATGTACTTCATCAACGGCGATCCGCCGCGCGACGCGGTGTTCAACGCCGGCAACCTGATCGAGCGGGAGCACCCGGGGTGGAACAACGTGGACGTGCAGGTGTGCCTGACGGCCAACCAGCCGACATACTGGTCGGCGGCGACCGGACTGGCGGGCGCCGACGGCATCCCGGTGTCTCCGTTCACGGTGCTCGATCCGGGCACGCCGCCGGGGCGTCCCGATCCCGAAGGCACGCCGGACCGCGTGCTGCGCGGTTACGTGATCGGTTGGGCGGTGAACTCGCTGGGTGAGGAGATCCGCTGGAACCACCTGAAGGGTGACGCGGTGATCATCAACTACCGCAACGGCAGCGCCTGGGAGTACTCGGCGTGGATGTCGGCGGCGCTGAACGTGGCGCACGGCAGCACGACGCTGGGGCCGGCGGGCGAGTTGGACCTGGACGGCCGGGAGTACTGCCCCCCGTACGACCTGCTGCTGCTCGATTTCTACGCGGCGGGTTCCCGGGCGTTTGACAAGCCGATTGTCGGCGGGAATGTGCGGATCAATGGTGATCTGACGCTCTTCCCCGTGTCGGCGGACCTCCGCCAGGAGACCGACGGACCGGTGACCACGAAGGCGAGTTTCACGGTCTGGAACGAGAACGAGACCAAGCTGACCGGCCTGGACCAGTGCATCACCTGCTGGGACGAGCGGCTGTTCACGAGCTATGGTATTCCCAACCACTTCCTGCGCGAGAACCTGCAGACCGACAAGGGCAAGGCCCAGATCGACGGGCTGCAGAGCCAGCTCTGCGACGTGGATTACGACGAGGGTGATGGTCTGGCGCTGGGTGCCGATCCGCGGGACGTGGTGAGCCAGGCGGCGGCCCTGCTGGGCGTGGCCTCGAAGCAGTTGGGCTTCCTCGACATCGTCGTCCAGGTGCCACAGGCCAACGACATGGACGTTGCGGGCACGAACCTGATCGGCATGGGCGAGGAAAGCGCGGTGATTCGCGCCGACCTGCTGGGGTCGACGCCGCCGGAGCGTCCGGATGACGTGGTGGGGCCGGTGCAGAGTCCGGACATCATTGTGAAGAAGAAGTCCGCGACACCGGACCAGTCCGCCGGCCGCTAGACGACAGGCGGATATTCTCAGGTAACCCGGGGCCGGCGCGTATTGACCCCACGCGCCGGTCCCTGAGCGATGAACGGAGGCTTTGGTGCGGAGCTTTCAGCTCCTCACCGCCTCCGTCGCAGGCATCCGTCGCAACGGGCTGCGGCGGTTCGATCGGGCTGAAGCCTGGCGCGGTGTGTGTGCGCGCAGCGTCGGCCTGCCTCTCGCGGCGTGGAGTCTCGAGCCGATCCGCGCCGGTGCGTTGTGGCCGTGGAAAGGAAGCACCTGATGCGCGCTGGGCGGCAGGAGGGATGGCGCGCGCCGACGTTGGCGCTGCTCGTGCTGGTGTGGTGCGCGCCCGCTGGTGCGGCGGTTCGATTCGTGGCTGCCGGCGCGGCAGGCGCCGGCGACGGGACGAGTTGGGCGAATGCCTACCCCGAGCTGCGTGACGCCCTGGCGGCGGCGGCTGGGGATTCCAGCATAAGCGAGCTGTGGGTGGCTGAAGGGTTGTACCGCCCCACCGCTGCCAGCGATCCTTTGGCGACGTTCCAGTTGCGCAGCGGCCTGGCGATCCGCGGCGGGTTCGCGGGGGTTGAGCAAACCCTCGACGAACGCGACCCGACGCAGCATGTCACGGTGCTCAGCGGCGACGTCGGCGCCCCCGGCGATCCATCCGACAACGTCTTTCACGTGGTGACCGGCAGCGGAGCGGACGCGACCGCCCTGCTCGAGTACGTCGAGGTGCGCGACGGCAACGCGCGGGTGAACGCCCTGAAGCAGTACGGGGGCGGCGTGCTCATCGAGGGCGCCGGCAGCGCCCCGGTACTGAGCGGCTGCACGCTGCGGAATAACCAAGCGTATGATTTCGGCGGCGCCCTCTACAACGATCTGGGGCAGCCCACGCTGATCAACTGCGTCGTGCGCGACAACGTCTGCAGCGGCGACGGCGGCGGCGTGTACAGCGTGCGCGGCGCGGCCCGCTTCATCAACTGCACGATCGTCGGGAATACCGCGGGCGGCGCCGGCGGCGGCGTGTTCACGCGGCTGAACGACGGCAGCTCCTGTCCGGACAATGCTGTTTTCCACAACTGCGTGCTGTGGGGCAACGGCGATGCAGCCCCCGTGGACCAGGCCGACCAGATCGCGGCGCCGCTCAACTTCTGCCCTCCGGAGCGGAATGCTCTCGCGCCTGCGCCCTTCGTGCTCGAGCACTCGATCATCGAAGCATGGGACGGTGTGTTTGGCGGACCAACCAACTCCGGCGACGACCCGCTGCTCGTCGACGGGGACGGGCACCCGGGGCCGGGATCGGCGGCGATCGATTTCGGCGTGTCAGCCGCCCTGCCGCCCGACGTTTTCGACGTCGACAGCGACGGTGTCACGGCGGAGGGCTGGCCGCTCGACCGGGACGGTCACGCGCGCGTGGTCGGCGCCGCGGTCGACGCGGGTGCGTTCGAGTTCGCCTTCGACTGCAACGGCAACGGCGTGACCGATGAGGTGGATATCGCCGGCGGCACGAGCGTTGATTGCGACAGTAATGGTATTCCCGACGAGTGCGACACGCAGGCCGATTGCAACACCAACGGCATCGCCGACCGCATCGACATCGCCGGCGGTACGAGCCGCGACTGCAATGCCGACTGCGTGCCCGACGAGTGCGCCCCGCCCGCGGCGGACTGCGACGGCAACGGCACGCTCGACATCTGCGACATCGCAGCCGGCACCAGCCCGGACTGCAACGGCAACCTGCTGCCCGACGTTTGCGAGAGCGACTGCAACGACGATGGCCGGCCGACGACTGCGACATCGCCGCGGGGTCCAGCGGCGACTGCAACACCAACGGCGTTCCGGACGAATGCGAGGATCCCGCGGGCGACTGCAACGGCAACCTCGTGCCCGATGGGTGCGAGCTGGCGGCGGGCAGCGCGTTCGACTGCGACGGCAACGCCCGGCTGGACGCGTGCGATATCGCCGGCGGCAGCGCCCGCGACTGCAACAGCAACGGCGTGCCGGACGGGTGCGAGCTGGCCCAACGGTTCTTCCTGCTGGAAAACCAGGACGTCGGCGCGGCGAGCACCGTGCGGCGGTTTGATCCGCTCGCGTTAGGCGACGGCCCAACCGTGGTGGCAGCCCTGCCGCCGGCGGGTAGTGACCGGGGCTGCACGGTCTACGCGGGTGCCGGCCGCGTACTGACCTGCGATGCGGTGAATGCGCGGGTCCTGGAGATCGACGTCTTCACGGGCACGGTGACGCGATCGGTGGATCTCGATCGGGAGCTGCTGGAGATTGCGTACGACTGGACGACGGACCGGCTCTACGGCGCGGCGGACGACGGCGGGCTCTACCGCGTGAATCTGGCCACGGGCATCACGACGTTCATCAGTTCGCTGCCCGGCGAGTCCCCGACAAACTGGGTGGCGCTGACCTACGACGACCGCACGCAGCGACTGATCGGTGCGAGCCAGAGCGAACGCCGGTTGTTTCTGGTCGATCCCGCGACGGGCGCCGGCACCCCCCTGCCGGAGATGCTCGGAGCAGGCTTGGGTGACGTCGCGGTCGATTTCACCGACGGGACGATCTACGGCGTCAGCGCGGAGGGCATGCTCTATAAGATTTCCCGTACCAGCGGCGCAGCGGAGCTGATCGGCCCGCTGCCGGCGATCGCGGGCACAGCCTCCGGGCTGGCGATCATGCTCACCAGCGACTGCGCGACCGCCGGCGTGCTCGACGCCTGCTTGATTGCCGCCGGCAACGCGTCCGACTGCAACCACAACGCGCTCCCCGACGCGTGCGATCCAGACTGCAACGGGACGGGGATTCCCGACACGTGCGAGGCGCTGGGTGTGCTCGAGTGGGACGGCGACGGCGCGTCGACGCGCGCGGATCTGGCGGGCCTGCCGGTGTGCCTGGGCGGGCCGCATGCGCCCCCGGCTGCGGCGGATGCCGCGTGCCTGCCCACCTGTCAGGAGGTGTATGATCTCGACGCCGACGGCGACGTGGACCTGGCGGATTTTGCCGCCATCCAGGCAGTACTGGGAACGCCCTGACCGCGCGGCGTAAAGCTGGGAAGAGGCGCCTGGCCCCCGTGCGGCTGAAGTGATCCGCACGAATTCTCCGATGGACCCCGGGGACAGCTTGACGGGTATGGATACCCGCGGTAATCGAACGTCTCGCCGATACGGGCGGCGCCCGAGGGCGCGGCTGCGCCGCCTGGCACATTGGATCGGCAAGAGACTCAAGCGTTACAGAGTGAGCCAGGGAACGCGGCGTTGTCGCGGTACAATGGAGTGCTATCGAGCGATGCTGAGCACAGAGTCAGTCCGGGGCGGGCGACGCGTCCAGCCGGGCAGGTCGAGACGGGAGGCAGCGTTAACTTCGATGCATAGGCAATTCACCTGGGCCCTGCTGGTGACGCTCTTGGGAATTCTGCCTGCGGGCTGCGGCCGCGGCAGGATGGGCGACGACGGCCAGAGTGCGGCGGTCGATGCCGAGTCGGCGCTGCGCGACCGGGCCGAGACGCTCTGGAACGCGAAGGTCGCGGAGGACTGCAAGACCGTGTACCTCTTCGAGTCGTCGCGGGGCGAGGAAGGCGTCAGCGAGGACAGTTACTGCGACTACTTCAACAACGAGGAGCCGTTCAAGGTCCACTCCTGCAAGGTGGGCGACGTGATCGTCGAGGGCGACATGGGCTGGGTGCAGCTCGACGTGACGACGTCGATGCGCCGCTTTCCGGCGGCGAATCCGGTCGAGGCGCACCGCTGGGAAAAGTGGTACTACACCGACGACCCGGTGGACGGCGGCAAGCACTGGATACCGGTGCCTCCCAAGGAGTTGGACGCCTACCCCGACTCGCCGGCGGTGCGCGATCGCGAGGCGGAGGCGGAGCTGCGGGCGCGATTCGAGGAGTCGTGGAACGCCCGCGTCAACCGGGACTGGACGCGTCTGTACGACTTCATCGATCCGCGCGATCGCGCTACGGTCGACGAGCAAAAGTTCGCGGACACGCACGCGATGTTCCAGTACATTTCGTGCAACGTGCACTGGGTGGAGGCGGAGGGCGACCTGGGCACGGTGCGGGTGACCGTGCATCACAAGCTGAACGACCCGAGCCTGACCAAGCTCCCGCCGCGGGACGTGACGGTGCGGGAGGAGTGGGTGCGGTATGAGGGAACCTGGTATCTCGACGTGAAGCGGGCGGAGTCGTAGGCGTGCGCCGCGGGCGCGGGTCGCAAGCATCGCCGAGCCGCCGGCGAGAATCTTGATAAATCAACTGGGGATACGCCAATCATGAGAAAATCGTGCTGGATCTTTGCGCTGATCATGGTCGCTGCGGGCTGTCGTCCGCAAGCCAAGCCGGAAATCGAGGTCGAGCCGCCGGACGACACGACGGCGCCCGAGCAGCCGGCGGTGGCCCAGGGGCCCGCACCGTTCACGTTTGCGCCGTTCATGACCGGGCTGCCCGAGGGCGGCATGTGGAAGTGCGATCCGGTGCTGAAGGACGTCAACAACGACGGCGTGCTCGACCTGGCGGCGATCCCGCGGCTGCGGGTGCCGAACCTCGGCGACGGCCCGCGCTTCTGGTTCGGCGCCAAAGACGGCACGTGGACGCAGTCTTCCGACGGGCTCGACACGGGTGAGCGTTCGTGCGGCGGCGGCCTCGATCTGCGGGATATCGACGGCGACGGACAGATCGACATTCTTGCCGCCGACCACTGCCAGGGCCTGTTCGTGTACCTCGGCGACGGGCAGGGCCACTGGAACATGGTCACGCGGCAGCTCTATCCGGAGGACATCGTCGCGGAGCCCAGCCGGGCCACGATGTACATCGGGGTCGAGGACGCGATGCTGGGGGACATGGACGGTGATGGTTTTCTCGACATCGTCGCCGGCGGCAGCGACATCGGCGGCATCCACGTCTATCTCGGCGACGGTTCGGGCAGCAACTGGCAGCGCGTGGAGAATTCCGGCCTGCCGCAGCACGACTGGGCGACACGGGTGGTCGTGGCGGACATGAACGACGACGGCATTCTTGACGTGGTCGCGTCGTTCGCGGACGGGCCGCGGGTGTGGCACGGCGACGGGAAGGGCCACTTTGCGGACGCGTGGGAGGGGCTGCCCAGCCCGATCATGCGCGGCATCTACACGGGCCTGGCGGTGGCGGACATCAACGCCGACGGTTTGCCGGATTTCGCGATCGCCAACTGGGTGGACGGGCCGGAGGTTTACCTGCAGCAGGCGGATCGGACGTGGCTGAAGGCGCCGGACGTTTTCCCGCAGATGCTGGGCGGCGCGGTCGGGCTCGATGTGGGCGATCTCGACAACGACGGCAAGCTCGACATGGTCTGCTCGGGCCGGTTGAAGAAAGACGGCGGCTACGTCCGGGGCGTATTTGCCCTGAAGGGCGACGGGACCGGGCGGTTTGAGTACGTGCCGAACAGCGGGCTGCCGACCACCGGGCTGGCGGCGTGCGCGGGCGTGACGATCGCGGACATCGACGAGGACGGATTGATGGACGTGGCTGCGGGCAGCGGCCTGGTGGTGGAGACCACGCCGAACGCGAAGGGGCCGGTCATTCCGCAGCGGCTGCTGGAGTGGCGCGGTACCGGGCCGTCAATGAAGTAAAGCGCGTATCGCGCCGCGGCATCTGGGGCTACAGCGGACCGGTGAAGAGCGCCTGGAACCGCGCGAAGTCGCGCAGGTCCACATCCCCGTCATCGTCGAGGTCGTAGCAGCGGCAGCCAGCCGGCCGATCGGCCTGCGGGCCGGAGAAGCACGCCGGCATGTCGGCGTAGTCACTCAGGTCCACGTCCCCATCCAGATCGGCACAGTCCCCGGCGGCCTCGCAATCATCGGGGATCCCGTTGGCATTCCCATCCACCTCGGGGGGTGCGCACTCGTCGGGCACACCATTGCCGTTGCAGTCCTGCGACAGGTGGAAGGCGATGTCGATGAAGTCGGGAAAGCCATTGCCGTTGCAGTCGGGATCGCACACGTCAGGCACGCCGTTGTGATCGAAGTCGGCGAATCCACCGAAGGCGATATCGCAGTCGTCGGGCACGTTGTTCGCGTTGCAGTCGGGCTCGCACGCGTCGAGCAGACCATTGTTGTTGCAGTCGGTCGTGCCGGGGTCGGCGAGTTCACAGTCGTCGATCAGGCCGTTGCTATCGCAGTCGGTGGCTGAACCGGCTGCGATTTCACAGGCGTCGGGCGTGCCGTTGCTGTTGCAGTCCGGGCCGCACTCGTCGGGTACGCCGTTGCCGTCGCAATCGGTGCTGCTGCCCGCCGCCACGTCGCAGGCGTCCGGCGTGCCGTTGCCGTTGCAGTCGACGAAGATGTCGCAGTCGTCGGGGATGCCATTGGCGTCGCAGTCGGTGTCGCAATCGTCCGGCACGCCGTTGGCGTTGCAGTCGATGATCGCGACGTCGCATTCGTCGGGCACGCCGTTGGTGTTGCAGTCCGCGAAGGACTCGCAGGCATCGGGCGTTCCGTTGGCGTTGCAGTCGGTGTCGCACTCGTCCGGGACGCCGTTGGCGTCGCAGTCGTTGCCGAGCAATTCGCACTCATCGGGGACGCCGTTGCTGTTGCAGTCGGCGAAAGTCTCGCAGGCGTCGGGCGTGCCGTTCTCGTTGCAATCCGTATCGCACTCGTCGGGGCGGCCGTTGGCGTCGCAGTCGTTGCCGACGAGTTCGCACTCGTCCGGAATCTGATTGGCGTTGCAGTCGGCGAAGACGTCGCAGGCGTCAGGGTTGCCGTTGCTGTTGCAGTCGGGATCGCACTCATCGGGCACAAGGTTGCTGTTGCAGTCGTTGCCGACCAACTCGCATTCGTCGGGAATCTGATTGCCGTTGCAGTCCGTGAAGGTCTCGCAGGCGTCCGGCGTGCCGTTGGCGTTGCAGTCCACGTCGCACTCGTCGGGGATGCCGTTGGCGTCGCAGTCGTTGCCGGCGAGTTCACACTCATCCGGAATGCTGTTGGTGTTGCAGTCGGTGAAAGATTCGCAGGCGTCGGGCGTACCATTCGTGTTGCAATCCACGTCGCACTCATCGGGTACGCCGTTGGCGTCACAATCGTTGCCGGCGAGTTCGCATTCGTCCGGAACGGCGTTGGCGTTACAGTCCGTGAAGCTCTCGCAGGCGTCCGGCGTGCCGTTGGTGTTGCAGTCGACGTCGCACTCATCGGGTACGCCGTTGCCGTCGCAGTCGTTGCCGGCCAGCTCGCACTCATCGGGGATGCCCGTGGTATTGCAGTCGGCGAAGCTCTCGCAGGCGTCAGGCGTACCATTCGTGTTGCAGTCGATGTCGCATTCATCGGGGACGCCGTTGGCGTCGCAGTCGTTGCCGGTGAGTTCGCACTCGTCGGGCACGCCGCTGCCGTTGCAGTCCGTGAAGGTTTCGCAGACGTCCGGAGTGCCGTTGGAATTGCAGTCGGCGAGCGACTCACAGGCGTCGGGAGTCCCGTTGGTGTTGCAATCCACGTCACACTCGTCGGGAACGCCGTTGGCGTCACAATCGTTGCCGGCGAGGTCGCACTCGTCGGGAATGCCGTTCGTGTTGCAATCGGTGAACGACTCGCAGGCGTCGGGCGTGCCGTTCGCATTGCAGTCGGTGTCGCATTCGTCGGGCACCAGGTTGGCGTTGCAGTCGTTGCCCGCCAGCTCGCACTCGTCGGGCACGCCGTTCGTGTTGCAGTCGGTGAACGACTCGCAGGCGTCGGGCGTACCGTTGGCGTTACAGTCCGGATCGCATTCGTCGGGCACGCCGTTGGCGTCGCAATCGTTGCCGGCGAGTTCGCATTCGTCGGGGACACCGCTGGCATTGCAGTCGGCGAAGGCCTCGCAGGCGTCGGGGATCGCGTTCGCGTTGCAGTCCGTGTCGCACTCGTCGGGCACGCCGTTGGCGTCGCAGTCATTGCCGACGAGTTCGCATTCGTCGGGTATGGCATTCGTGTTGCAGTCGGTGAAGACCTCGCAGACATCGGGCGTACCGTTGGTGTTGCAGTCGGCAAGCGACTCGCAAGCATCGGGCGTACCGTTCGAATTGCAATCGACGTCGCACTCGTCGGGGACGCCGTTGGCGTCGCAGTCGTTGCCGGTGAGTTCGCATTCATCGGGCACACCGCTGCTGTTGCAGTCGGCGAATGACTCGCACGCGTCGGGGGTTCCGTTCGTGTTGCAATCCGTGTCGCACTCATCCGGGACCGAATTGGCGTTGCAGTCGTTGCCGGCGAGTTCGCACTCATCGGGGATGCCGTTGGCGTTGCAGTCGGTGAACGACTCGCAGGCATCGGGGGTGCCGTTGGTGTTGCAGTCCGGATCGCACTCGTCGGGAATTCCGTTGGCGTCGCAGTCGTCGCCGGCGAGTTCGCACTCATCGGGGATGCCGGTGCTGTTGCAGTCCGCGAAGGACTCGCACGCGTCCGGCGTGCCATTCGTATTGCAGTCGGTGTCGCATTCGTCGGGCACGTGATTACCGTTGCAGTCGTTGCCGGTCAGCTCGCACTCGTCCGGAACGCCGCTGTTGTTGCAGTCGGTGAAGACCTCGCAGACGTCGGGCGTGCCGTTGGTGTTGCAGTCGGCGAGGGACTCGCAGGCGTCCGGGGTGCCGTTCGTGTTGCAGTCGACGTCGCACTCATCGGGGACGCCGTTCGCATCGCAGTCGTTGCCCGCCAGCTCGCATTCGTCGGGCACGCCGCTGCTGTTGCAGTCGGCGAAGGACTCGCAGGCATCCGGGGTACCGTTGGTGTTGCAGTCCGTGTCGCACTCGTCGGGTACGAGGTTGGCGTTGCAGTCGTTGCCGGCGAGTTCGCACTCATCGGGGACATTGTTGGCGTTGCAGTCCGTGAAGGTCTCGCAGTCGTCCGGCGTGCCGTTCGAGTTACAGTCGACGTCGCAGTCGTCGGGGACGCCGTTGGCATTGCAGTCGTTGCCGACCAGCTCGCATTCGTCCGGGATACCGGACGCGTTGCAGTCGACGAACGACTCGCAGGCGTCGGGCGTGCCATTCGTGTTGCAGTCCGTGTCGCACTCGTCGGGCACGAGGTTGCTGTTGCAGTCGTTGTCCACGAGGTCGCAGAGGTCGTAGACGCCGTTGGCGTTGCAGTCGACGTACTCCGGCTCGCAGGTGTCGACGAGGCCGTTGCTGTCGCAGTCGATGTCGCACTCGTCGGGTATGCCGTTGGCGTTGCAGTCGTTGCCCGCCAGCTCGCACTCGTCCGGGATGCCGGTTCCGTTGCAGTCAGTGATGACCTCGCAGTCGTCGGGCACGCCGTTCGTGTTGCAGTCCGGATCGCAGGCGTCGGGGACGCCGTTGGTATTGCAGTCAGCCGCCACGTCGGCGACGAGGCTCACCGCGTCGACCTGCCACCCGAGCGTCGCGTTGTTGTTGGGGTCGATCGAGTCGAAGCGCCAGCGGATGGTGACGGTCTGGCCGGCGTAGCTGCTGAGGTCCACCGCGCGATCCATCCAGCGATCGAGCAGGCTGGAGACGCCCACGTCATCGACGAGGTCCGCGTTGACGGTCACCCAGGCGCGATCGAAGCCGAACGGCGGAAAAGCGGCTGACCCGCGTTCGCCGGCGTAGCGCGAACAGTACTGCAGCGTGGCGTGCAGGGCGTCCGCGGGAATGGCGACATCGACGGCGCGGAGCACGCCCGCGACGCGCTGGAGGTTGTCGAAGTCGCACGCGGCATCGAAGCCGAAGTAGGCCCAGTTCGGCGGGTCGCAGAGGTCCTGGGCTGGGCACGCCGACGTCGTGTGCCAGAGTCCGCTGGCGGACCAGCCGGCGGGCAGGCCGGCGGCGAAGTCGGTGGTCAGCAGCGTGACCTCGAGCACGAGGTCGCATTCGTCGGGAAGCAGGTTACCGTCGCAGTCGGTGGCGCTGCCCGCGGCAATCTCGCAGATGTCGGTGATGCCGTTGGTGTTGCAGTCGGTCATCGCCTCGCAGGCGTCGGGCGTGCCGTTGAAGTTGCAGTCGGGCTCGCACTCGTCAGGCACGCCGTTGAAATCGCAGTCGTTGCCGGTGAGTTCGCACTCGTCGGGGATGCCGGTTCCGTTGCAGTCGGTGAAGGACTCGCAATCGTCGGGCGTGCCGTTGGCGTTGCAGTCGACGTCGCACTCGTCGGGGACGCCGTTGGTGTTGCAGTCGTTGCCGGCGAGTTCGCATACGTCGGGAACGCCGCTGCTGTTGCAGTCGGCGAACGTCTCGCAGGCGTCCGGCGTGCCGTTGCTGTCGCAGTCGGGATCGCAGACGTCCGGGACGCCGTTGGAATCACAATCGGTCAGGGCGAACTGGCAGATGTCCGCGACGCCGTCGCTGTTGCAGTCGTTCGCGGCGCCGACGGACGTGGCGCAGTCGAGTGCGCCCACGTAGAGCACTTCGGCCCGGAAGCGGCCCGCGGGGTAGGTCGTGTAGTTCGCGAGCCGGCCGGGGTCGGGCAGAACCGTGCTGGTCGCCCCGTCGTCTTCGGGGTGCACGACGCCCGCGCCGGTGCCGGCGCCGGTGGCATCAATCCGGTCGGTCGCGAGCAGATTCACGATATCGACGGCATCGATCGCGCCGCCGGGCGGCAGGCCGAAATCGGGGATATCGAAGAGCGTGGCGAACGCGCCGAGGGTGCTGGATTCCGGCAGCGCTGCGTAGGCTGTGGGGGCATGGTAGATCCAGGGCGACCAGCCGTTGGTGGTCGCCTCGCGGGCCCGCACCATGATGCCGGCGGGCTCACCCGCCTCCCCCACTGTGAAGACGGCGAAATCCGCGCCGGCGAGGTCCACGAGCGCACCGTTGGCATTGAAGAGCACTTCGACGCCATGCCGGGGCAGACCGTTCGTATCGCCCAGAGCGACCGCCATGTAGCCGGTCGTGGTGACGCCGCTGAGCGGCGCGATACAGGTCGAGCCGTCGAACCCGGCGGCCTCAGGATCGCTCACCGGAAAGACGTAGGGACCCGCAATCGCGGTCGGGCCGGGATCCACGGTGGCGCCGCCGACGATGACAGCCGACACGTCACTGTTGAGCACGCTGCCCGCGTCGGGTCCGGCCTGCGTATCGAAGGTGAGGCCGGCAAAATCGAGCAACGCGGCGCCGGCGGGTGCGGCTGTGGCGATAAGCAGCACGCTCCAGGCGAACAATCGCCGGACGGTTGGGCATGGGCGGGTCATGGTCCCCTTTCCTCGAACGGGATTCCCACCAGGGGCGGGCGCCGATCCTGTAGCGGCGGGCGGCGCAAGCGTGGGGCAAGGCGCCGCCCGCCACGAGTGAACTATGGTTGCGTCATCTGCGCGGCGAGCTGCGCGGCGTCACGGAGGTCGACGTCGCCGTCGGCATCCATGTCCGCGAGTCCGCAGCAGACATCGCCGTACGCCGGCGTGACGCACACGATGCCGTCGCACATCGGCCCGGTCAGGCAGTCGACGAGATACGCGTGATCGTTGGCGTCGATGTCGCCGTCGCCGTCGGTGTCACCTGGCTCGCATTCGTCGGGCACGTCGTTGAGGTTACAGTCCGCGCTGACGAACTCGATGTCGATGAAATCGGGCACGCCGTTGTTGTTGCAGTCGGCCTCGCACTCGTCGGGGACGCCATTCTCGTTGAAGTCGAAGCTCGCGCTCGACGCAATGTCGCATTCGTCCGCGACACCGTTCGTATTGCAGTCCGGTTCGCACACGTCCGGAATGCCGTTGTTGTTGCAGTCCGGTCCCGGCTCGCACGCGTCCGGCGTGCCGTTGGAGTCGCAGTCCGGATCGCAATCGTCCGGGACGAGGTTGTTGTCGCAGTCGTTGCCCGCCAGCTCGCACACGTCGGGTACCTGATTGGCGTTGCAGTCCGCGAGCGACTCGCAATCATCGGGGATGCCGTTGGTATTGCAGTCCGCGTCGCAATCGTCGGGAATCTGGTTGTTGTTGCAGTCGTTTCCGGCGATTTCGCACTCGTCGGGCACCTGGTTCGCGTTGCAGTCGGCGAACGACTCGCAGGCATCCGGCAGGAAGTTGTTGTTGCAGTCCGGATCGCACTCGTCGGGCACCTGGTTGTTGTCGCAGTCGTTGTCGAAGAGCTGGCAGTCGTCGGGAATCTGGTCGTTGTTGCAGTCGTTACCGGCCAGCTCGTTCTGATCGGGGATGCCGTTGCTGTTGCAGTCCTGGATGACCTCGCAGCCGCCCCACCGGGCGATGTGGTTGGCGGACGCGCCGCCTGCGGTCGTGAAGAAGCCGCCCACGAATAGTCCCCCACCGACTCCGCTGGTGGCGGTCGACGTGTGCAGCGCCTGACCGTCGGCGTTGATGCCGGTGCCGACGGCGGACCACGAGCTGCCGTTCCAGCGGGCGATGTGGCTGGCGGAAACGCCACCCGCCACGGTGAATTCACCGGCTGCGTAGAGCTGCGGCCCGTTGCTGTCGTCGAAAACGGCGAGGGCCTGCACGGTGTCGTTCATGCCGCCGCCCAGGGCGGACCAGTTGGCGCCGTCCCACTTGGCGATGAAGTTGACGGTCACGCCGCCCGCGGTACCGAAGGCGCCGCCGGCGTAGAGGGCGTCGCCCGTTCCGTCGTTGAAGATCGCCAGGGCCTGGACGTTGCTGCTCATGCCGGTGCCGAGCCCCTGCCAGGTCGTGCCGGTCCACTTGGCGACGTTGCGGGCGGCGACCGTGGTCGCAAACGAGAAGTTGCCGCCGACGAAGAGGCCGGGGCCGACCGCCGAAGCCGTATCGGTTCCGACGAGCGCGTTGACGGTCCCGTTCAAGCCGTTGGCTGCACCCATCTGCAGCGGCGACCAGTTGGTGCCGTCCCAGCGAGCCACGCGGAGCGTGGTGATGCCACCGGCCTGGAGAAATGCCCCACCTGCGTACAGGTCGTCGTTAAAAACGGTGAGGGCGTTGACAAACGACGACATGCCGCTGCTCAAGCCGGCCCACGAAGAGCCATTCCAACTGGCGATGAAGGGTCGATTGAAGCCGCCCGCGATGGTGAAGGAACCGCCGGCGTAGAGCAGACCGTCGTGCGCGGCGAGGGCGTTGACCTGATCGCTGCAGCCGGTGCTGAGTGCGGACCAACTCGTGCCGTTCCATTTGGCGACGCTGGCGGCGGACGTGCCGCCGGCGAAGTCGAAGAGCCCGCCGGCATAGAGTGCTGGTCCGGAGCCATCGTCATAGACGGCGAGCGAGCGCACGACCGGCGAGGGTCCCCCGCTCATGCCGGGTTGGCCGATGACGGCGCTCCAGGACGGGGTACACGTGCCCCGCTCGGTGGCGTCGGTGCGCAGACCGATCGCCGCAGACAACGCCATGAACGCAATAACTCCACCTCGCCGGTGCATGTTCGAATTCCCCCCAAGCGGTTGCTTCCGCGAAAAGCCCCTGCTGCTGCCGATGGCGTGCATCGAATTTCGTCATGACGTCGATGCCGCCAAGCCACGCTTGTGGGGAGCACCACCTGGCGAGACAGCGAACCACAACGAAGCGGAGACCCGCGTCGCGGCTGTCACTCTGGCTGGTCACCCACGTGCGAATGAGGCGCTAAGAGAGGCTCCCCTCCGTGCTCCTGCCCGAGCACCTTATGTGGCCCAGACACCCCCCGGTGCCCGCCCTGCGGCGATAGAATCCTCGCCGACCCCCTGCGAGCGGAACAAGTGTCGTCGATTCTAGCGGATCGATTGGTTGCAATTCAAGGAATGAAGGGCGGCTTTCCCGGGGGGAATCGGGCGCGTATGGCAGGGATTTATCGGGCGTTGCCGATTGCCCGTGCGGGAGGCGATGGGCGGTCGGAATGCGGCCGGCGAGCCGGTGTTGTTGCGCGCGGAGGCAACCCGATATTCCGGCGGAATAGCCGGCTTGTGCCGCCGTTGGTCGCTGGGAACCTGGGGGGATTCGGGACAGCGGTCCCAGGGCGGCTATGATCCCCCCGAGCGTCCGCGGCGCGGCGGAGGCGTCGTGCGGGGACGGGGATCGCAAGAAGAGAGGCCGGGAATGTCGAGTACCGCCGAAGGGCAACGGCTGGTGGCGTGCCGCGAGGGGCGGGCGGCCTGGAAGAAATGGGGGCCGTACCTCAGTGGCCGGCAGTGGGCCACGGTGCGGGAGGACTACAGCGCGGACGGCGACGCGTGGGCGTATTTTCCGCACGATCACGCCCGCAGCCGGGCCTACCGCTGGGGGGAGGACGGGATCGCCGGCGTCTGCGACGACCAGCAGCGGCTTTGTCTGGCTTTGGCGTTGTGGAACGGGGCTGACGCCATCCTGAAGGAGCGGTACTTCGGGCTGACCAACCCGGAGGGCAACCACGGCGAGGACGTCAAGGAGCTCTACTACCACCTCGACGCGACGCCGACCCATTCCTACCTGAAGATGCTGTACAAGTACCCGCAGCGGGCTTTTCCCTACGAGCAACTGGTGCGTGTGAACGCCGCGCGGGGCAAGCACGAACCGGAATTCGAGCTGATCGACACGGGCGCCTTCGACGACGACCGGTACTTCGACGTGTTCGTGGAGTACGCGAAGGCGGGTCCGGACGATCTGCTGATGCGCATCACCGCGCACAACCGCGGGCCGGAGGAGGCGACGATCCACATCGTGCCGCAGCTCTGGTTTCGCAACACGTGGTCGTGGGGTCGCGACCGCGAGCGCCCCACGCTGAGCACACCGCGCGATGGCCGGATCCTGGCCGAGCATCCGCATCTGGGCCGGTATTCGTTCGCGGTCGCGGGCGAAGCGGACCTGCTGTTCTGCGACAACGAGACGAACGTGCGCCGGCTGTACGGGATGACGGCGGAGGGCTTCTTCAAGGACGGCATCAACGACTGCATCGTGGCGGGCTATGCGGGAGCGGTGAATCCGCAGGGAACGGGCACGAAGGCCGGGGCGCACTGCGTGCGTCGGGTGCCGGCGGGCCAGGCGACGCAGGTGCGGGTGCGGTTGACGTTGGCGGGTGAGGACGCGGATCCCTTCGCGAAGTTCGACGAGATCCTTGCGCAGCGGAGTGCGGAGGCGGACGCGTACTTTGCCGAGCTGCAGTGCGACCTGGATGACGCGGACGCCCGCAGCGTGCAGCGGCAGGCGTTCGCCGGGCTGATCTGGAGCAAGCAGTCGTATCACTACGACGTGCGCGAGTGGCTGGAGGGAGACACAGGCCAGCCCGCCCCGCCGCCGGAGCGGCTGCACGGGCGCAACCACGACTGGCGGCATCTCAACAACGGCGAGATTCTGGCGATGCCGGACACCTGGGAATACCCCTGGTACGCCGCGTGGGACCTCGCCTTTCACTGCATTCCCTGGGCGCTGATCGACGCCGAGTTCGCGAAGCACCAGCTCGACCTGCTCACCCGCGAGTGGTACATGCACCC
>Ga0116151_10002428_pt1 | contig 17130 bp, 14 predicted proteins | sample AD_UKC117_MetaG_FD_89893 | JGI IMG/M metagenome (GOLD analysis project Ga0116151, IMG submission 89893) | Active sludge microbial communities of municipal wastewater-treating anaerobic digesters from Hong Kong - AD_UKC117_MetaG | ecosystem: Engineered > Bioreactor > Anaerobic > Digestate...
AGTGGCTCCAGTCGACGATGCGGGGGTCCATGCCGAAGGTGGCCTGGTCCGCGTCGTTCATCGAGGCGTGGAGGGCGAGGAGGCGGTCGACCCCGTAGATGGCCTCGCACGAGGTGTACGCGCCGTAGAGCTCCACGTAGGTGAGGGCCCGGGCGACCTCGTCGCGGCGTTCCTCGACCTTGGCCGACCACGCGGCCTGGGTGCCGCGCAGGGGGAGGGCGCCGATGACCTTCTCGGTGCGTTCGAGCATGGTCTTGGCCCGGTTGAGCTGGCTCTCGACCCGGTTGCGGGTGGTGTAGCCCCAGTCGGGCACGGCGATGGGCTGGCCCGAGGCGTCGTAGAGCGGGTGCTCGGCGAACCACGACTGCACGAGGTCGACGAGGCGCTCGTACTTCAGGGGGTTGGCGCTGCCCGACGCGACCTGGGTGATGTCGGGCGAGCCGTCCTCGTTGGCCGGCCCCCGGGCGGCCACGCCGATGATGGCCCCCACCACGAGGTCGACCGGGATGACGTCGACCGTGCCCTCGGGGACGCCGGGGAACTCCTTCAGCAGGCCGCGGGCGTAGCTGATGATGACGGGCTCGGCCATGCGGAAGCCCCGGATCCAACCCGGCACCGGCTCGGACCAGGCCGACTCGATGATGGCGGGCCGCACGATCGACACCGGCACCTGGCCACGGTTCTCGCCGAGGGCCTTCTCGCCGAGCGCCTTGGTCATGGCGTAGGCGTCGGGCCAGCCGAGGCTGGTGGCCCGGGCCCGTCCGGCCTCCACCAGCTGGGCCTTCACCCAGTCCTTGCGGAGCTGCTCGCACTTGGTGGCGAGCAGCGGGGTGCCGGCGCCACCGAGCTCCTCGCGTGCGGCGGCCATGAAGGCGGCGAGCTGCTCGGGCGCGCGGCTGGCCGCCTCGGCGTCGGCCCGCACCCGGCGTGCGCCCTCGACCTCGCGCTTCCAGTCGATCTCCTCGATCCAGAACGGCGACTCGTCGACGCGGATCTCGGGCGCCGCTCCGCGACGGTTGCCTGCGACGTAGCAGGTGGAGACGGCGACGAGGTGCGGCGCCACGCCCAGGTCCTGCAGGGTGCGGGCGATGCGGGTGGGCCCCATCAGGTTGACCTCGACGGCGAGATCGATGGGGGAGTCGAAGCTGACCGTGGCCGCCGAGTGGATGACGATGTCGCAGGTGGCGAGGAGTGCTCGTCCGTCGTCGGTGAGGCCGAGGCCGTCGGTGCCGACATCGCCCTCGATCACCTGCACCCGCCGGGCGACGACCTCGTCGAACGCCGCCTTGCCGCCGAGCTCGTCGCGCAGGCGGTCGAAGCAGTTGTTCTTGAAGATCTCCCTCGCGGCGCGCTGGTCCACGTTGCGCATGCGCCCGGCGCGGATCAGCAGCACCAGCTCGCAGTCGGGCACCGATCGCAGCAGCCGCTCGACGAGGGCGGTGCCGAGGAAGCCGGTGGAGCCGGTGATGGCGATGCGCTTCCCGGCGAGGTCGTCGGCGATCACCCCGGTTGTCTACCACTTGGTAGAGAGATGTGCGAGCATGGCGAGGTGAGCGCCGCCGCCGAGGGTTCGTCGACCCGCGAGCGCATCCTCGCGGCCGCCCTCGCCGCCTTCGCCGAGCGCGGGGTGGAGGCCACCTCGCTCGACGCCGTGGCCACCGCGGTGGGGGTCCGCAAGCAGACCCTCCTGTACTGGTTCCCGTCGAAGGAGCAGCTGCTCCTCGGCGTGGTGGACCATGCCGTCGCCGAGCTGGGGGCTCGCCTCACCGACGCCGTCCTGGCCGCCGGTCCGGAGCTGGACCACCGGATCGTCGCCGTCGTCGACGCCACCTTCCGCCTCGGCACCACCCACCCCGAGCTGCTCGCGGTGGTGCGCGAGGTCGCCCGGCTGGGGCCGCCGGCGTCGACGCGCCTGGCCACCTCGGTCGAGCCCGTCGTCTCGCTCGCGGCCGCCGCGCTGGCCCGGCGCTCGGGCGACGCGGTCGACGAGGCTCGGGGCCGCTCGGTGCTGCTCGGCGCCGGGGCGCAGGTGGTGGGCATCGCCACCGAGGCCGAGGTCCGCGCCGACCTCGGCCTGCCCGCTGACCTCCGCTGGCTCCGCACCCGACGCCGCGCCCTGCTCGCGTCGCTCCGCGCCTCGCTCGCCTGATCCCGTCGCCCGGCTCGCCGAGCCCGCCGGGGTTCTGTGCGCGGATCGTGCGTTGGTGGCGCGCGTTCGGGGTGGAGAACGTGAGCGAGGCGGGGCTCGCCGGGGTTCGGTGCGCCGACGCCGCTAGCGGAGGCGGCGGTGGGGCTGGCGGTGGCGGTGGCGGGCGATGGCCAGGCGCACCAGCTCGTCGATCAGCTCGGGGTAGGGGAGCCCGGTGGCTGCCCAGAGCGACGGGAACATCGAGTACGGGGTGAACCCGGGCAGCGTGTTGATCTCGTTGAACACCAAGCCCCGGTCGTCGGCGTCGTAGAAGAAGTCGACGCGCGCCAGCCCATCGCAGCGCAGGGCCCGGTAGGCCCGCAGGGCGAGGGCGCGCATCTCCTCGGCCACCGCCTCGGGCACCGCCGCGGGGATCACCATCGTCGAGCTCCCGTCGACGTACTTGTCCTCGTAGTCGTAGAAGTCGTGGGTGGGCACGATCTCGCCGACGACCGATGCCCGGGGCGCCTCGTTGCCGAGGATCCCCACCTCGAGCTCGCGCCCCGAGATGGCCTCCTCGATGACGACGAACTCATCGAACTGGGTCGCCTCGGCGAGCGCGGCGCGCAGCTGGGCTGGGTCCTCTGCCTTGTTGACGCCCACCGAGGAGCCCATGTTCGCCGGCTTCACGAAGACCGGCCACCCGAGCTCGGCGCCCACCCGGGCCACGAGCGCGTCGTCGAGCTCGGTGTCGCGGGCGGCGATCCACCGGGCGACCGGGAGCCCCGCCGCCTGAGCGACCACCTTGGCGGTCGCCTTGTCCATGTTGAGGGCCGAGCCGAGCACGCCGCAGCCCACGTAGGCGACGTCGGCCAGCTCGAGGAGCCCCTGCACGGTGCCGTCCTCGCCTCGGGGGCCGTGGAGGATCGGCAGCACGACCACCTGCTGGCCGGCGCGCACGGGGGCCACGGCCCCCTGGGGCTCGAGCGCGGTGCCCGACGTGTCGAGCGCATCGGGCAGGTCGCCCGAGGCCAGGGCGGCCACGGTGGCGTCGGAGCGCAGCCAGCGCCCGTCGGGGGTGATGGCGACGGGCTCCACCTCGTAGCGGGCCGGGTCGATGGCCCGCAGCACGTGGGCGGCGGAGACCCGCGAGACGTCGTGCTCGGCCGACTGGCCCCCGTACAGCAAGACGATGCGGACCGGGAGCTCGGCGTCGGACATGGGCGCCGAGCCTACGACGGCCGTCGTCGGGCCCGGGACCTGCGGAGGGCTACGTTGCGGCCATGCGCTTCACGACCGACGAGGTGGCGGCGGCGACCGGCGGTGAGGTGTTCGGCCGGCCCACGGCCATCGACGGGGCCACGATCGACTCCCGGCGCGTGCTGCCCGGCGAGCTGTTCGTGCCGATCGTCGCCGAGCGCGACGGGCACGACTTCATCGGCGCCGCCCTCGCCGCCGGCGCGGGCGCCTACCTGACGGCCGGTCCGATCGAGGCGGGTACCGCGGTCCGGGTGGCCGACACGCGCCAGGCGCTCTCCGACCTCGGCGCGGCCGCCCGTGACCGCCTGGGCGACCGGGTGGTGGGCATCACCGGCAGCGTCGGCAAGACCAGCTTGAAGGACCTGCTCGCGTCGACGGCGGCGACGACCTTCGCCACGACGGCGAGCGTCGGCAGCTTCAACAACGAGCTGGGGGTGCCGCTCACGCTCCTGAACGCGCCCGACGGCACCGAGTGCACGGTGCTCGAGATGGGCGCGCGGGGCATCGGCCACATCGCCGAGCTGTGCGCGGTCGGGCGGCCGACCATCGGCGTCGTCACCGTGGTCGCCGCCGTGCACACCGAGGTGTTCGGGTCGATCGACGAGGTGGCTCGCGGCAAGTCCGAGCTCGTCGCCCACCTCCCGGCCCACGGCACGGCCGTCCTCCACGCCGACGACCCGCGGGTGGCGGCGATGGCGGAGGTGGCGCCCTGCCCCGTGCTCACCTTCGGCCAGGACGCCGGCGACGTGCGGGCGCTCGACGTGGTGCTCGACGAGCACCTGCACCCCCGCTTCGCCCTCCACACCCCGTGGGGCGCCACCGACGTGCGCCTCGCCGTCGCCGGGCGCCACCAGGTGGTGAACGCGCTCGGGGCCGCGGCGGCCGCGCTCGCCCTGGGCGTTCCCCTCGACGCCCTCGCCGAGGGCCTGGGCGGTGCTCGCCTGTCGGCCATGCGCATGGACCTGGTCACCACCGCGGCGGGCTATCGGGTCCTCGACGACAGCTACAACGCCAACCCCACCTCGATGGCTGCCGCCCTCCGGGCGCTCGACGAGCTGCCCGCCCAGCGTCGCTTCGCCGTGCTCGGCACCATGGCCGAGCTCGGCGCCGACGAGGCGCCGCTCCACCGTGACGTCGCCACGCTCGCCGCTGAGCTGGGCATCCACGTGATCGCGGTCGACCAGCCCTGGTACGGCGTCGACGAGGCCGATGCGGCACCCGACGCCACCGGCGCGGTCGCCCGGCTCACCGAGCTCGGCCTCGGCGACGGCGACGTGGTGCTGGTGAAGGCGAGCCGGTCGGCGGGCCTCGAGCGGGTGGTCGAGCTGCTCACCCCGCCGAGCTGAGCGCCTCGGTCCCTCGATCGATCCCGAAGCGTCCTGCGGGGCGGTGCGGGAGCAGGTCGCCCCACCAGGCGAGGACGAGGGCGACGACGGCCGAGACCACGAAGACCGCGGTGACGCCGACGTGGTCGATCAGTGCGCCGCCCGCCAGTCCGCCGAAGGGCACGGTGCCGCCGAAGCCCATGATCCACAGGGCCATGACCTTCCCGCGCACCCGGTCGTCGAGGTCCTCTTGGAGCACCGTCGACAGCGAGGTGATGACCGCGAAGTAGACGGCGCCCAGGAGCGCGATGGCCACGTAGGCCGCGGCCGGCTGGCGCACCGCACCGAAGACCGAGATCATCGCCGCGAACCCCACGAGACCGACGCGGGTGAGCGTGGCCTTCGACCGCGAGGCGAACACCGTCCCGATCGACAGGGCGCCGACGACGGCGCCGAAGCCGAAGCAGCCGTAGAGGAAGCCGTACTGCGAGCTCTTCGAGGCGATGCCGAGGTTCACGTCGGCGATGGTCGGGAGCTGGGTGATGAACGGGAGGCAGAAGAACGAGAAGGTGAAGATGATGGCGATGCACTGGCCGATCACCCGGTCGGTGCGGGCCACCTCGATGCCCTCGAAGATGCGGTGCAGGCCCTGGTCGCCGGTGGCCACCGGTGGCGGCAGCGTGACGCGCAGCAGGGCGAGGATCACGAAGCCGAAGCTCAGGGCGTTGAGGAGGAAGACCCACGACGGACCCTGGTGCGCGTAGATCGAGGCCCCGATGAACGGGCCGATCACCCGCGACGCGTTCATCTGGACGCTGTTGAGCGAGATCGCGCCCGACAGGTCGCGGCGCGGGACGAGGATCGGCACGACGGCGCTGAAGATGGGGGCGTACAGGGCGTTGCCGATGCCGATGGCGAGCACCACGAGCAGGAGCAGCGCCTTGTTGGGCTGGGCGGGGGCGCACACGGCGGCCAGGACCACGGAGAAGACGGCCTGTTGGATGCACAGCGCCATGAGCGACCGCTTGCGGTCGTACGCGTCGGCGATCATCCCGCCGACCACCGAGAACGCGAGCAGCGGGCCGAGCTGGGCGGCGATGACCAGGCCGACGAAGAGCCCCGAGCGGGTCAGGTTGTAGGCGAGCGCGCCGAGCACGACGTTCTGCATCCACGTGCCGATGTTCGACGCGAACGCCCCGAGGTAGACGGTGCGGAAGGTGGGGTGGGAGAAGGCGGCGCGCGCCGTGCCGGGCTCGAAGGTGCGGTCGCCCTCGAGCAGGGCGTCCTCCACGTCCTCCGCGCTGATCGCCTCGGCCCGCGCGGGATCGGCGGGATCGTCGGTGGCGGTCATCGTGGGGCGAGCGTACGGGGGCGCGGCGCCGACGCCACAACCGGGCCCTGGACGCGATCGAGGCCGGCCCGGAGGCCGGCCTCGATCGTCGATGCGGAAGGGCGGAACCCTAGAAGCGCCCGGCGTAGGCGGCGCTGAGGCGGATCGTCTTGGCCGCGCCCTCGAGGGTGCCGCCGCCCGTGATCGGGTCGAGCAGGTCGAAGAACTCGACCCGCGACGGGAAGCGCTGCATCATCAGGCGGTGCAGGCGGAAGACCTGCACGGCGTTGGTCCGCTTGCGCTGGTTCTCCGACGACTCCGAGAAGTTGATCATCACGTCGCCGCGGTTCTTCGTCCTGTTGTCGAGGCGGGTGAGCCAGAACGCCTTGCCGGTGGGGTCCGGGGCCCGGTCGAGCACGTTCTGGTACACGAGGTCGATGAAGGCGCTGTTGGACAGGGTGCCGTAGGTCCGCTTGAACTCGCTGGAGTCGGCGAACTTGCGGGCGGCGTTGATCAGGCCCCGGCCGGCGTCGAGCTGGCGCTGCCAGTAGGCGAAGCCGGAGGGGTCCGGCGGCCGCTTGAAGAAGGCCAGGTACAGGCGCACGAGGCGGGCCTCGTCGAGGGTCTGGTCGGTGGGCAGGAGCTCGACGGTGAGCGAGTCCGCGGTGAGCTCGCAGGAGCTGATCCCCGACACCCACTGCGACAGCTGGGTAGAGGTGGGCGCGGTGCCGTTGGCGTCGAGGAACTGCTGGTTGACGAACGCCGTCGGGTTGGCGAACGGGACCACGTCGGTGGTGCAGGGCTGCGTGGTGCTGGTGGTGGTCGACGTGGTCGTCGAGGTGGTGGTGGGAGCGGGGGTGGAGATGGTGAAGGTGATGACCACCTGCGCCGTGCCGCCACCGAGGGCGAACGTCGAGTTCGTGGCCGAGCCGGCCACCCACGACGAGCCGCCGCCGCCACCGCCGGCGCCCTTGCAGCCCGTGGCCGCGTTCTGGCCCTGGGCGCCGCCGGCGTAGCCACCGCCACCGCCGCCGCCGACCACGCTGAGCCCGGCGCCGTCGAACGTGCCGGTCGACGGGGCGGTGCCGCCCGTGCCGTTGGCCTGGTTGACGTTGACGCCGCCGTTGCCGCCCTTGATGCCGTTGTCGGTGCTGCCGCTGTTGCCGCCGTTGCCACCGTTGGCGCCGGCCGGGCCGAAGCCGCCGTCACCGGTGCCGGTGGCGCCGGTGCCGCCGTTGCCGCCCGCACCCGAGGGGGTGCCGGCGCAGTTGCTCACGCCACCACCGCCACCGCCGCCCGCGACCACGAGGGGCGTGCCGTTGCCGCCGTCGATGCAGTCCGGGCCGAGGCAGGCGCCGGAGGCCGCGCCGCCGGCGCCGCCGCCCGCGCCGGGCGTGAGCAGGATGACCGAGCCGCGGCCGCTGGTGCCGCCGGGCGCCCAGCCGTTGGCCACCGAGCTGGTGGCGGCGTCGCTCTGGCCGTTGGCCCCGTTGCAGCCGACGACGGCGGCGAAGACCTGGCCGGGCGAGGCGGCGAAGGTGCCGAACGCCTGGCCGCCCTTGCCGCCGGCCGCCTTGCCGCTCGAGCTCTGCGAGCCGCTCTGTCCGCCGTTGCCGCCGACCGCGGTGATCGACGCCGAGACGGTGTTGGCCGGGGCGGTGGTGGTGTCCTCGACGCCGCAGCCGGTGCCGGGCGACCACGTCTGGGTGGAGATCGTCGGCGGGGCGGTGGTGGTGGTGCCCCCGCCCTGGGTGGTGCTCGTGGAGGCGGGCGTCGTCGTCGTGGTCGTGGCCGCCTGGATCGTGGTGCTCGTCAGGTTGACCTGGGGGTTGGCGTCGCACGACACGGCGATCGAGCCGGCCGCGGTGAGGGTGTAGGCCCCCGTCGCTCGGAACCGCATGCGGAGCACCGAGCCGGCGACGCCGGTGGCCTTGAGCTGGAACGAGAGCGTCGGGGCGGTGAACGAGGCGCCGTTGGCGATCGGCCCGGAGACCGACACGGCGATGTTCGAGCCGCTGACCGACACGTTCTTGGTGCCGAGGTTGGCGCTGCCGCCGCTGAGCGTGGCGGAGCCGGCGACGTAGGAGGCGCCGGTCGGGATCACGAACGTGGTGGTGATGTTCTTGATCTCGGCGCCGCTCGCCGTGCCCGAGCCGGTCGGCGCCAGGGTGACGGTGAACGTGCCGTTCTGGTCGACCGTGGCTGGCGCGGTGGCGTCGAGCTCGTTGATCTGCGTGCCGCCGAGGCCGCAGTTGAGCGACTGGCTCACCACGGTGGCCCCGGCGCTGCCGCCGGTCGCGTTCACGATGGCCAGGCCGGCGACGCCGGCGATCAGGGCCATCAGGACGTGTCGGATCCGTCGCTGTCGCATGTGGTGGCTTCCCCCCAAGGAAGAGCATCGGCCGGCCGTGCAGGCTGCGCGGCCGTGCGAATCCCCACTCTGACACACCGTCAGGTCCAGATTCGAGTCAGTGCTCGGATTCCCCGTGGCGGGTACCGTCGGCGGCATCGACGCGCCCCCGACCTCCTCGCTCCCGCCCCGACCTGCGCCGATGCTCGCGACCGCGCCGGCGACGGCCGGATGGATCGATGCGGCGGTCGAGCGCGGCGGGGCCACGCTCGTGTCGCCCGATCGGGCCACCGCGGTGGTGTGGACCCACGCCGACGATCCCGAAGGCCTGCGGGTGCTGCTCGAGGACCACCCCGGGATCGAGTGGGTGCAGCTGCCGTGGGCGGGCATCGAGCCCTACGTGCCGATCCTCGATCGCGAGCGCGTCTGGACGTGCGCCAAGGGGGTGTACGCCGACCCCGTGGCTGAGCACGCCCTCGCCCTGCTCCTCGCCGGGCTCCGCCACGTCCCCGCCTACGCCCGAGCCCGGACGTGGACCGAGGGCGTGGGCCGCAACCTGTTGGGCGCCGAGGTCGTGATCTACGGCGGGGGCGGCATCGCCGAGGTGCTCGTCGGCCTGCTCGCCCCGTTCCGGTGCCGCATCACCGTCGTGCGGCGCCACCCCGTCGAGATGCCCGGCGTCGCTCGGGTGGTCGCCGCCGAGGACCACCACGACGCGCTCCCCGCGGCCGACGCGGTGGTCCTGGCGCTGCCGCTGGTCTCGGAGACCGAGGGCATCATCGGTGCCGCCGAGCTGGATCTGCTGCCGAACCATGCCTGGATCGTGAACGTGGCGCGCGGGCGCCACGTCCGCACCGATGACCTGGTCGCCGCGCTCCGCGCCGGGACCATCGGTGGTGCGGCCCTCGACGTCACCGATCCCGAGCCCCTGCCCGATGACCACCCGCTCTGGGGCCTCCCCAACGTGCTCATCACCCCGCACACGGGCAACACCAAGGCGATGGCCCGCCCGCTGCTCGGCGCCCGGATCGAGGAGAACGTGCGGCGCTACGCCGCGGGCGAACCGCTCATCGGGCTGGTGGACGTCGACCTCGGCTACTAGAGGTCCCTAGCCTGACGGCCCGACGCCCGAGCAGGGGAGCGACCCACGGCCACCCACTACGAACGCCTCGGCGTCACGCCCGCTGCCTCCACCGCGGAGATCCGGGTGGCGTACCGCGACCTGGCCCGCCGCCTGCACCCCGATCGGGTCCAGGGTGCGAGCGCCGCCGAGCGGTCGCTGGCCGAGCGCCGGATGCGCGAGATCAACGAGTCGTGGGAGGTGCTGCGCGACCCCGCCCGTCGCCGGGCCTACGACGGGGAGCGGCTCGGTGGCGCGCGGCGTGCCTCATCGGCGCCCGCGGCCCGACCTCGCGTCGAGCGGCCGCTCCCCGAGGACGACGACGACCTGGTCGAGGTGCTGCCCCCGATGGGGCGCGTCGGTGCCGGGCTGCTCCGGCACCTGCCGTGGGTCGTCGCGCTCGTCGTGCTCGGGGCGATCTTCTTCGGCAGCGCCTACGCCCGCACCGACGACGGGGAGGGCCCGGCGCCGACGATCGCCACCGCCCACATCGGCGAGTGCCTCGACCTGGAGGCTGGGCCGAGCACCTCGATCGTCCCGTGCGACGGTCCTCACGAGCTCGAGATCGTCACCCGGACGGCGCGCCCCGAGGACTGCCCGGCGGGCACCGAAGCGCGCCGGCTGGCCGGCGACGGCCGCTTCGACTGCGTGCAGGAAGGGTGAGGGCGCCGTAGCGTCGCCGGCCATGGACTTCCGTCGCATCGAGCTCGAAGACCTGGCCGACCAGGTGCGCCAGCGCACCGTCTCCTCCCGGGAGCTGACCGAGCTGGCGCTCGCCCGCATCGACGCCACCAACCCGGCGGTGAACGCGTTCGTCGCCGTCGACGCCGAGCGGGCGCTGGCGGAAGCCGACGACATCGACCGGCGGGTCGCGGCGGGCGAGGACCTCGGGCCGCTCGCGGGCATCCCGATCGGCGTGAAGGACACCGAGGACGCGGTCGGCTTCCGCACCACGCAGGGTTCGGCCCTGTTCGCCGATCGGTCGCCTGCGAGCGCGGACTCCATCCTCGTCGACCGGCTGCGCGAGGCCGGCTGCGTCATCGTGGGGAAGACCAACACGCCGGAGCTCGCGTGGAAGGCCGACACGGACAACCGGATCTTCGGCCGCACCGGCAACCCCTGGTCGCTGGATCGCTCGGCGGGCGGCTCCTCGGGCGGCTCGTCGGCGGCGGTGGCGGCCGGGATGGTCCCCCTCGCCACGGGATCCGACGGTGGCGGGTCGCTGCGCATCCCGGCGTCGCTGTGCGGGCTCACGACCATGAAGGCGTCGCTCGGCCGAGTCCCCGCCGGCGGCCCGACGCCGCCCGGCTGGGCCGACCTGTCGAGCAAGGGGGTGCTCTGCCAGAGCGCCCGGTCCACTGCGTACGCGCTCGACGCGGTGATCGGCCCCGACCCCACCGACCTGCGGGCGCTGCCGATGCCCGACGAGTCGTGGCGCGACGCCGTCGAGGACGTCCACGCGCCGCTGCGGGTGCTGTGGTCGCCGACGCTCGGCTACGCCGTGCTCGACGACGAGGTGCGCGCCGCGTGCGAGGCCGCCGTCCGACGACTCGAGGACCAGGGCACCGAGGTCATCGTCGTCGACGACGTGTTCGACGAGGATCCGGCGGTTCCGTGGCTGCAGCTGTCGCTGCTCGCCAACCTGCGCGTCGTGCAGCAGGCTGACCCCGACGGCGCCCGCTGGAGCGAGCTCGACGAGCCCCTCGCCTCGATGCTCGCCTGGGTGCGCGACACCGCCTCGGTGACCACGGCGCTCGAGTCGTCCGACGTGGCCCACCGCCTCAACCTGCGGCTCGTCGAGCTGTTCCACCGGGCGCCGCTGCTCCTCACGCCCACCGTGGCCGGCCAGACGCCGGTCGGCAGCGACTACGGCACGGTCAACGGCGTCCAGGACATCGCGTGGGTGCGCTACACGTACGGGTTCAACCTCACCCGATCGCCGGCCGGGTCGGTGCCCGTCGGCTTCACGTCCGACGGCATGCCCATCGGCCTGCAGGTGGTGGGTCCTCAGCACGCCGACGTGGCGGTGCTGCGCCTCCTCGCCCTCATCGAGCAGGTGGTGGAGGTCGACCGGCCTTGTCGCTACGAGCCCTGATCCGTTCGAGGTGGAGGCCCCGCGGAGGGCCGCGCTAGGGTGCCTCCTCCGCACGGGCGTATGGCTCAGTTGGTTAGAGCGCTGCCTTCACACGGCAGAGGTCACAGGTTCGAATCCTGTTACGCCCACCAGACAACCCCAGGGTCCGAGGCGCTCGCCTGGTGCGGCTGGCGATCCTCGGGGGCCGGTGTCCCCGGTTCGACTCCATCCTGTGCGGCCACCGAACGTCCGAGGAAGGATCTCGGCTCCCGTCGCACGAAGCTCGAGCGGGATCTAGCCCACGCCAGTGCGACCGCGCCGGTCCTCGAACGACTCCATCGCGAGCCGGATGGCGATCACGATGAGCACCGCTCCCAGGCCCAGGAAGGCCCACTGCCACCAAGAGTCGCGCGTCTGGCTGAACCAGATGGCACAGGCCGCGATGAGCGGGACCAAGGCGAGCGGATGTCGGGCACCCAGCGCCACTCGCAGCCCAGCAGATGTCGCCATCATCACGATCATCGCAACCGTTGGGGCCATGCGCAGACCATACGTATAGCGTCGACCGTCGTCAACGGAGCGCCCTGCGCATTCGGCGGGGAGGGGTCCCAGCGGGGTGCATGGGGGCTCAGGCCGGGGCTACCTCGACCGGGATGCCGTTCACCGCGGCGTTGTTCGAGATCGGGTCGTAGAGGTCGGCGGGAGCCAGCAGGTTGCTGTTGACGCCTGCGTGTTCGTTCGCGACCGAGAGCTGCGTGCCGGGGAGCCCGTGGCCCCAGCCGTGGGGCAGCGAGACCACGCCGGGCATCATCTCGTCGCTGACCTCGACGGGCACGTCGACCGCACCGGCCTCGGAGCGCACCGTGGCGACGGCGCCGTCGGCCACGCCGCACCGGGCGGCGTCGTCGGGGTGGATGAGCAGCGTGCAGCGGTCCTTGCCCTTCACCAGCACCTTCACGTTGTGCATCCACGAGTTGTTCGAGCGCAGGTGCCGGCGCGACACCAGCACCAGGCCCTCGGCCGGACGGTCGAGGCGGGCTCGCAGCCGGCCGACGTCCGCGGTGATGTACGGCGGCGCCAGCTCGATCATCCCCGACGGCGTGCACACCACCTCCTCCGCCCGAGGGACCATCGGGCCGAGGTCGATGCCGTGAGGCGCCGCTTGGAAGTCGGCCAGGGCGAGGCCCTCGGGCACCTCGCCGTAGCGATCGCCGAACGGACCGGTGCGGATCGTCAGGTCGAGGAGGCGCTCGGCGCCGCGGCCCGCCGACGCGGCCAGGACCACGGCTGGGTCGACGCCCTTCATCTCGCACAGGGCGGTGATGAACGCATCGTCGAGGCCGTCCACGTCGAGGTCCTCGTGAGGCAGGCCCATGCACAGGGCGCCGAGGCGCAGCAGGATCTCGTACTCGTCGGGCCGGCCGTCGATGGGCGCGAACAGCGGGTCGGACCAGCGCCCGGCCGACCCGGTGGCGAACGCCCAGAGGAGATCGTCGAAGTGGGGCTGCTCGAGCGACGACAGGCCCGGGAGGATCACGTGGGCGTGGCGGGTGGTCTCGTTGCGCCAGTTGTCGACGCAGATCAGGGCGTCGAGCTGGGGGAGGGCGGCGTCGAGGCGCCCCGCGTTCGGCGTGGAGAGCACCGGGTTGCCGGCGACGGTGATCAGGAGCTTGATCTGCCCCTCGCCCGGGGTGTCGATCTCCTCGGCCAGGCACGACACCGGCACCTGGCCCAGCACCTCGGGGATGGCTCGCACCCGGCTGCGCCAGCGGCCGAACTCGTAGCCGTTCGGGAAGCTCGGGTCGGGGAGCGAGGCGGTCGTCCAGACGACCGGCGTGGCCCACATCATCCCGCCTGGCGAGTCGAAGCCCCCGGTGAGGACGTTCACCACGTCGACCAGCCAGGACGCCAGCGTCCCGAACTCCTGGTTGCACAGCCCGATGCGGCCGTAGAGGGCGCCGGGCGCCGCCGCGGCGAGATCGCGAGCGAGGCGCCGGATGGTGTCGGCCGGTACCTGGCAGGTGGCCGCCACCGCCTCGGGGGTGAACGGCTCGGCCAAGCGGCGCACCTCGTCGACGCCAGCCACCTTGCCGTCGACGGCGCCGAGGTCCACGAGGCCCTCGGCGAAGAGCACCTGCACCATGGCGAACAGGAGGAGGGCGTCGGTGCCCGGGACGATGGGGATCCACTCGTCCGCGTGGTCGGCGGTGCCGGTGCGCCGGGGATCGATGACCGTGACCCGACCGCCCTCGGCCCGGATGCGGTCGAGGTGCCCGACCACGTCGGCGCAGGCCATGAGGCTGCCCTGGGACGCCTGCGGGTTGCCGCCCATGATCACGACGTGGCGCGCCCGCTTGAGGTCGATCGTCGGGATCGACCACATGTTGCCGTACATCAGCGCGGCGGCCACGTTCTTCGGCCACTGGTCGACGGTGCCCGCCGAGTAGATCGTCGGGAAGCCCGCCATCCCGATGAAGGGCCCCACGCCCCGGCCGAGCGCGAAGTTGTGGGCCACCGGGTTGCCGATGTAGGTGGTCATCGCGGCGGGGCCGTGCTGGGCGCGCACCTGGGCGATGAGCTCCTCGCAGCGGCGGAACGCCTCGTCCCAGGTGACCTCGCGCCACTCGTCGCCCTCGCGCACCATCGGCACCCGGAGGCGATCGGGGTCGTGGTGCAGGTGACCGATCGTCGTGCCCTTCGGGCAGAGGTGGCCCTTCGACCAGACGTCGTCGCGGTCGGCACGGATCGTGCCCACCCGTCCGTCGGTGACCTGCAGCTCGAGGCCGCACATGGCCTCGCACAGCGGGCAGGTGCGGAGGTGGATCGAGTCGGCCACGGGTCCCCCTGGTGGCTCGGCAGCGCGTCGCCGCGGACCCTACGTCAGCGCAGGCCGGCCGGCCCGGGAGCCGGGCGGTGGGCGGGGAGGCCGGCCGTGCCACCATGGCCCGGTGCCCGCTGCGCCCCGCCCCGTGCCGATCCGCGACGACGTGATCCGCCTCGGCCAGCTCCTCCAGCTGGCCGGCATCGTCGACTCGGGCTCGGACGCCAAGCTCGTCCTGCTCGGCGGCGAGGTCCTGGTCAACGGTGCGGTCGAGACCCGGCGGGGCCGCCAGCTCCGGGCCGGCGACGAGGTCGAGGTGTTCGGCGAGCGCGTGGTGGTGGCGTCCGAGGCCTGATCAGGCGTCGGCGAGCCGGGCGATCACCGGCGCCATGGCATCGAGGGCGTCGAGGCTGAGGCCGATCGAGGCGATCCCGAACCGCTCCCGGCGAGCGACGAGGTCGTCGGCGATCTGCTCGACGGTGCCGCAGAGGGCGTGGGGGGAGGCGAGGGCCTCGGTCGGCGTGAGCCCGAGCGCGGGCGCGAGGGCCTCGGCCGTACCCTCCCGATCGTCGGTGACGATGGCCAGGTGGATGCGGGTGTGCAGCTCGATGCGCTCGAAGCGGGCGCCCGCCGCGTCGCGCACCCAGCCGATCTTGCGGTCGGTGGCCGCCGCGGTGGCGTCGGGGCCCGCCGACGCGTCGATCACCCCGTGGGGCAGCGCCGGGTTCAGCCCGACGATGTCCGCGTGGCGTCCGGCCAGCTCGAGCACCTTGCGCCCGCCGCCGCCCACGAGCAGCGGGAGCGGCTGCTGCACCGGCTTGGGCGAGCCGCTCAGACCCCGGATCGCGTAGTGCTCGCCCTCGAAGGTGCACGGGCCCTCCGACAGCAGTCCGCGCACCACGTGGATCGCCTCCTCCAGGCGGGCGATCCGGACCGACGGCGGGTCCATCTCGATCCCCGCCGCCTCGTAGTCGCTCGTCATCCAGCCGGCGCCGAGGCCGAGCTCGAAGCGGCCCTCGCTCAAGATGTCGAGCGTGGCCGCCTCCTTGGCCAGCACGGCGGGATGCCGGTAGTCGTTGCAGAAGACCAGGGCCCCGACGCGCAGCGTCGTCGTGGCGTCGGCGGCGGCCATGAGCGCCGCCACGGGCGAGAGCTGGTCGTCGAGGTGGTCCGAGACGGTGAGCCGGTGGCAGCCGAGGTCTTCGACCTTGCGGGCGAGGTCGCGCCAGCGCCGAGCCGTGATGTCGGGCGGCGACGAGCACTGGATGCCGAAGCGGAACGGGGGGAGCGATGCGGGCACGGGACCACCGGGAGGGGAGAGGGGCACCGGTTGGACCGGCGGCGGGCTCCGATGGTTGCAGGTCGCTAGCTCGCGCTCGCGCCCCGAGCGCCTTCGCCGTTCTCGTCCACGAGGGCGAGCAGGTCGCCGCGGGCGCGAGCCACCCTCGACCGGATCGTTCCCACCGGGCACCCGATCGCGTCGGCGGCGTCCTCGTAGGAGAAGCCGAGCAGCTGGGTCAGCACGAAGGCCTCGCGGCGCTCGGGCGAGAGGCCGGCGAGCGCCTCCGCCAGCTCGACCGGCACGTCGCCTGGGAGGTCGGCGGCGGCTCCCGGCGTGGTGGCCTCGGGGGGCTGGGCGAGCACCTTGTCGATGAGGCGGAGGCGGCGGGCGAGCGAGCGGCGTTCGTCGAGGCAGGTGTTGCGGGCGACGCCGAGCAGCCAGGTTCGCGGCGAGCTGTCGCCGCGGAAGTTGTGCAGGGAGCGCAGGGCGCGGACGTAGGCGGCCTGGGTGGCGTCATCGGCCTGGCCGGGGCCCACCAGGTGCGCGCAGTAGCGCCACACGTCGTCGATCGTGCGGGCCACGAAGGCGGCCTCGGCGTCGCGGTCGCCGTCGGCGGCCCGAACGATGAGCACCGAGAGGTCCTCGTCGCCGCGGACCGGTGGGTGCGTGCGGCGGCGGCTCAGGCGCCCGGGCGCCCTCACGCGTCGACCGTCACGGTGCCGGTCATCCCCTCGTGGATGGTGCAGAAGAACTCGTAGGTGCCCGGCTCGGAGAACGTGGCCGACTCGATCGCCCCGGGCTCGAGGTCGTCGGCCACCACCGCCGCGCCCAGCCGCCGGACGAGGTGGTGGGTGCTCGACCCGGTGTTGCGCCACTCGACGGTGGTGCCCGCCGCCACCTCGACGTCGGCCAGGTCGAACGACCGGCCGTCGGCATCGATCAGGACCTCGGGCTGCGCCAAGGGTGTGGTGGTGGCGGGTGGGCGATCCCGGCCGGGTGTGGCGGCGAACCCGACCGCCACGGCGACGATCGCAACGAGCGCCAGCGCCCCCCGCCGGGCCAGCTGTCGTGCGGCACTGCGACCGGGCGGCACCTGGGCCCGCTCCTCGAGGACGCGGGCCATCAGGTCGCCGTGGTCGACCGGTGGCGCCATCCGCCGACGCCGTCGCTCCTGCTCGAACTCGTGGAGCAGCGCCCGGCAGGAGGAGCACGAGGCCAGGTGGGCGTCGAGGCGCGCCCGCTCGGCGGCGAGCACCTGGTCGTCGGCGGCGGCCGACACCAGCTCGAACCAGTCGGGGCAGGTCATCTGGACCATGGGTCGTCGCCGCGCGTCGGGCGGTTCCCGCGCGCGGCATCGCCAACGGTACCGAGCGTCCGGCGCGCTCGGCAGGTTCGCACGGGCCTCCCAGCGAACCGTGAGGTTGCCGCCCGAGCATCGTC
>Ga0116151_10002430_pt1 | contig 17127 bp, 17 predicted proteins | sample AD_UKC117_MetaG_FD_89893 | JGI IMG/M metagenome (GOLD analysis project Ga0116151, IMG submission 89893) | Active sludge microbial communities of municipal wastewater-treating anaerobic digesters from Hong Kong - AD_UKC117_MetaG | ecosystem: Engineered > Bioreactor > Anaerobic > Digestate...
AGCAGGCCGAGCACGTTCGCCGGGTCGGCGATGGCGAGGCGCAGCGCGTTGGTCTCGGGCGTCTCCTGGCGCTCGGGCCGCTGGCGGGGCGACTCGATGCGCACCCGGGGTCGGATGCCGCCGCTGCGGATCGAGGCGCGGAGGCGGTCGGGGTCGAGCTGGCACCGCCCAGCGATCGCCATCACGTACTGGTCGCGGACGAACTCGTTGGGGTGCTCGGCCACGGCCGCCAGCGCCGTCTCCGCGGCCCGACCGCGACCTTCGGGGGTCCGCAGGTCGGCAGCGGCGAGGATGCGGTCGACCCGGAAGCCGAGGAAGGGCTGGGCGTGCTCGATCGAGGCCCGCAGGGCGTCGGGGTCCGAGCGGGCCAGGTCGGCCGGGTCGCCCCCGGGCGGGAGGGCGGCGACGGCCACCTCCACCTCGTGCTTGCGCTCCCACTCGTAGACCCGGTCGGCGGCGGCCTGGCCGGCGGCGTCGGGGTCGAAGGCGAGCACCAGCTTGGGGGCGAAGCGCTGCAGGGTGCGCACGTGGTCGTCGGTGAGGGCGGTGCCGCACGTGGCCACCGCCCGGTCGAGGCCCACGGCGGCGAACCCGATCACGTCGGTGTAGCCCTCGCAGATGATCACCTCGTTGCTGCGCACCGCCTCGTCCTTGGCCCAGTTGAGCCCGTAGAGGACCTTGCTCTTGCGGTAGAGCGCGGTCTCGGGCGTGTTCTGGTACTTGGGCGGCCGACCGCCCGGCAGCATCCGGCCACCGAAGCCGATCGGATCGCCCTGCGGGTCGAAGATCGGAAAGAGGATGCGGGCCCGGAAGAAGTCGTTGGTGCCGCCCCGCTTGCTCTCCCGGCCGAGCCCCGCGTCGCGCAGCACCTTCGGCGAGAACGGCAGGGCCTTCACCAGCTGATCCCAGTCATCGGGCGCCCAGCCCACCTTGTAGCGACGGACGGTGTCGCCGTCGAAGCCCCGCTCGCGCAGGTAGTGGCGGGCGGCGCCGCTGTCGGCGCCGGTGAGGAGGCGTTCGTGGTACCAGTCGACCGCGGCGACCATCGCCTCGCGCAGCTTGCCGCGCGCCTCGCGCCGCTCGCCCTCGTTGCGGTCCGTGTACCGCAGGGCGATGCCGGACTTGGCGGCCAGGAACTCGACGGCGCCCTGGAAGTCGAGGTGGTCGATGTCGCGCACGAACGAGATCACGTCGCCCTTGGCCTGGCAGCCGAAGCAGTAGAAGACGCCCTTCTCGGCGTTCACCGAGAACGACGGGCTCTTCTCGCCGTGGAACGGGCACAGCCCCGACCAGTTGGCGCCCTGCTTCTTCAGCTGGGTGTGGGCCGACACGACCGCGACGATGTCCGCGCTGTCGCGGACCCGTTGCACGTCGTCGTCGAGGATGCCCACGGGCCGGACGGTACCAGCGCCTCCCCGGGCCGCGACCCGCCCCGGGCACCCGCAGTGCGGCCGCTACTGGTCGGCGTCGAGGTGCTCGTCGATGGTGGGACGCTCGCCCGGCTCGGCCTGGTCGGTCGCCGGCGGCATGACCACCTCGTCGCCGCCCGGCACCTGCGCCTCGACGCGTGCGTCGTCGCGCTTGTCGGCGGCGAGCGACGCCACCATCGTGATGGTGAGCAGCACGCTGATCACCACCAGGGAGCTCCAGGTGGGCGGGTGGATCCCGAAGAAGAAGCTGGCGAGCATCTTGAGGCCCACGAACGACAGGATCAGCCCGAGGCCCACGTTGAGGTACCGGAACTTGTCCTGCATCCCGTTGAGCAGGAAGTACAGAGACCGCAGGCCCAAGATGGCGAAGGCGTTCGAGCTGAACACGATGAACTGCTCGTGGCTCACGGCCAGGATCGCCGGGATCGAGTCGACGGCGAAGACCACGTCGGTGGTCTCCACCATGATCAGCACGGCGAGCAGCGGGGTGGCGAGGCGACGGCCGTTGCGCATCGTGAACAGCTTCTGGCCGTCGTAGTCGGGCGTGGACGGGATGAGCCGGTTGACGATCTTGAGCACCGGGTTGTTCTCCGGGTGCACCTCCTGGTCGTCGTGGGTGGCGATCTTCCAGGCGCTGTAGAGCAGCACCAGGCCGAAGATCGCGAGCACCCACTCGAACGCCTCGATCAGCGCCACCCCGGCGAAGATGAAGATCGCCCGCAGGATCAGCGCCCCGAAGATGCCCCAGAACAGGGTGCGGAACTGGTACGCCTTCGGCACCGCGAAGTAGCTGAAGATCACCGCCCACACGAACACGTTGTCGATCGACAGCGACTTCTCGATCAGGTAGCCCGAGATGTACTCGCCGGCCGCCTGCCCGCCGTGCCAGGCGAAGATGACGCCGGTGAACGCCACGCCGATGGCGATCCACACCGACGACTCGATGGCCGCCTCCTTGAAGGTGATCTCGTGCGCCGTGCGGTGCACGAGCAGGAGGTCGGCGATGATGAGCACGGCGATGAACCCCACGAAGAGGGCCCACTGCCACGGGTGCACGTCGAACGACGCGAAGTGGTCGGCGCGGCTGCTGGACTCGGCCAGCACGACGGGGAACATGGCAGGGCGCTCCGGCTGATCGGCGGATCGTGGTGATCGGGTTCTCGTTCAGCCGGAAGTCTCTCCGCCCCCGTGGGGACCAACCACCCCGGGTGCCGCGCGGGCACCGTGCTGACGTTGTGGCTGCGAGGGATACTCCCTCCCGGGCCCCGCCACCCTACCCGGGGCGCTCCGCCACCAGCGCGAACATGAGCGGCAGCCGGGGCGATCCCTCCGGCAGGCGGAACGTTCCGTCCTCGCGGCGCACCAGGTCGGGCCAGCGGGCGAACAGCGTGTGGTCGTGCTCCTCGAACGCCGTGATCCGCAGGCCTCGCTCGAGGAGCACGGTGAGGATCTCGCCCATCGTGTGCTGGTGCTCGACGGTCTCGTTGTGCGCGGTGGCGGCGCCGTCGGCCGCGTAGCTGCCCTCGTCGTCCCAGACGAGCGGCTCGTCGCTGAAGTAGTCGTAGGCCACGGTGCGGTCCGCGTCGGCGAAGACGTGGCTGAACGGGTGGAACTCCGACAGGAGCAGGCGCCCGCCCGGGCGGACGAGGGCGGCCACCACGTCGGCCCAGCGGGCCAGGTCGGGCAGCCAGTTGATCGCCCCGAGGCCGGTGTAGACGAGGTCGAACACCTCGCCACCCAGGGCCTCCACCGCGTCGTAGACGTCGGCGCACACGAACCGGGCGTCGAGGTCGAGCTCGGTGGCCAGGGCGCGGGCCGCATCGACCGCCGGCTGGGAGAAGTCGAGGCCGACCACCGACGCGCCGAGGCGCGCCCAGCCCATCGTGTCGAGCCCGAAGTGGCACTGGAGGTGGGCCAGGCGCAGGCCGGCCACGTCGCCGGCGAGGCGCTGCTCGAACGGCTCGACCGTCTGGCGGCCGGCCTTGAACCCCTCGACGTCGTAGAGCTCGGAGGCGACGTGCAGCGGCGTGCGCTCGTCCCACCACGCCCGGTTCAGCTCCCGCCAGTCGGCCACCGACGAGCCCCGATCAGAGGCCGAGGCGGGCGCGGACCACCTCGACGATCCCCTCGAGCGGCACCCGCTCCTGCTCCATGGTGTCGCGGTCGCGCAGGGTGACCGCGTGGTCGTCGAGGGAGTCGAAGTCGTAGGTGATGCACAGCGGGGTGCCCAGCTCGTCCTGGCGCCGGTAGCGCTTGCCGATGTTCTGGGTCTCGTCGTAGTCGCACATGAGGTGCGGCTGGAGCTGGGTGAGCAGCTCCTGGGCCGGGCCGGTGAGCTCGGGCTTCTTCGACAGCGGCAGCACGGCCACCTTGTAGGGCGCCAGGCGGGGGTGCAGGTGGAGCACGACGCGCGTCTCGCCGCGCACCTCCTCCTCGTCGTAGGCGGCCATGAGGAAGGCCATCATCGTGCGGGTGGCGCCCGCCGCCGGCTCGATGACGTGGGGCGTGTAGCGCTCGTTCGTGGCCGGGTCGAAGTAGTCGAGCTTCTCGCCCGACGCGGTGGCGTGGGCGGTGAGGTCGTAGCTGCCCCGGTTGGCGATGCCCTCGAGCTCGTCCCAGCCCCACGGGAACAGGAACTCCACGTCGGCCGTGCCCGACGAGTAGTGGCTGAGCTCGTCGGCCTCGTGGTCGCGCAGGCGCAGCTGCTCCGCCGGCATGCCGAGGTCGAGGTACCACTGGAAGCGCTCGTTGCGCCAGTACTCGTACCACTGCTGCGCCTCGGCGGGCGGCACGAAGAACTCCATCTCCATCTGCTCGAACTCGCGGGTGCGGAAGACGAAGTTGCCGGGCGTGATCTCGTTGCGGAAGCTCTTGCCGATCTGGGCGATGCCGAACGGCGGCTTCTTGCGGCTGGTGTTGAGGACGTTGGCGAAGTTGGTGAACATGCCCTGGGCCGTCTCGGGCCGGAGGAACACCTCGGCACCCGATCCCTCGACCGGTCCGGCGTAGGTCTTGAACATCAGGTTGAACTGGCGGGCCTCGGTGAAGCTGTCGCGCTTGCCGCAGTTCGGGCACTGGTTCGGGTCGTCGAGCTTGTCGAGGCGGAACCGCTCCTTGCAGTTCTTGCAGTCGACGAGCGGGTCGGTGAAGTTCGCCAGGTGGCCCGAGGCCTCCCACACGGCGGGCGGCGAGAGGATGGCGGCGTCGAGGCCGAGCACGTCGTGGCGCATCTGCACCATCGAGCGCCACCAGGCGTCCTTCACGTTGCGGAGCATCAGCACCCCGATGGGCCCGTAGTCGTAGGTGCTGCGGAATCCGCCGTAGATCTCCGAGCTGGGGAACACGAAGCCGCGGCGCTTCGTGAGGTTGACGACCTTGTCGAACAGTTCGGGATCGGGGGCAGCGTCAGGCATAGGGGTCCGAGGTTAGCGACGCCCCCACCCCTCGCCCGAAGGCCTTCCCGCCCTGCCCCGGAGCGCTCGCTAGGGTTCGGCCGTGACCGCGATCGGCTATCCGAGAGACCCCACGGCCGTCGTCGGCCGTCGCATCCTGGCCTACGGCATCGACCTGGTGATCGCCTTCGCCGTGGTCGGTGCGCTGCTCGTGCCGTTCTGGAACGACCACGCGGTCCGGCGCGACTCGGCCACCTTCTCGTGCCCCGAGTCGTCCACCTCCTTCGAGCCCGGCGGGTCGAGCTCGAACTTCTGCTTCGACCTGGGCGACGAGGTCGTGTACCTCCCCGAGGAGCAGGCCAACCAGCTCACGGAGCGGTTCTACGGCGTCTGGGCGCTGGTCAGCCTGGTGAACCTGGTGGTCCTCCAGGGCCTCACCGGGGCGTCGGTCGGCAAGCTGCTCACCGGCCTGCGCGTCGTCCGCAGCGACGGGCGCACCGCCCACATCGGCTGGGCCGCCCTGCGCTGGATCGTGCTCATCGTGGACTCGTTCTGCTGCTTCCTCCCCGGCGCCGTCCTCGTGTTCTCCACCAAGGGCCACCGACGCCTCGGCGACATGGCGGCCTCGACGTTCGTCGTGTCGCGGCGCGACGTGGGCCAGCCCGTGGTGGTCCCCGGCGTCACCGGCCCCCAGTACGCCGACCCCTCGGCGTGGAGCGGTGCGGCCGCCCCGGGGTGGGCTCCGCCGCCCGCCGGGCCGGGCTGGGGCGCTCCCGTGCCGCCGTCGGCACCGGCCCCCACCGGCGACGGCCCCACGTGGGACGAGGCCCGCAACACCTACATCCAGTACGACCGCAACAACGGCCAGTGGGTGCAGTGGGACGACGGGGCCAACGCGTGGAAGCCCATCGACACCTGAGCGGCGCGGCTACTCGAGCACGCCCACCGAGCGCAGCCGGCGCTCCAGGTGGTGCTCCATGACGCGCGTGGCGAGCTGATCGACCTCGTGGGTGGCCGGCGAGGCCGGCTCGGCGAGCGCGCTCGCCAACCGGCCGCCCAGGATGTCCTGGAGGAGGCGCACCGCCTCGGGCGAGAGCCGGGTGCCGCGCCGGTGGTCCGCGCAGAGCAGGCCGCCCTCGATCGGATCGAACGACACGAGGTCGTCGGCACGCTCGCAGTGGACGCAGTGCTCGACCAGCGGGCGGAAGCCCTCGAGCGCCAGCGCCTTCCAGTGCAGGCCGGCGACCACCAGGGCGCTGTTGCGCTGCTCGAGCGCTCGCAGGGCGCCGAGCAGCATCCGGTAGAGGTCGGGGTTGGGCTCGCGCTCGAGCGACAGCTGGTCGGCGGCTTCGAGCATGGTGACCGCCCGCGTCAGGCGATCGAGGTCCTCGCGGATGGCCTTGAAGTGGTCGGCCGTCTCGGCCTGGGTGACGATGTCGAGCTCACGGCCCTCGTAGAGCTGCAGGGCGACGTGGCTCGTGGGCTCGAGGCGCGCCCCGAACTTCGACTTGGTCTTGCGCACGCCCTTGGCCACGGCGCGCACCTTGCCGTGGCGCTCGGTGAGGAACGTGACGATCCGGTCGGCCTCGCCGAGCTTGTGGGTCCGCAGCACGATCCCGTGGTCTCGGTAGAGCGACACGGCGCCGCGACCGCCCTACGACGACACCTTGCCGAAGCGGCGCTCGCGCGACTGGTACTCGCGGATGGCGTCGGCCAGGTGCTGCTTGCGGTAGTCGGGCCAGAGCACGTCGGTGAACACCAGCTCGCTGTAGGCGTTCTGCCAGAGCAGGTAGTTCGAGATCCGGAACTCGCCCGACGTGCGCACCACCACCTCGGGGTCGGGCATCGTCGGGTCGTAGAGGCGGGCCCGGATCGCCTTCTCGTCGATCTTGTCGGGCTTGACGCCGTCGGCCACGAGCTGCTTCACGGCATCGATGATCTCGGCCCGACCGCCGTAGTTGAAGGCGATGGTGAACGTGAGCCCGGTGTTGTGGCGCGTCAGGTCCTCGGCCAGAGGATGCGGCCCATCACGCCCCGGGGCACCCGCCAGTCGCGCCGACCGATGAACTGGATGCGCACGTTGCGCGAGTGCAGGTCCTCGGCGTGGCGCTCGAGGATCCCCTTGTTGAAGCCCATCAGGTAGCGGACCTCGTCGGGCGGCCGCTTCCAGTTCTCGGTGCTGAACGCGTACACGGTGAACCAGTCGAGGCCCAGCTCGATGGCCCCGTCGAGGGTGTCGAACAGCGCCTCCTCCCCCGCCGCGTGGCCGTCGGTGCGCTTGAGCCCTCGCTGGGTGGCCCACCGCCCGTTGCCGTCCATCACCGCCGCCACGTGGCGCGGGATGCGAGCGGGATCGATGCCGGTGAGGTCCACGGCTGGCAACCTACCGTCCGATCGCGTCCCATCCCGGGCACTGGGAGGCGTCCCCACGACGAGGAGAGGATGCGGTGAAGGACAAGATCGAGGCGCTGCGGCGCCGCTGGCCGTGGTTCGACCGGGCGATGGACGTGCAGGAGCGCGTCGGGGAGATCAACGGAAGCTTCCTGGCCTCCGGGGTCACCATCACCATGTTCCTGTCGCTGTTCCCGCTGCTCCTGGTGGCCATCGCGGTCGTCGGGTTCATCGCCGCGGGCGACGCCACCGTGGCGCCCCGGCTGATCGAGAACCTGGGCCTCACCGGCGCCGCGGCCGACGCGCTCACCTCCACGCTCGAGCACGCGTCCGACACCCGGCGCGCCGCGTCCGTCGTCGGCCTCCTCGGCCTCGCCTGGTCGGGCTCGGGTGTCGCCGCCGCGCTCATGCAGGCGGTGCGGGCCCCGTGGCAGGAGCGGATCGAGGGCATGCGCGACCGGTTCCTCGGCATCGGCTGGCTGGTGGCGGCGGCGATCCTCTTCGCGGTGTCCATCGGGCTCGGCGGGGTGCTCAACGTGCTGCCCGACTGGGCGCCGGCGCCGGTGGCCACGCTGCTGTCCATCGCCTTGGGCCTGGCAGTGGAGGTCACGCTCTTCGTCTGGATGTTCTGGGGGCTCGGCAGCCGCCGGGTCGGGGTCCGGCCGCTCCTGCCGGGAGCGCTGGTGGCAGCGGCCGGCTTCGAGGTGCTCAAGCTGGCCGGGACCGTGCTGGTGCCGCGCCTCGTGGCATCGTCGTCCGCGCTCTACGGCTCGCTCGGCATCATCTTCGCCGTGCTCGCCTGGCTGGCGCTCTTCGCCCGGCTCATCGTGTACGCCTCGACGCTCAACGCGGTGCGCTGGGAGGTGGCCGAGGGCACGCTCGAGGTGCCGATCGCCGTGCCCAAGCTGCCGGGGCGGATCCCCATCGCGGCCACCCGGGGCGGGGTCATGCTCGACGCCGACGACCCCGAGCCCTCGGTGCCCGGCGAGCCCTGAGGCGACCGGTACCCTCGCCGGGTGCCCCCGTCGGATCGAGCGATCGCCGCCCTCGCCACGCTCGCCGCCGCCATCCCGGGCGGCGAGCGACGGGTGCCCCAGGAGCAGATGGCCGGGGCCGTGGCCGACGCCATCGGGTCGGGGCGCCACCTGCTCGCCCAGGCGGGCACGGGCACCGGCAAGAGCTTCGCCTACCTCGTGCCGGCGATCCTCGCCGGCAAGCGGGTCGTCGTGGCCACCGCCACCAAGGCCCTCCAGGACCAGCTGGCTGGCAAGGACCTGCCGTTCCTCGAGGAGCACCTCGGCCGAGAGGTCACCTTCGCCGTGCTCAAGGGCCGCTCGAACTACGTGTGCCGCCAGCGCATCGCCGAGATCTCCGGCGCCGGCCAGCTCGCCCTCGACGGGTTGGCCGACCGGGCCTCGCCCTCCGAGCTCAGCGCGCTCAAGCTGTGGGCGGCCAGCACCCCCACGGGCGACCGGGCCGAGCTCTCGGCCGAGCCGTCGCCCCAGGCGTGGGCCGCGGTCAGCGTGTCGGCCCAGGAGTGCCCGGGCGCCCGGCGCTGCCCGAGCGGCGGCGCGTGCTTCGCCGAGGCGGCCCGCCAACGCGCCGCCGAGGCCGACGTCGTCGTGGTGAACCTGCACCTGCTCGGCCTCGACCTCGCCACCGGCGGCGCGATCCTCCCCGAGCACCACCTCGTGGTGGTCGACGAGGCCCACCAGCTCGAAGACGTCATCTCCGACACGTCGGGCTACGAGCTCTCGGCCGGGCGCTTCGCCAACCTGGCCCGATCCGTGCGGGCCATCCTCGACGACCCGGCGGCGGTCGACGACCTCGAGACCTCGGGCGACCTGCTCTCCGCGGTGCTCACCGAGCACGTCGATCGGCGCCTGCGCGGGGCCCTGCCCGTCGAGGTGGCCGACGCGCTGGCGCTCATCCGCGCTCGCCTCGACCGGGTGATGGCCAGCCTCCGCAAGGTGCCCGACGACGCCCCCGACGACGTCAAGACGCGCAAGGAGCGCGCCGTGCAGCTGACCACCACCGTGATGGCCGACGTCGTGGGCGCCGCCGAGGTGCCCGAGACCTCGGTGGCGTGGGTGGAGGGCCCGAGCCACCACCCGAAGCTGTGCGTGGCCCCGCTCGACGTCTCCGAGCTGCTGCGCGCCCGGCTGTGGGAGCAGACCACCACCGTGCTCACCAGCGCCACCCTCCCCGCCGGGCTGGCCGAGCGGGTCGGGCTGGTGGCGGGCAGCTTCGACCAGCTCGACGTGGGCAGCCCCTTCGACTACGACGCCAACGGCCTCCTCTACTGCGCCGCCCACCTGCCCGACCCCCGCTCCGACGCGTTCGACCCGGCCGTCCACGAGGAGCTGGGGGCGCTCATCGCCGCCGCAGGCGGTCGGACCCTCGCCCTGTTCACCTCGTACCGGTCGATGGATCGCGCCGTCGAGGCGCTGCGCGGCGAGCTGCCCGGCCCGCTGCTGTCGCAGCGCGACCTGCCGAAGCCGGCGCTCGTCGAGGCGTTCACCAACGACGAGTCGGCCAGCCTCTTCGCCACCATGGGCTTCTGGCAGGGCATCGACGTCCCCGGCCGCACCCTCTCGCTCGTCACCATCGACCGCCTGCCGTTCCCGCGCCCCGACGAGCCGCTGCTGCAGGCCCGGCGCGAGCAGGCCCGGGCCGACGCCTTCCGGCTGATCGACCTGCCCCGCACGGCGATGATGCTGGCCCAGGGCGTCGGGCGGCTGATCCGGTCGCGCGAGGACCGCGGCGTCGTCGCCGTGTTCGACCCCCGGCTGGCCACGGCCAAGCGCTACCGCTGGGACCTGATCAGCGCACTGCCGCCGTTCCGCCGGACCAAGGATCGAGCCGAGGTCGAGGCGTTCCTGCGCGACCTCACGGCATGATGGGCCGATGGCCGATGACGAGACCCCACCGGCGACCTACGACGACCTGCGGGCCGTGTACGTCAACGCCACGCTCACCCGCTCTCCCGGCACCAGCCACACCCAGCGCCTGATCGACCGCTCGCGCCACATCATGGACGCCCAAGGCGTGCAGACCGAGGTGATCCGCGCCGTCGACCACGACATCGCGCCCGGCGTCTGGCCCGACATGACCGAGCACGGGTGGCCCTCCGACGAGTGGCCCGCCCTCTACGAGCGCATCCTGGCCGCCGACATCCTCGTGCTCGCCGGGCCCATCTGGCTCGGCGACAACAGCAGCGAGATGAAGAAGGTCATCGAGCGGCTCTACGCCAGCTCCGGCGACCTCAACGACCAGGGCCAGTGGATCTACTACGGGCGCGTCGGGGGCTGCCTGATCACCGGCAACGAGGACGGCATCAAGCACTGCGCCATGGACGTGCTCTACAGCCTCCAGCACCTCGGCTACGTGATCCCGCCGCAGGCCGACGCCGGCTGGATCGGCGAGGCCGGCCCGGGACCGAGCTACGGCGACGAGCGCGACGACGGCACCCGCATCGGCCTCGACAACGACTTCACCAACCGCAACACCACCTTCATGACCTGGAACCTGCTGCACCTCGCCCGGCTCCTGAAGGACGCCGGCGGCATCCCCGCCCACGGCAACCAGCGCGCCCGCTGGGACGCCGGCGCCCGCTTCGACTTCGAGAACCCCGAGTACCGCTGACACACTGGTCCCCGTGGGGACCAAGTTGCGATCGATCGCCCGCGTCGGCGTCGCCGGCGCTCGGGCCCGAGGCCTCGGACGCGCGGAGCCGCTGCGAGATCGCCAGCGGTGGTCGGCCGAGCAGGCCCAGGCGTGGGGCGAGCGCACCGGCTGGCTGCTCGGCTCCAACTTCACGCCGTCGACCGCGGGCAACCAGCTCGAGCTGTGGCAGCCCGAGACGTTCGACCCCGAGACGCTCGATCGCGAGCTCGGGTGGGCGGCCGAGGTGTGCGGGATGAACAGCATCCGCCTGTTCCTCCACGACCTGGCCTGGCTGGTCGACCCGGCCGGGTTCCTCGACCGCGTCGACCGCGTGCTCGACCTCGCCGCCGGCCACGGGATCTCGGTGATGCCGGTCCTCTTCGACGGCATCTGGGACCCCGAGCCCCGGCCCGGCCCCCAACGGGCGCCTCGACCGGGCATCCACAACTCCACCTGGCTGCAGTCGCCGGGCGCGGCCGTCGTCGCCGACCGGTCGCGCTGGGAGAGCCTCCGGCCCTACGTCGAGGCCGTGGTGGGTCGCTTCGCCGCCGACGAGCGCGTCGTGGTCTGGGACCTCTGGAACGAGCCCGACAGCCCGAACTACGCGTTCGCCGACCGCGACCCGGTGCACAAGCGCGAGCGCATCGGCGAGCTCCTCGAGCTGGTGTGGGACTGGGCGGTGGAGGTCGATCCCGACGCCCCGCTCACCGTCGGCGTCTACCTGTTCCCGAGCCGCGAGGTCGAGCGCACCACGCCGGTCGCTCGCACGGCGATCGAGCGCTCCGACGTCATCTCGTTCCACTCCTACGAGGACGAGGCCGGGCTGGTCCGGGCGATCGACCACCTCGCCCGGCACGGCCGGCCGCTGCTGTGCACGGAGTGGATGGGCCGGCCCACCTCGCCGGTCTCGCTCGCCCGCGTCCTCGCCGAGCGCCAGGTGGGCGCCTACGTCTGGGGCCTCGTCGACGGCCGCACCCAGACCCGCTTCTCGTGGACGTCGTGGATCCGGCGCGACCGGCCCGACGCGCCCTGGTTCCACGAGCTGCTGCACGCCGACGGCTCGCCCTACGACGATGCCGAGGCGGCCCTGCTGCGCGAGCTGTCGCCGCGCCGATCCGCCGCCGATCAGTAGCCGAGGCGCTCGAGCGCCTTGGCCTTGCGCTGCCAGTCCTTGTCGACCTTCACGAACAGCTCGAGGTAGGCGCCGGCCGCGAGCTGGCGGCGCACCCGGGTGCCCACCTCCTTCAGCACGGCGCCCTTCTTGCCGATCACGATCCCCTTCTGGCTCTCGCGCTCGACGAGGATCTCGACGCGGACGCGTGGCCACTCCCACTCCGTGACCCGGGTGGCCACCGAGTGCGGCACCTCGTCGCGGGTCACCGCCAGCAGCTGCTCGCGCACCAGCTCGGCGACCCAGAACGCGTCGGGCACGTCGGTGACCATGTCGTCGGGGTAGTAGGCGGGGCCTTCGGGGAGCCGACCGACCAGCGCCTCCACCAGCTCGGGCACGCCGTCGCCGGTGCGCGCCGAGATCGGGAAGTACTCGTCGCCGCCATCGAGCAGGTCCGAGGCCGCCTGGAGCTGGGCCATCACCTGCTCGGGCGGCACCCGGTCGATCTTGTTGACGATGACGATCGCGTCGCTCGGCACCCGGGCGCCCACCCACTGGTCGCCGCGCCCGACGGGTTGGGTGGCGTCGACCAGCAGGCACACGACGTCCACGTCGCCCATCGACCCGGTGGCGGTGTCGTTGAGCCGCTCCCCGAGGAGGGTGCGGGGCTTGTGGATGCCCGGGGTGTCGACGAACACCACCTGGGCGTCGGGCCGGGTGAGCACGCCGCGGACCTGCGTGCGCGTCGTCTGGGGCTTGTCGGACACGATCGTGACCTTCTGCCCCAGGATCTGGTTCAGCAGCGTGCTCTTGCCGACGTTGGGCCGCCCGACGAGCGTGACGAAGCCCGACCTCACGTGGCGACGTCCTGCTGGCGCTCGAGGTCGCCGTCGCCCACCTCGGCCGGCTGCTCGCGCTCCTCGATGCGCACCCGCATGATCCGCCGCCCCTGCACCCGCTCGACGGTGAGCGAGGCGCCCGGCACCTCGACCACGTCGCCCGCCGCGGCCAGCCGTCCGAGCAGCGATAGGACCAGACCGCTCACCGTGTCGTAGTCGCCTTCGGGCAGGACCATCGGCAGCAGGTCGTTGGCATCGTCGATGCTGAGGCTGCCGTTCACCCGGATGCCGCCCCCGGGGACCGGCTCGATGCGGGCGTCCTCGGTGTCGAACTCGTCGACGATCTCGCCCACCAGCTCCTCGATCAGGTCTTCGAGGGTCACCAGCCCAGCGGTGCCGCCGTACTCGTCGATGACGATCGCCATGTGGAACTGGTCGGCCTGCATCTCGCGGAGCAGCTCGGACACCGGCTTGGTCTCGGGGACCGCCTTGGCTCCGCGCACCAGGCTCGACACCGGCTCGTCCTCCTTGCCGTCGCGCTCGGCGCGCATGAGGTCCTTGGCGAAGACGAGCCCGATCACGTCGTCGATGCCCTCGCCGAGCACGGGCACCCGGCTGTAGCCGTTGAGCAGCACGACCTCCATGACGTCGGCCACCCGGAAGTCGTGGCTCACGCACACCATGTCGGGGCGGGGCACCATCACCTCGCGCACGACCGTGTCGCCGAACTCGAGGATCGACTCGATCAGCTGCCGCTCCTCGAGCTCGATCTGGTTCGACTCCGCCGCCTCGGCCGCCACCGCGAGCAGCTCCTCCTCGGACACGAAGGGACCCTCCTTCAGGCCCTTGCCCGGGAGGATCACGTTGGTGATGACGATGAACAGCTGGGCCAGCAGGCGCAGCGGGGCGAAGTCGGCGAGCGCCTTCACCGGCCGTGCCGAGAGCAGCGCGGCGCGCTCGGTGTGCTGGATCGCCCAGGTCTTGGGCGCCGTCTCGGCCAGCACGTACATGACCGACACGTTCAGCCCGGTGGCCACGACCACCCCCCAGCCGCCGAAGAGCCGGCCGGCGAGCACGCCGGTGAGCGAGGCCTGGACGATCTGGGAGATGAGCACCACGAGCAGCAGGGCGTTCAACCACCGCTCGGGCTGGGCCACCAGGGCCACGAGGGCCTGGGCCCCCGGTCGGCCCTCCTCGGCCAGGCTGGCGGCCTTGGCCCGGCTCACCCGGACGAGGGCGGTCTCGGCGAGCGCGGTGAGGATCGACACGACGATCAGCACCACGATGGCGACGAGCATCCAGATGTCGCTGGTCGTGAGCTCGACCGCCAGCACGGGTGCGCTCACCGATCGCCTCGGTCTCGGTGGAACCGGTCGAGCAGCTCGCGCTCCTTGGCCTGCATCGTGGCCGTCTCCTCGGGCTCGGCGTGGTCGTGCCCGAGCACGTGGAGGATGCCGTGGACGATCAGCAGGGCCAGCTCGTCGTCGTAGGTGCCGGCGTGGCTCGGCGCGTTGCGGGCGGCCACCGTGGGGCACACCACGACATCGCCGAGCAGCAGCGGCACGTCGTCGACCGGGCCCCGATCCGGGCCGCTCGAGGACCCGTCGGGCGAGCGGCCCACCAGCACGTCGTCGTCGTCGATGGGGAACGCCAGCACGTCGGTGGGCCCGTCGTGGCCCATGAAGCGCTGGTTGAGCTCGGCGATCGCGGCCTCGTCGACGAAGAGCAGCGCGAGCTCGGCGTCGCCGGAGACGCCTTCGGCGGTGAGGACGTCGCGCGCCAGGGCCTCCCAGCGGGCGACGTCCACGGGTTGGTCGCCCTGCTCGTCGGCGACGAAGACCTCCACCTCCCCCTCGTCGCCACGCCGGCGGGATCGCCCGCTCGTGGGCGGGGCCGGTCGGATCACGAGGCAGCTCCCGGGTCGGTGGCGTCGCGCTCGTAGGCGTCGACGATCTGGGCGACGATGCGGTGGCGGACCACGTCGCGCCCGGTCAGGTGCACGAAGCCGAGCCCGTCGATGCCCGTGAGGATGCGCTCGAGGCCGGCGAGCCCCGAGCGTCCGCCCTGCACGTCGACCTGGGTGGTGTCGCCGGTGACGACCACCTTCGAGCCGAACCCGATGCGGGTGAGGAACATCTTCATCTGCTCGGGGGTCGTGTTCTGGGCCTCGTCGAGGATGATGAAGCTGTTGTTGAGCGTGCGCCCGCGCATGAACGCCAGCGGCGCGACCTCGACCGTGCCCCGGTCGAGCATGCGCTGGGCGGCCTCGGCGTCGACCATGTCGTGCAGCGCGTCGTACAGCGGGCGCAGGTACGGGTCGACCTTCGCCATCAGGTCGCCGGGCAGGAACCCGAGCCGCTCGCCCGCCTCGACCGCCGGCCGGGTGAGGATGATGCGATCGACCTCCTTGGCCTGGAGCGACTGCACCGCCATGGCGACCGCCAGCCAGCTCTTCCCCGTGCCCGCCGGGCCGATGCCGAACGTGATGGTGTTGGCGGCGATGGCATCGATGTAGCGCTTCTGGCCCGCCGTCTTGGGTCGCACGTGGCGGCCCCGAGCCGCCCGCAGGACCTCGGTGGTGAGGACCTCGGCGGGCCGCTCATCGGCGCGCAGCATGTCGATCGTGCGCCCGAGCAGCGACGGGTCGAGGTCCTGGCCGGCCTGGAGGAGGGTGATCAGCTCGCCGAAGAGGCGCCCCACGCGGTCCGCGTCGGGGCCGCCCACGGCGATCTCGTTGCCGCGGACGTGCACCGTCGCCTCGGGGAACTCGGCTTCGACGATGCGCAGCAGCTCGTCGCGCTCACCGAGCAGGGGCCGCATGAGGTGGTTCCCGGGGACGTGGATGGTGAGCTGCGTCGTGGTCAAGGTGTGCCTTCTGCGGGGATCGCCCCAGCGTATCGCTGCGCCGGCCGCGGCCTCGGCTGCGTTCGGGCCGATCCTGATGAGTAGCAGCCAGGGATCGCTCGCCGATCGACCGGTACGGTCGTCGCCTCGTGGGAACCAGCGCCGACGACGCCCTCCGCTCGCTGGTCGGCACGGTCCGCCGCGCCGATGCGGCCCTGGGGCGTCGGCGCGAGGGCTGGCGGGATCGTCGCCGGGCCGCCGAGCTCGGCATCGACGGCGCGCTGCTCGCCGCCACCGCCGCGGCGGCCCCCACCGTGGTGCACCTCGCCGACGGGCGGACGCGGCACGTCGAGGTCCGATCGGTCCACCCGGAGCACGCGGTGGTGGGCCTCGACGGGGCCACCGCCCTGCTGGCGCTGCGGGCCGTGGCGGTGGTGGAGGGCGCCGCCGACGACGTGCGCGAGCTCACCGATCGGGCGGCGCGCACGGCCGGGGTGGTGGGCCACGAGACCCTGGCCGACGTGCTCGAGCGCCTCGCCCCGCTCGCCGTCGAGGTCTTGGTGCGCCACGGCCCGACCGTCGCCGGGGTGCTGCGCGCCGTCGGGCTCGAGACCCTGGTCGTGGCGGGCGCCACGGGGCCGCGGGTCGTCGCGCTCGACGCGGTGGCGATGGTGGTGCTGGTGGACCCGCACCGGTGAGAGGTCAGTCGTCGTCGCGCTCGCCCTTGTCGCCGCTGCCGACGACCTCCGGGTACAGGTGCTCGAGGGTGCCCGGCGTGATGCGGCTGGCGTCGATGAACGCCTCGACGTCCTGCTGCTGCAAGCGGATGACCCGACCGAAGCGGTAGCCGGGGATCTGGCCCTCGTCGATGAAGCGGTAGAGGGTGCGGGGGGTGATGCCGAGGAACTTCGCGGCTTCGGCGGTGCTCAGCCACTGGATCGGGGTGGACATGGCCCCATCGTAGCGCCCTCACGTCATTTCATGGTGCACCACCCCGCGACGCGCCGCGTCCGCCTCGCGGCGCACGGTGCCCAACCGCCCGTCGTGACGATGCTTTTGGGTCGCATTGCTGGTCTTTCGCACGGGCCGGTGGCACACTCCCGGCCCAGCGGCCGACCCCGGCCGTTCCGGCGGACACCGCGAGGTCGCAAGCCATGGCGCCCATGCCTCCATCCCCCCGACCCGAGCGTCCCGCAGCCGCCCTGGTCGTCGTCATGGGCGAGCCCACCCCCTCGGCCGCCGTCGCCCACCGGGCGGCGATCGTCGCCGGCAGCGGAGCCGGGCGGCGGGTCGTGCTGGCCGACCTGAGCCGCCACGCCCTGCTGCGAGGCGACGCCCCGTCGACGGGTCCCGGGCTCGCCGAGCTGCTCCAGATCGCCCGGTTCCGCCGCCCCGACGGCGCCGACGTGCGCGCCCTCGTGCGGCGCGGCGAGGAGGGCCACGACGTGCTCGCA
>Ga0116151_10002433_pt1 | contig 17105 bp, 19 predicted proteins | sample AD_UKC117_MetaG_FD_89893 | JGI IMG/M metagenome (GOLD analysis project Ga0116151, IMG submission 89893) | Active sludge microbial communities of municipal wastewater-treating anaerobic digesters from Hong Kong - AD_UKC117_MetaG | ecosystem: Engineered > Bioreactor > Anaerobic > Digestate...
CTGACCGACCCGAACAACATCCTGTCCAAGCGCAGCGTGTTCTTCGACTTCGACAGCTTCGTGATCAAGCAGGAAGCGCGCGCGCTGATCGAAGCCCACGCCCGCTTCCTGGTGCAGAACCCGCAGATGAACATGCTGGTCCAGGGCAACACCGACGAGCGCGGCAGCCGCGAGTACAACCTGGCCCTCGGCCAGAAGCGTGCCGACGTCGTCAAGCAGGCCCTCATGCTGCTCGGCGCCAAGGAATCGCAGATCGAGTCCGTGAGCCTGGGTGAAGAGAAGCCGCGCTGCGAAGACCGCACCGAGAACTGCTACGCCGAGAACCGTCGCGGCGACATGCTCTACACGGGCGAGTTCTAAGAGAGTCCCGACATGAAACGCCTTCTGCCGCTCGCCGCAGCGCTCGTCCTGATCCCGACCGCCCCGGCCCACGCCCAACTCTTCGGGGGTGACACCGAGGCGCGCAACCAGATCTTCCAGCTCCGCCAGGAAGTTCAGGGCCAGATCGAGACCACCAGCCGCGGCCAGCTCGAGCTCGCCATGCAGAACGAACAGATGCGCGCCGAGCTGGCGCGCCTGCGCGGCCAGATCGAACTGCTGACCAACGAGGTGGAGACGCTCAAGCAGCGCCAGAAGGATTTCTACGTCGACCTCGACGCCCGCCTGCGCCGGTTCGAATCCGGCGCGGCGGGCAACGCCTCCGCCGCCCCCGCCTCGGGGGATGCGGCGCCGGCGGCACCGGCCGCGGCGCCCGCCCAGGCACCCACCTCCGTGCCAGCCCCGGCATCCGCGAACACCGAGTCGGCCGACTACCAGGGCGCGCTCGCGCTGCTCAAGAACGGCAAGCACAAGGACGCGCAGGCGGCGTTCGAGCGCTTCGTCGCCCGCTACCCCAACGGCAACTTCACCGCCGGCGCCCACTTCTGGGCCGGCAACTCCGCACTGCAGGCGCGCGACGTCGCCAGTGCGAACCGCCACTTCAAGACCGTGATCGACAAGTATCCCAAGGAGAACGTCGCCCCCGACGCCATGCTCGGCCTGGCCAACAGCCAGCAGGCGATGAACGACGCCGCCGGCGCCAGGCGTACCCTGCAGTCGCTGCTCGAGCGCTATCCGCAGAGCAACGCCGCCCAGGTCGCCCGCCAGCGCCTGAACGCGCGCTGACCCATGTCGGCTGTCGAGACGGCGCCGGCTGCGGCCGTGCGCCTGCGCATCACCGAAATCTTCGCCTCGCTGCAGGGCGAATCCACCCGCGTCGGCCTGCCCACCGTGTTCGTGCGCCTGACCGGCTGCCCGCTGCGCTGCAGCTGGTGCGACACCGCCTACGCCTTCAGCGGCGGCGAGACCCGCACGCTCGACGACATCCTCGCCGAGGTTGCGGGCCACGGCCTTCGCCACGTCTGCGTGACCGGAGGCGAGCCGCTCGCGCAGAAGGGCTGCCTCGCGCTGCTCGCCGCACTGTGCGACGCGGGTCACGACGTTTCGCTGGAGACCAGCGGCGCGCTCGACATCGCCGGTGTCGACCCGCGCGTGTCGCGCATCGTGGACCTCAAGGCGCCCGGCTCCGGCGAGCTCGCGCGTAACCGCTGGGAGAACCTCGCGCTGCTGAACGCGCGCGACGAGCTCAAGTTCGTGCTCGCCGACGCCACCGACTACGACTGGGCCAGGCGGCAGATCGCCGAGCACCGCCTCGCCGAACGCTGCACGGTGCTGCTGTCGCCCGTCGCCGGCGCCCTCGATCCCGCCGATCTCGCCGGGTGGATCGTGCGCGACCGTCTGCCGGTGCGCTTCCAGCTGCAGCTCCACAAGATCCTGTGGAACGACGCGCGCGGCCGCTGAGCGGCGCCACTCGCGCCCGTCGGCACCGCACGCACGCGGCGGGCAGCCCCACCCCGACCCGCCTTACCAGATTGGCCCCGCAATGACCCTCCTCCGCACCCCGCCCCGCGCCGTCGTCCTCCTCTCCGGCGGCCTCGATTCCGCCACCTGCCTCGCGATCGCGCGCGACATGGGCTTCGAGACCTACGCCCTATCCGTCGCCTACGGCCAGCGCCACGCCGCCGAGCTCGTCGCCTCGAAGCGGGTGGCGCAGGCGCTCGGGGCACGCGAGCACCGCACCGCCAGCGTCGAACTCGGCCAGTTCGGCGGCTCGGCGCTCACCGACCCCGGCATCGCGGTGCCGCTCGACGAGGACAACGCCGACATCCCGGTGACCTACGTTCCGGCGCGCAACACGGTGATGCTGTCGATCGCGCTCGCCTGGGCCGAGGTGCTCGGTGCCAACGACATCTTCGTCGGCGTGAACGCGGTCGATTACTCCGGCTACCCCGACTGCCGGCCCGCCTTCATCGAGGCCTTCGAGCGCATGGCACGGCTCGCCACCAAGGTCGGCGTCGAGGGCGCGCAGCTGCGCATCCACGCGCCGCTGATCGAACTCTCCAAGGCCGACATCATCCGCCGCGGCGTCGCCCTCGGCGTGGACTATGGCCTCACCGTCACCTGCTACCAGGCCGACGACGACGGCCGCGCCTGCGGCCGCTGCGAGGCCTGCCGCCTGCGCGCCGCCGGCTTCGCCGCGGCCGGCGTCGCCGACCCCACGCCCTACCAGCCGCCCTCGACCTGAGCCCCCGCCGCGCCCATGGACCACGCCCTCGTCTCCGCCTCCACCATCGTCTGGCTCGGCTTCGCGATCGGCGCCGTGTTCGGCGCCTCCAGCCAGCGCACCGGCTTCTGCACCATGGGCGCGGTATCCGATGCGGTGAACATCGGCGACTGGACGCGCATGCGGATGTGGGCGCTCGCGGTGGCCATCGCCGTCCTCGGCACGGGCGTACTGCAGGCGCTCGGGCTCTTCGACCCCGCCAGGACGATCTACACCGGCGCCCGCCTGCCCTGGCTGTCGCACGTGGTCGGCGGGCTCGCCTTCGGCGTCGGCATGACGCTCGCCTCCGGCTGTGCCGGCAAGACCCTGATCCGCATCGGTGGCGGCAACCTCAAGTCGGTCGTGGTCTTCGTCTTCCTCGCCATCGGCGCCTCGATGACCCTGCGCGGGCTCACCGGCGTGTGGCGGGTCGAGCTTCTCGACCCGGTCGCGCTGCAGCTGCCCCACGCCCAGACCCTGCCCGCCTTCCTCGCCGCGGCCGGCATGGACGCTGGCAGCGCGCTGCTCGCGGCCAGCGCGCTCGCCGGCGGCGGCCTGCTCGCCTGGGCGCTGGCGAGCCGCGACGCGCGCCGCCCCGAGGTGCTGCTCGGCGGCGCCATCGTCGGCCTCGCGGTGGTGGCGGGCTGGTACGTCACCGGCCACCTCGGCCACATCGCCGAGCACCCCGACACCCTCGAGGAGGTCTTCCTCGCCACCAACAGCGGCCGCGCCGAGTCGCTCAGCTTCGTCGCCCCGCAGGCCTTCACGCTGGAACTGCTGCTGCTGTGGAGCGACGCCAACCGCCAGATGAGCTTCGGCATCGCCAGCGCGCTCGGCGTGATCGCCGGCGCCGCGGCGATGGCGCTGGCCACGCGCAGCTTCCGCATCGAGAGCTTCCGCGACCCCGCCGACCTCGTGCGCCACATCGCGGGCGGCCTGCTGATGGGCTTCGGTGGCGTCACCGCGCTCGGCTGCACGCTCGGCCAGGGAGTTTCGGGGCTGTCGACGCTGGCGCTCGGCGCAGCCCTCACCACTGCGGCGATCATCGCGGGCGCCTCCGCGACGATGAAGCTCCAGTACTGGCTGCTGACGCGCGCGCCCTGAGCGGGCCGGGGCCGTCGCCCACCGCGATGCGCGCCCGCGGCCGGGGGCGGGGACACGAGTACCACGCCGCCTGCGAGGTTGCAGGCGCGCCCCCGCTAGACCTCATCCCTCCGGCTTGCGATGTGCGGGCGCACGCGCGAACACACGACCTGGATCGGCGGTTTCGGGGAAGCAGTAAGCCTGCCCGCGGAACAGTTCCACGCACGCATCGACCACTGCGGGATCGTAGCGCGCCCCCCGGCTGCGCTCGATCTCCGCCAGCGCGGTGTCGACCCCGAGGCCGGGTCGGTACGGCCGGTAGAGGGCGATCGCCTCGACGACGTCGGCGACCGTGATGATGCGCGCCCCGAGCAGGATCGCGTCGCCCCGCAAGCCGCGCGGATAGCCGGACCCGTCCAGGTGCTCGTGGTGCTGGAGCACCATCTCCGCGACCGGCCACGGGAAGTCCACGTTCTTGAGGATCTCGTAGCCGACCTCGGGGTGGGTGCGAATCAGGGCGAACTCGATCTCCGGCAAGGGCCCGGGGTAACTCAGAATCTCGGCCGGCACGTGGATCTTGCCGATGTCGTGGATGGCCGCGGTCAGGCGGATCCCGTGGATCTGCTCGTCGGGCATGCCGAGGGCGGCGGCGAGGCGGGCAGCGAGATCGGCCACACGGCGCTGGTGGCCCGCGGTATAGGGGTCCCGCTTCTCGATCGTGGTCGCGATCGCCTGGATGGCGTCCTCCATGCTCTTGTTCAGGCGCACCAGGTTGCGCCGGCTCTCTTCCTCGAGCCGGACCTGCTCGCTGATGTCGCGCAGCGCGCCATCCCAGACGGGACGGCCCTGTTCTCCGGTGGCAGCGACGGCATCGAGCAGGAGGTGGCGCAGGCCCCCGTCGGGCGCCCGCCAGCACAGCGGCAGATGCACACGGCGACCGGCGGCGCTGGCGCGCAGGGCCTCCAGCAGGCGGCCTCCCCCGGCTTCATCGAGCCCCGCGAACAGCAACGCCGGATCCGCGATCAGGGCCTGGGCTTCGAGCCCGAGCGCAGCCCGAGCGCCGCCGCTCGCATAATTGAACATCCAGCGGCCATCGTGCTCGACGAACTGGAAGAGCAGCTCGGGCACGTTGTCGGCCATGCTGAGGAAGCGATGCTGGGAGGCGATGCGATCGAGCGTGGTCTCGATCAGGCCCGCCAGCGCGAGATACAGGTCCAGCGTGTCGCGGGACAGCGCCGTGGCGCCCCGATGGGCTGCGATGAGCACGTAGGCGGTGCGCTGCCGCTCGCGGCCGATGGGCAGCAGGATCACCTCGTGCGGCTCGGGGATCCGCACCGCCTCGGTGGCGAGGAAGCCACTCTCGAACACCATGGCGGTGGCCTCCGCACACGCCGCGGCGAGCATCGGGCAGTCGGGCTCGCAGTGCAGGCAACGCTCGCCGCCCTCCCCCTCGCGGGCGATGAAGGCGGCCACGTCCGCACCGAAGAAGTTGCGCACGAGGCGCCCGAGCTGGGGCCACAGCCCCTCATAGGAGACGATGCCGGCAAGATATTGCGCGGTACGGACCACGGCATCCACCGGGGTGCGCGGACCGGATGGCACTGCACTCATGGCAGGGAGCCCATCGGTTGGAGGAAAAGCTGGTCCAGAAAGGCCTCGTCGAACGCCGCCATGCGGCCGAGATTGACGAAGCGTGCGCACGCTCGCACGCGCTCGAGCATGCGCCGCGCATCCGCGCACAGCAGCAGGCCACATGCACCCGCGAGCGCGGTGTTGCCGACGAGCACCACGCGCCCCTCCGGGAGACGTGGCAGCAGGCCGATCGCCGCCGCGCTGTCGAGATCGAGATGGCTCCCGAACAGGCCCGCGACCAGGACCCGCTGCAGCGCGTACGGATCCACGCCGGCGCAGCCGCACAGCACCTTCATGCCTGCGCCGATCGCGGCCTTCGCGCGCTGCAGGGCATCGACCTCGCGCCAGCCCAGGCCGAGCACACGGCCGTTCACCTCGAACTCGACACGCTCGCTGCCGTCGCTGAAGCGGCCGCGCGGCCCGAGGCGCCTCTGTCGCAGCAGGCAGGCCAGCAGGTCTACGAGGCCCGAGCCGCAAAGCCCCCTGGGCTCGTCGCCGGCGATGATGTCGCACTCGAGCGCGCCCCCCTCGCCTTCACGCACGCGAACCACGGCGCCGGCCTCGGCAGGGATGCAGTCCCGCCCCGCGCTGGCCTCGAACGCCGGCCCCCCGGCGGTAGCGGTCACCCAGAGCGTGTCGCCCGACCACAAGGCGATCTCCGAGTTGGTGCCGAAATCGATCAGCAGACCGGGCGTGCGCAGCTCGGGCATGCGCTCGGCGACGACGCCCGCAAGCAGATCCGATCCGACGAAGCCCGCCAGCGGCGCCACCACCTCGATCGAGGCTTCCGGCGCGAGCCCCCACTCTCGCCCCCATGAAGCGGTCTCGAGCGGCGCGCAATCGATCGGCAGCGACCAGTTGGCGGGCTCGAGCAGGCGCTGGTGGTTCCTGTCCGCGAGCAGGCTCAGCATCGCCGTGTTGCCGACCACGAGCACGCGGCGCACGCGCCGCAGATCGATGCCCTCGCTGCGGGCGATCTCGCCGAGCGCCTCGCCCACGGCCGCGCGCGCCAGGCTGGCGAGCGCACGCGCATGATCCGGATCACCGGCCGCGACGAGGCGCGTCATCACATCCGCGCCATGGGCGCGCTGCGGGTTCGCGCCCACGCGCAGGGCGAGCGGCCGCGCGCCGATGAGATCGATTAAGGCGACGCTGATGTGACTGGTTCCCAGATCGACCGCGACCCCCAGCGGACGGGGGACCGCATGCGACGGCGCGGGGTCCGCCTCCCAGCGCAAGGTCCCGATCGAGGCCAGCCCGCCGGGCGGAACGTGCCAGCTCGACGGCGGCGCGAGACTGAGCACCTCGATCTCCACTTCGCCCACCGGCCTGCACTGGCACGCCAGCCTGACGCGCTCGGCGAGGAGGGCATCCTCGAGCTGGACGCGCTCGACCGCGGTGGGCGCACCCACCTCGCCGGCGAGCACCCGGACCCGGCACAGCCCGCATGCCCCCAGCCCCAGGCAGGCCGTGCGCACACGGAAGTCCGTGGGCTCCAGGATCGCGCGCAGCGAGTTCCCGGCGTCAGGATCGTACGCGAGCAGATGCAGCGCCCCACCTGCGCGGACTCGCAGGGTGGCCATGGCGCTCAATCCTCGTTCAGCGCCGCCGCCATGGCAGCGATGTTGCCCGCGGCGGCCTCGGGCGGAATCTCGCATCCGCTCGACAGCAGGAAGCCGCCGCGGCCCCCGAAGGCGGCGACCAGGCCGCGCGCCTCGCGCTTCACCACGTCCGGAGCAGCGTCCAGGAAATCAAGCGACTTCAGGTTTCCGGCGAGGCAGGTTCGCGGCAGCAGGCGAGAGGCCTCGGCAGCGCTCAGGTAGTAGTCGAAGGTCGCTACATCGGCGCCGATGTGCGCATAGCAGTCGAGGATGCCCGCGGTGGGGCCGGCGATGTTGAGCCAGGTGAAGGCCGCGCCGCCGCCGCGCAGGGCCGCCAGGACTCGCCCGAGCCGCGGCGCGAGGAACTCGCGGAAAAAGCCGGGCGGAACGACCGCCGGCGACGCGGCCGGATCGAACACGATCACGGCGTGCGCCCCGGCGTCGAGCTGGGCGAGCCCGTAGCGGATGGCCAGCCGGGTGGAGAAATCGAGCGCAGCGGCAAGGCGGGGAGGATCGTCGATCGCGAGAAAAAGCGCGTTCTCGATGCCGTAGAGCTGCGCGCTCGCGGTCATCGGGCCTGCCACGGCCCCCGCGACGAGGGCGGAGTCCCCGAGCCGTTGCCGCATGGTCCGCAGCGCCCGCAGGCAGACCGGCATGCGGCCGGCGCTCGCGGGTTCGGGCAGGCGGAGGCGGGCGGGATCGTCGTCGGCTCCCAGCACGCAGCCGACCACGTCGGGATAGCGGTCGTCCCCGAAACTCAGCTGCGCGCCCAGCGCCTCGGCTTCGACACCGAAATCCAGGAAGGCGAAGACCGCGTCGGTACGATAGCGCTCGCGCGCGCGGATCTGGGCATGTGCCAGCGCCTCGCCGTCGTGCAGGTAATCGCGCAACGACAGGCCCGCGCAGACCGCCGCATGGCCGAACAGCTGCGGGACAAGCGGTGTGCGGTCCACCGGCTCCAGCCGGGTCGCCCGCAGGATGCGCTCCAGGCTGTTCATGTTGTGGGTGCGCCGCTCACGTGGCGCTCGAGATAGTGCGCGCCGTCGAAGGCATTCTCGGCGACGTAATCGACGTCGAGCGCCTCGGGGCGCAGCTGCTTCAGCGCGGCGCCACCGGCCACGACCGGGACGTGCGCGAGCCCGCACGCGCGCAGCGCAGGCCTGAGCTTGCGTACCTGGCTCACCACCGGACTGATGAGCCCGCTGACGAGCACCGCCGCCGCGCCCTCGCGTTGTGCCGCACCGACCAGGTCGTCGACCGGGCAATCGCGACCGAGATCGACCACCCGGAAACCCTTCCCGGCGAGCACCATGCGCACGATGTTCTTGCCGAGGTCGTGGACATCGCCCTCGAGGGTGGCGATGACGAAGGTGGCGCGGCCCTCGGTCGGAGCGTAGCCGTCCGGATAGAGGACACGCACCACCGCAGAAACCGCACGGCCAACGAGCATGATCTCGAGCAGGTTGAAGCTCTCGACCGTGCACTTGTCGTCGAGAAGCCCCATCGCATGCTCCAGGCCGTCGGTGACGACCTGTTCGCGCGAGCAACCCTGCTCGATGAGGTGCTGTGCCACCGCGGCAGCCAGCTTGTGGTCACCGACCAGGAGTGCATCGACGAGCGGCTGGAATGCCGCCTCGGTCGATGGACCGGAAGAGTGCGGGCCGTTCATGGCCGTCCTTCGGCTTGAGAGGGTGGTCCGACTATAGGACCGGGCAGGGTTCGGCGCAACCTGGTGCGTAGTCCGTGCGCCTGCCAAGGCGCGCATCTCGACAGCACGCCTGCGACGCACCTCGACGCTTGACGCCCAGCCGCTGGGCCATTATTATTCGGCCTCGCTTTTGGGTCGTTAGCTCAGCTGGTAGAGCAGCGGACTTTTAATCCGTTGGTCGCAGGTTCGAATCCCGCACGGCCTACCAAGTTTCACCGAAAATGCCCGGACTTCGTTCCGGGCATTTTCTTTTGCGCCAGCCCGCGCAGGAGTCCCGCCATGCACATCTGGGTCGATGCCGACGCCTGTCCGGTGCTCGTCAAGGACATCCTGTTCCGCGCCTCCGAGCGCACTGGGCACCCCGTCACCCTGGTCGCCAACCAGTTCCTGCGCACGCCCGCGTCGCCGCGGATCCGCATGATCCAGGTGCCGGGCGGATTCGACGAGGCCGACCGCTACATCGCCGAGCATGCCGGCGCCGGCGACCTCGTCATCACCGCCGACATCCCGCTCGCCGCCGCGGTGGTGGCAAAGGATGCCCACGCCCTGTCGCCACGCGGCGAGCTCTACGGTCGCGAGAACATCCGCGAGCTGCTCGACCTGCGCAACTTCATGGACACGCTGCGCGCCACCGGCGTCGACACGGGCGGGCCGAGCGCCTTCTCGGCGGCCGATGCACGCAGCTTCGCCAACCGGCTCGACGTTTTGCTGCGGCGCAACACGAAGCCATCGACCGGCAAGACCTGATCTGGTATAGTTTGTGTCGAATCCATTGCCGGTTTGGAATGTACGCATTCAACCCGGCACGACTGTGCGTGACGCAGCGCGTCATCGTCTTTTCGCAGCGATCCCGAGCGCCCCGCGTACGCTCTTCGATCTCGCCTTCGCTGCACGCCCCCGGCTTCTGGCCCGGGAGCGCAATTGCAACATTTCCAGCCGGCCCGCCGATCTGGTGCCGTCTTTTTACGGTCGATGCCCCACAAGAACGTGGCGTCCGACCTTTTCGAGGCCCGTGTACGGCGGAACGCGCCTCTCCGGTCCCGCGTACGAGCGGGCATCGGAACCCCTACAGGAGCCCCGACATGGCCAAGGAAGAACTCATCGAAATGCACGGTTCCGTCACCGAGGTGCTGCCCGACGGCCGCTACCGCGTGACGCTGGACAACGGTCACAACCTCATCGCCTACTCGGGCGGCAAGATGCGCAAGCACCACATCCGCATCATCGCCGGCGACAACGTGTCGCTGGAGATGTCGCCCTACGACCTCAGCAAGGGCCGCATCACCTTCCGCCACCTGCCCGGTCGCCCGGCGGGTGCCGCCGCTGCGCCGCCGCCGCGCCGGCGCTGAGTCGTCTGCAACACACCGCGAGGCGGCATCGCGCCGCTCTCGCGCCTCACGCGGCCCCTCGGGGCCGCGCGCCGTTTACGCGGCCGATTTCCCGCACCACGCGCGGAACGACCGGGCATATGGCGCTGTCTCTCCGGGGCATGTCCACCACACCCCAGAGGAGACCGCCACGATGCAAGCCACCCCCAGCCGTGCGCAGCACACCGCCGATGACGAGCGCGGCCAGTTCGACAGCCTGCTCCCCGCCACCCGCCTCGATCGCCGCGGCTTCCTCGCGGGCGTCGCCGCCGCCGGCTTCGCGCTGGCCGTGCAGCCCGTCCATGCCAGCACCGTGATCAGCACCGCGAGCACCGGCCTGGCCGCGGGCACGGCCGCCATCGCGGTGCAGGGCGGCGAGCTGCCGGTCTATTACGCACGCCCCGCCGCGGGCGACCGCTTGCCCGTGGTCCTCGTCGTGCAGGAAATCTTCGGCGTCCACGAGCACATCCGCGACGTCTGCCGCCGCCTCGCGCACGCGGGCTACCTCGCGATCGCGCCCGAGCTGTTCTTTCGCCAGGGCGACCCGACCACCCAGCCCGACATCCCGGCGATCCTGCAGAACATCGTCTCCAAGGTACCCGACGCTCAGGTCATGGCCGACCTCGACGCCTGCGCCGCATGGTCGGCGGGCCAGGGTGGCGATCCCGCCCGCCTCGCGATCACCGGCTTCTGCTGGGGCGGCCGCATCACCTGGCTGTACGCCGGGCACAAGCCGTCGGTGAAGGCGGGGGTGGCGTGGTACGGGCGTCTCGTCGGCGCCGTCTCGGAGCTCACCCCGCAGCACCCGCTCGACGTCGCCGGCAAGCTGCATGCGCCGGTGCTCGGGCTCTACGGCGGCCAGGACCAGGGCATCCCGCTCGCCGACGTGGAGAAGATGCAGGCGGCGCTCTCCGCCGCGGGCGGCGGCAGCTCCATCCACGTCTATCCCGACGCTCCCCACGCCTTCCACGCCGACTACCGGCCGAGCTACCGCAAGGCCGAGGCCGAGGACGGCTGGAAGCGCGCGCTGGAGCACCTTGCCAAGGCACTCGCCTGATCGCTCGGCGCACTCGCTGCCGGCGGCTGGACCGGCGATCGCATCACGGCATCCGTCGCCACGACGGGTGCCGCGTTCACCAGGCCCGAGCCCGCGACCCAGCCGAACACCAGGCCGCTGACGACCGCGAGCACCGTGCCGAGCCACCTCCACCACCGTCCGTGCATGCCACCTCCCTGCGCTGCGCCGGCGTTGCCTTGCCGGCATCGGCTGTTTGGACGGCACTACCGGATCAGCGTTCCATCGGATCTCCAGCCTGCGGCGGCGACACCCGCTGCAGCTCGCGCAGCAGGCGCGCGGCGATCAGGCCGTTGAGCAGGCCGAACACCACGGCCGCGAGCGCGAACACCGGGGTGAGGTAGAAGACCCCGTCGTGCGGTACCAGCCACAGGCGCGCGACCACCAGCTGCGCGCCGATATGGGCGAAGGCGGCGAGGATGCTGTGGCTCACCGGGCCGAACCAGCGCGCCGGCAGGTGCATCGCCAGGCCGAGCACCACCAGGCTGGCGAGCGCGCCCGACAGGCTCAGGAAGAAGCCGGGGGCGAGGAACTGGCCGAGCAGCAGGCTGCCGGCGAGCACGCGCAGCAGCGACACCCACACCGCCTCGCGCCAGCCCCAGCGCGCCAGCACCACCAGGGTCACGATGTTGGCCAGTCCCGGCTTGACCCCCGGCAGCGGCAGCGGGATCGCCGCCTCGGCCACGGTCAGCACGATCGCCGCCGCCGCGTGGCGCGCGATGCGGCGGTCCTCGGCGGTAGGGGTCAGCTCAATAGTTGAGGGAGTCATAGTCGGCAGCCCGCCCGGTCAGGCTCAGGCTCACCTCGTTGGGTGCGCAGATCGCCACCGCGCCGGCCTGGGTGAGCCAGCCCTGGCGAACGCAGTACTGGCGCGGTCCCGGATCGGCGGCGACGCGCGCGCGCCCGGGACGGATCTCGATCAGCGTGACGCCCAGCGGGCCGGGCACCTCGATCGTGCGCTCGCGCGCCAGGTCCACCCGCGCCATCACCTTGCCGCCGGCGCGGATCACCGCACCGTCCGGCACCCCACCCTGCCACAGCGCGAGCAGCGCATAGCCGCACACCAGCAGCCCGCCGAGCGCGACCAGCACGTCGCCGGGACGCAGCAGCCCGCGCCAGTCGGCAAGCTCCAGCCTCACTGCCCGTTCCCGTCTCCGTTCGCGTCCACCTTGCCGGCGGCGCGGTCCGCGGCGCGGCGCGCGGTCGAGCGGTGGCGCACGATCACCTCGACCTGTCCGCGGAAACGCTCGGCCAGCCACTCGGCGATATACACCGAGCGGTGCTGGCCGCCGGTACAGCCGATCGCCACGGTGAGGTAGCTGCGGTTGTCGCGCACATAGGCGGGCAGCCAGTTGGCGACGAAGTCGTGGATGTCCTGCGACATGCGCCCGACCTCGGGCACGCCCTGGAGGAAGTCGATCACCGGCTGGTCGCGCCCGGTGAGCGGACGCAGGCGCGGGTCGTAGTGCGGGTTGGGCAGGCAGCGCACGTCGAAGACGAGGTCGGCGTCGAGCGGGATGCCGTACTTGAAGCCGAAGGACTCGAACATCAGCGTCATGCCCTCGGCCGGGGCCATCTGGATGAAGTCCTTCACCCAGGCGCGCAGCGTGTTCGGGTGCAGGTCGCTGGTGTCGATGCGGTGCCCGAGCTCGGCCACGCTGGCGAGCGCGTCGCGCTCGCGCTGGATGGCCTCTTCGAGCGTATAGCCGTCGACCGCCATCGGATGGCGCCGGCGCGTCTCCGAGAAGCGCGCGATCAACGCGTCGTCGCGCGCCTCGAGGAAGATGAAGCGCAGGTCGCGCACCGTCGCACGCAGCGCCTCGACCTGCTGCGGCAGGGCCGCGATGCTCGCGCCCGAGCGCATGTCCACCGCCACCGCCACCCGCCGCCAGCCCGCGCCGTGAAGGTGCGCCACCAGCTGCGGCAGCAGCACCGCCGGGAGGTTGTCCACCACGTAGTACGCGGCGTCCTCGAGCACGTTGAGCGCGATGCTCTTGCCCGAGCCCGACAAGCCGCTGATTAGAACGATCTGCATTGCCCTTCCGGATGAAAAACGCCCGCCGACACTATAGCCCAGTGTCGGCGGGCGGGTCCTGCAAGGGGCGCGCGAAGCGCCCCGCGCCCGATCAGCCTTCCCGCTTCCTGCGGTCGGCGATCTTCACCCACAGCTCGGCGTTCTCGATTCCGAGCGGACGCGGATCGAACTGCGGCTCGAGGCGCCCCTGGGCCTGCTGCGCCTCGTAGTCCTTCAGCGCCAGCAGGGCCGGCTTCTGCAGCACCAGGATGGCGACAATGTTGAGCCAGGCCATCAGGCCGACGCCGATGTCGCCCAGGCCCCAGGCCAGGTCGCTGGTGCGCACGCAGCCGTACAACGCCGAGCCGATCAGCGCCACGCGCAGCACGAAGATGAGCGCCTCGGAGCGCAGGTTGCGCGTCAGGTAGGCGACGTTGGTCTCGGCGATGTAGTAGTAGGCGAGCACCGTGGTGAAGGCGAAGAAGAACAGCGCCACCGCCACGAACATCGAGCCGAAGCCTGGCAGCACCTGCTCCATCGCTGCCTGGGTGAAGCCAGTGCCGGCCGAGATGTTGGCCAGGCCGGTGAACACCTGCGCGCCGTCCGGGCCGGTGACGTTGTAGGTGCCGGTGATCAGCACCATGAAGGCGGTCGCCGAGCACACGAACAGGGTGTCGACGTACACCGAGAAGGCCTGCACCAGGCCTTGCGCAGCCGGGTGCGGCACCTCGGCCGCGGCGGCGGCGTGCGGGCCGGTGCCCTGGCCAGCCTCATTGGAATACACGCCGCGCTTGACGCCCCACTGGATGGCGAGACCGATCATCGCGCCGAAGCCCGCGTCGAGACCGAAGGCCGAGGACAGGATCAGCCCGACGACCTCGGGCACCTTGTCGACGTTGAGCGCCACCACCACGGCCGCAGCCAGCACGTAGCCGAGCGCCATGAAGGGCACCACCACCTGGGTGACCTGGGCGATACGGCGCACGCCGCCGAAGATGATCAGGCCGAGCAGGATCACGATGATGGTGCCGGTAACCGCCGGCGCCACGCCGAAGGCGTTCTCCATGCTGGCCGCGATGCTGTTGGTCTGCACGCCGGGCAGCAACACGCCGCACGCGAACACGGTGGCGACCGCGAACACGATCGCGTAGGCGCGCCAGCCCAGGCCCTTCTCGATGTAGTAGGCCGGGCCGCCGCGGTAGAGGCCATGGTGCTCGGTCTTGTAGATCTGGCCGAGCGCCGACTCGATGTAGGCGGTCGCGGCGCCGAGGAAGGCCACCATCCACATCCAGAAGATCGCGCCCGGGCCGCCGAAGCCGATCGCGGTGGCGACGCCGGCGATGTTGCCGGTGCCAACCCGGCCGGAGAGCGCGATGGTGAGGGCCTGGAAGGACGACACGCCCGCCGCGGAGCTCTTGCCGCGGAACATCGCGCGCACCATCTCGCCGATGTGGCGCACCTGCATGAAGCGGGTGCGGATGGAGAAGTACAGGCCTACGATCAGGCACAGGTAGATGAGGGCGGGGCTCCACACCCAGCCGTTGATCCAGTCGACGGTTGCTTGCATTTTTGTGTTTTCCCGGGAAACGAGCCGCGATTGTATCCGCTTGTTGCGGCTCGATGACGAACTGGCGCCCCCGGGAAAACCCGATCAGAGGACCACCAGCGCCCCGTCCTCGCTGCGCGCCACGCCGGCGCGCTCGAGCTCGTTCACCAGCCAGGCCGCGAGCGCGTCGGCGTCGAGGCCGAGGTAGCGCGCGTTGGCGGTGCGGTAGAGCGGGGTCTCGTCGAGGTGGCGTGGCAGCTCGGCGAGCGCCATGCTGCGCACCTCGAGCAGCTTGAAGGTGATGCAGGCGCGGATCGCGTTGCGCGCCATGCGCGCGCCGTCGTCCTCGAAGGCGCGAATGCGCGCGAAGGCGCGCTCGAGCGCGTCGTCGAACTCGGCGAAGGGCGCGCCGTGGCCGGGGATCACCGCATCGACCGCGAGCCGGCCGATGGCCTCCAGGGTGCGGCGCGCCTCGCCGAGCGCGTCGCCCTGGCCCATCACCTCGGCGAACAGGATGCCGAAGCCGTCGCGCCAGAGCGCGTCGCCCGAGATCAGGATGCGGCGCTCGGGGTTGTAGTAGGCGAGCGCGTCCATGTCGTGGCCAGGGACGGCCACCGCCTGCCATTCGAGCTCGCCGGCGACGAAGCGCGCCCCGGGCGCGAGCGTCTCGTCATGGCGGAAGCGCTCGCCGGCCTGCGCCCCCACGCTCAGCAGCAAGGCCTCCTCGTCCCACTCCGCGACCGCGCGCGCCATGCCCTCGGGCACGGTGATGCTGCAGCCGAAGGCGCGCTGGACGCGGGCGTTGCCGCCGATGTGGTCGGAGTGCGAGTGGGTGTTGATGAGCCGCCTCAGCTGGCGCCCCTCGAGCGCGGCGCGCAGCAGCCCCACCGTCTGATCGGCATGGCTCAGGTAGCCGGAGTCGATCAGCGTCGCCTCGTCACCGTCGAACAGCAGCACGTTGTTGGCCGACAGCCAGCCACGCTCGAAGACCTGCACGCCGGCGGGCAGCTGGGGACGCGCGCTCAATCGCTGCCCTCCCCGACGCGGGCGGCGACGTTGGGCGGCAGGGGCACGCCGGCCTGCCGCGCGGCCGAGACCGCGGCGGGATCCGGCTGCGCGACGGCGCTCGTGTCCGGCGCGGATGCGGGCATGCCGTTGATCTCGTCGGCGCTGCGACCGCAGCCCAGGCACACGCCCGCGTCCCAGTCGATCATGCACACGCCGACGCAGAGCGCGTCGCCGCTCATGCCCGCGTCTCCACGGGCTGGCCGGCTGCGCCCAGCCATTCGCGGCGCTCGGCAACCGCGGCGAGGATGCCGCGGCGGTCATCGTCGGTCGTACGACTCCAGCGCGTGATCTCGTCGATCGTGCGCTGGCAGCCTTCGCACCAGCCGGTGTCGGGGCTCATGCGGCAGATGTTGGTACAGGGGGATGGGACACTCATGGCAGTCGTCTCTGTAGGGGCGGCGGGCGGGCCATGCGTGTGGCCCGCCTCGTGATCCGAAGTACGGATTATGAAGCAGCCGGCAAGCCTTGGCTCGCAACGACCACCTTCGGCCTCCTGCCCGAGCGCACCGCAGGTGGCCGGGATCGGCTCATCGGACGCTCAGGCGCAGGCCGCCTTGGCGCGCTTGGCAAGCACGGCGCGCGCCACGCGCGACGCGGGATCGCGGCCGAGCCGAGCGCTGATCCAGGCGGCGGTGTCCACCAGCACGTCGAGGTCGATGCCGGTGTCGATCCCGAGCCCGTTCAGCAACCAGACCACGTCCTCGGTGGCAACGTTCCCCGAGGCGCCGGCCGCGTAGGGACAGCCGCCCAGGCCGCCGACCGAGGCGTCGAACACCGCCACGCCCAGCTCCAGCGACGCGTAGACGTTGGCCACCGCCATGCCGTAGGTGTCGTGGTAATGGCCGGCGAGCCTGTCCACCGGCACACGTTTCGCCACCGCCTCGAGCATGCGCTGGATGCTCGCGGGCGTGCCGACGCCGATGGTGTCGCCGAGCGAGACCTCGTAGCAGCCCATGTCCAGCAGCGTCGCCGCAACATCGGCCGCCGCCTGCGGCGCGATCGCACCCTCGTAGGGGCAGCCGACCACGCAGGAGACGTAGCCGCGCACCTTCACGCCGGCGGCGTGCGCGGCCTCGGTGACCGGGCGGAAGCGCGCGAGCGACTCGGCGATCGAGCAGTTGATGTTCTTCTGACTGAAGGACTCCGAGGCGGCACCGAACACCGCGACCTCGTGCGCGCCCGCGGCGAGGGCGGCCTCGAAGCCTTTCAGGTTGGGGGTGAGCACCGGGTAGGCGACGCCGGGCGCCGCGGCGGCGAGCACGCGCGGCAGCAGCTCGGCGTTGTCGCCCATCTGCGGCACCCACTTGGGCGACACGAAGGAGGTGGTCTCGATCGCCTTCAGCCCGGCGCGCTCGAGGCGACGCACCAGC
>Ga0116151_10002437_pt1 | contig 17093 bp, 9 predicted proteins | sample AD_UKC117_MetaG_FD_89893 | JGI IMG/M metagenome (GOLD analysis project Ga0116151, IMG submission 89893) | Active sludge microbial communities of municipal wastewater-treating anaerobic digesters from Hong Kong - AD_UKC117_MetaG | ecosystem: Engineered > Bioreactor > Anaerobic > Digestate...
AACAAGACCGTCGACCGTGCGCAAAGCTGCTCCAACCCTTCCGTGAACCGCTTGCGCATATCTTCTACTTTTTTGCCGATGCCAGCACCACTTGCCGAAAGCAGTTGCCTTCTATAGGTGCTGCGTTCTTCTGCATAGCCCGCAAAGGACGCAGTCCCGTCTCTGGAAAGAACATTCACAATCTGCTCGGCCAGTCCGAACTTGGTGCGCACGCCTGGATGATATACATCTACCACGTCCATCGCTACATGCCAATAGGGTTTCTGTTCGGCGCAGCGCTGGAGCACCTCTTTGAGCACTTCGGTCTTGCCGATTCCACCGTCCCCCGTAACAAAGATAATTGTCGGTCTACCGGATGGGTTCTGCGCGATTGCGTCGATCTCCCTGAGGTTGTCCTGACGGCCAACAAACGGGATGCGTCCCAATTCCGGATAAAGCAGGGATGAAGGGTCCATGTCACAACCTTTATGCAGAAGCATTCGCTATATCTGAGGTTTGTTCGGACGGCTGCGTCTCCTCACCTTCAGCGCCATCATCACCGTTCAATGCGTTCTCATGGACTTGCGCACTTGCTTGGTAGGTCTTTGCGAAGCTAGGATAATCATGTGCCCACTCCTCGTACATAAGCTTTGCTTCGGTGTGGAGTTTGCGCCAGGTTTTTCGCTTGGCCAAACGCAGCCAACCAGAAATGGCAATTCGAATTGTGTCATCAACAAAGTATTGGGTATTGTGATCCCACCGGACCAAGTATGTACGCATCAGATATGCCAATATTTCTTTTGCGGACATCCGAGTTGTCGGCTGCTGGATGATCTCGAAATATACCCGAACCATTCGTTCCGCTTCCGCTTCGCCAAAGTGTCTGAGAACACATATAGCCTCCAGATACCTGCGAAGCTCTGGTCGGCGAACCGTAGGGAGAAATTGGAGAAGCTCCTCTTCTATATAATCATTCAGAATCTTCAACGTGGTCCACTTATCAGTTTGCTCACTTGACGCTAGTCTGACGGTCAGTAGTTGGTGCCCCTGCCCTATGCGCCAGATTTCCTCCAGTCGCCTCTCCTGCTCTTGGGTCAACCCCAGCGCGTTTCCCGAGGCACCAGCATGCGTTCTCCAGAAAGGATTTTCAGTCACTTGTGTCCGGATCAATTGAACCAGCCAGCCGAGATGCTCGTCGCGTAACGCTGCAGATTCCGTACTATTTCCGTCAGAATCATCCCAGCGGCTAAGAGCATCTGGCATCGCGGGATGGCGCAGCAGGCTATGGATCCAGGGGTAGGGCCTGCCACGACCAGAAAGGACTATCGCAACACGGTCCAATGCAAGCAGTGGCGCTAACAGATAGTCCTCCAGCCATTTGACAAACTTCCAGTCAGCTTCGAATACCGAATCGACCAACAAGACGAGGATGCTTCCTTCTGTGTCCAGGCCAGATTTTAGCATCAGCACAAGCCCAAGGGAAAGTTCGTCCACGGAACCGCTGGGTAGCTCTGAATCAATCAGGCCCTTCTGACGCAGATAGCCAAATAGTCTGGCGAGAAGTTGTTCAAATTGCTCCGCATAGGCTAAAACGGGCTCTGCTGAACTAGACTCAAATGTGTTGAGCGCACAATAGACGATGCATGCATCATCTGACGTTGATGCATCGATACGTGGTTGTGGCTCATCTTGTTCGGGCTTGAACTGGACTAGAAACGACGCAACACTCGCTCTATCCTGTGCCAAAGTATGCAGATGCTGTAGCAGCCAGGATTTACCGATTCCGCGTTCCCCGCGAAATACCAGCACTCGCTTGAGTCCGGCCTTGCCTTCAGCTACGCGGTCCAGAAAACTTTCGAAGTGGTCAGTCTCGACCATGCGATCCAAGAACAACTCGCGGTGATATGCAGGGCGCAGCATAGTCGATGACGCAGTCATGGGTTCCTCACTTGTGCTTGTCATACCAGGGCCGCCGTAGAGTGCACAAGAAAGTCTATTTCCATAGCCGCGGATTCTATTGCAGTTGACAAATACAAACGATCACCACCAATCTGGTTCAAGAACTGCGGCGGTACGAAGACCGCGTGCAGCCACTCTTGCTTACGTTCAGAGCGAAGGAAATCGAATATGGCAGACTGTGGCATTGTGTCAGGGTGTTTCACGGTTGACCTTTTCAAGCGCTATCTTCAATGTGGATTCATCGATCTTGGCTGGCATTGACCGTACCGACGAGCGTTGGTGTTCTTGAATAGCCGTTCTGCAGAATTCCAGTGCACGATTCAACGAACCGCGCGCGGCGGCTTGAAGGTACTCATCTGCTTTCCAGGCACTATGTGTCGAGGATGTAGTCAGTTCCTCAAAGCTGTTCCACCTAAAGGAGGAGCAATGAGCAATGCGGCTATCGACAGTCTCTCGAATTTCGGCTGGAGTCCACATCAATTCCGAGGCGATTACTCTGCTGGTGCTTTCGAACGAAGCTCGCACGCAGAAAATATGAAGATATATCCTTCGTTCACTCAATCTTTGGGAGAGAAATTCGATCCCATTTACCCAGGAGGTTTGCAGTGTTGGTGGTAACACTTCAAAGATGACTGTGGAATGCGTATCGAAGTCGCGTCCTGGCGGCCGGATGTTCAACCATTCGACATACTGTGCCGTCACTGGGTGTTCGATACGCGATCGATGGATTTTGTATAGCTCAAGGTATATCTTGAGCAAGTGCTCCAGCGTGGGCGCCCCTGAGAGTAAATGACTCTCGTATTGTGACCCGGCAATTCCCAACCTCTGTTCGATAATCTCGACAGAGCCACAAAACCACAACAGCATATCGAACAGCATACCCTGGTTTTTGTCAGTTAGTGCTAGAAAACCATTGGGATTCGCAGCCAGGAGCTGAAGCCACCACTCAGCGACAATACGACAAAGCGAATCAAGCCAGGTTCTAGTATCAAATGAGACACTTGGTTGTTGATCGCTTATGCCTATGATTGGAAAGATATTGTGGTTTTTGTTGACTTGGAGAAACATCGACTCTGCGCACGTGACATTATCCTCGAACAATTCTGCAATGTTGATCGAAGGTCCTGAAGTCCACGAGTTGTGAAACCATTGCATACTCGTGGGCGGCAGATCGAATAGAATACCTGACTGATCACGGATCGATGTGAATGGATCATGCGAGAAATCATTTGTTTTTAAGTATGACAAGTATGATTGCTCTGATTTTTGGCGTCCACCCTCGTGCGGAATCTTGAAGCTCGGCCATGTGTAGATATCTAGCGGGACAGACATATACTCGCGGAGACCTGGAAGCAGGCCAAGCCATTTTCGTCCAGGATACTTCAGTTCATCCCTAATGATCTTCTCTGCGTTATCATGATTCTTCTCGATGGCACGGAGCGACACTGCCAAAATAATATCCCCAACATCGTAGAAATAGGTCTCCCACAACTTGAATGCTCCGACTAGGTTATCGGATTCAAGGGGCAAAGCATCGTCAAGCACTTGTGAAGCAGGCTTTAGGCACTCAACAAAATCACTGCCGAAACAGCGTGCGCTCTTCAGAAGGAGAGATAGCCCAGCAACGTCTCTGTCTTGTCTGTACCGAGCGCCACTCTCTCTTAAGAATCTCCCCTGCTGTCCTGGTGTGCAATACCGCCGCTGCAAATTGCCAATACTCTGCACAAATTCGTTGCTCAGGCTGTTTCCGTTGAGCCGCTCAATCGCAGCAGTCAAGCCAACAATACCATCAAGCCAACTTTTCTGAAGGCTAAGGTTGAGTTCAATCTGTCGTTCTTCCTCGCGTCGCATTTCGTCTTCTCGTCGACTGTTTTCTTGTGACTGCCTCTCTTCCTCCCGGCGCCTGTCCTCCTCCCGCCACTTATCCCATTCCCACAAGAGAACGACCACCGCCAACAACAGTGCAAGAGTATCCGCCAGAGCGATCAGTTCGTGTGCAAAGAAACTCAACGGCAAAAAGGAAAAGGGGTGAAATGCAGTTGACATCTCCAATGGCACAGCGAATGTCTTATGGAGTGGCAGCGGTATGCGTGGTGCCTGACCTTCGCTTGAGGCATCTGTACTCGCTGTGAAGATAGTTCTCGCAGCGACGGTAACGGAGATGAGAGCACTGGGTGGAAATGCCGACATGACGTCAGTTGGAGCGAGATAGAAGGCGGTCCCCAGATTGTCAAGTTCTTTAGCCACGGACGCCGGTCTCTGACCCAAAGGTTGCTCCTGCAAATCGAGCAGTGTAAGGCCTGGTTCTCGTACCGTTAGATACAGAAGATACTCGTCTGTAAGTGGAAAATCGGAATCTGCATCTTCAGCCGATATCCATATTAGCAAAGGCGTGCGACCCTCACTATTGGTGAATACTGGCATGGGATCCACATAGCTAAGGTGTAGCGTGGCAAGGTCGCCGACATTCTGGGTGCTTGTCTTGCGCCCGAAGACATCTCGTGCATCCTGCGCAATCGTGAGGAATAGAGCAAATAGCAGAAGCAGACCAGCTATCACCCAACCAAGATGGCTACGCAGGAAATGTATGCTTTGCTCGACAAGACTCAACATAATTAGTGACTGTCAGCTTGTTTAGAAATGCAAGATTGGATTTTCACCAGGATAAGGTGGGGTCGTCATTATCCTGGTGTATATCAAAGCGGGCGATGCTGAATTCCTGAACGCTGGTGGTCGCATTGTCTATGGTGACGGTTTTGACGGCATCGATTGGCGGCGGGGTGACTGCGAAGAAGACACAATAGCACAGACACTTCACCTGAGCGCTCACAACCAACCACGCAATGCGCCCTTACACCTCACAGGCCTACTCGCAACTGCACGCTTCTCATACAGCAGAATCCTTTGAATACTCGGAAACCAGCATCGACTAAATAGGGATATCGCTCCCCCATTTCAACAGCCGAAGTCCCTCAAGTCTGAGCATCTCTGGGAACAGCGTCTTGTAAACATTACAGTAGGGAGATTTGACGTCGCTGCGCCTGGTCATGCGATAGGTCAACAACGAACATCCGCCAGCACACCAGTTACGCCAGGTGCAATCACGGCAACCTTCTTTTTCGGCCGCGGAAAGGTTCTGGAAGCCGTCGGCGTACAGGCGAATCTCAGCCAGCGGGTCTGTTGCATGGACACTCGTCACAGGACGTTCGATTTCCATTTGGCAGCGTGCTACAGCACCGTTATGATCAACCACCATGTAGCTGAAGCCGGCGCCGCAGGCATGGCCGTGCGGCGCATGAAACGCGCTGCGATCCACCAGGTTGTCGATGATACGGTACGGGGGCATCCGCTTCTCGATCACGGAGAATGCCGCACGCATACCCACGATGATCAATTCATTCTCGCCCCGGAGGTCGCTGAAACCGGCGGAGCAGTCGTTGTCGCGGTAGAAATTCAGGTTGAAGCGCAGCCCGCGGTCGATGGCAAAATCAACAACTTGCGGCAGGGCAGCCGTATTGCGCCCTGTGACAGTGATCGACAGGAATGGCTTAACGCCCGTTGCAATGGCACGGTCAATGGCACGGGCTACGTGCGTGAAGCTGCCGCCTCCGTTGGTAAACTTCCGCTGCGCATCGTGGGTGTCGCCGACGCCATCCAGCGAAATGGACAAGGCTATGTTGGCGTCGCTAGCCGCTGTTAGCATCCCTTTGGTAAGGGTAACGCCGTTGGTCAGGATCGTCTCGTTGAAGGACAATCCGGTATTTTGCGCTAATTCCATGCCGAAATCATGCAACTCCGCGATCAAGCGGAAATTGAGCAGCGCTTCCCCGCCGGCATATTTCAGCTTGACGCCCCTGAAGCCATGTTGCACTGCTGTACGGAAAATGGCCTCGACGGCGGCGCGCCCGGTGGCGGTCGTCATGGCCTCGGCGGTCTTGTCGAGGTAACAGTAGTCGCAGCGCAGGTTGCACTCGTTGGTGACGTGTAGCCAGGCGGTGAGCACAGACGATTCGGACGGCGGTGGAACAAGCGAACGATGGACAGGAACGATCAGCCCATATCGCCTGAACCACATGAGCAACGACTGGCGATCAGGTGAACCGATCTGCGCGTCGGACAACAATACTAAGCGTTCAAACTGACTCAGAATTGCACTGGCTTCGGAATCCAGGACAAGAACATGTGAACCTGTCAGCGGGCTAAACACAAGTTCATGACTGTCTGTGAGTGAATATCGCTGCAGGGAAGGAGTGATATGCCAGGGGAGTGTCTGCTGCGACGTGGAAAAGTCTGAAGGCAAAATAATCGGTTCAGGGCACGCGCAGTCGTGTTGATAAAGATGAAGCGGCTCGCCAATAAACAACCGGGTTGGGGCTTCCATGATCTGGTCTCCAAGGAGAGCAATCTTCCCCCATGTTTGATTCACGGGCAAATCCGCGGTATGGGGACAGATAATGGATTGGATTATAAGAGGTTAGAACCAGAATGACAAAGCGCAGCATTTACGCTGTGCTGGGATTGCAGGAAATTTCGACTGATAGGCCGGGGCGGCGATCTCTTAGAGTCCGTTTGAAAATTCCTGCTTGGTAAAATAGGGCGGTTACGAAGCGCCTATTCAGCCAAGCAGGAGAATGACATTGTCGCACACATCAGAGCAATACACGAGCGATTTGACCGACGAACAATGGGCTATCGTCATGCCGTTGTTACCCATCAAGCGAACAGGAGCCGGTCGGCCGATTGAACTGGACATGCGAGCAGTTCTCAACGCCATTCTTTATCTTGTTCGTACGGGATGCCAGTGGGATGACATCCCCAGGAGCTACCCGAGTCACAACAGTGTGTACTACCATTACCGCAAATGGACGAAAGATGAAACGTGGCGAGCGATCAACGATGCACTTCGTCAATGCGAACGAGAACGCCAAGAACGCAACGCCGAACCCAGTGCAGTCATTATCGACAGTCAAAACGCCAAGACGACGGAAGTCGGCGGCGAACGAGGCTATGATGCAGGCAAGAAGGTAAACGGCCGTAAACGCCATATCGTCGTCGATACACTGGGTAACCTGATTGATGTCGTGGTTCACGCCGCCAACATCCAAGATCGAGATGGCGCCATGCTTGTGCTCTACAAGTTGTCAGCAACGGTCAAGGCGCACATCCAGAAAATCTGGGCGGATGGTGGCTATGTAGGACAACTGGTCGATTGAGTGCGCGAAAACCTCAATAGCGTGCTTGAAATCGTTGAGAAAGAGCCGCACCAGAAGGGCTTTCGCGTTCTGCCAAGACGCTGGGTTGTCGAACGCACGTTTGCCTGGTTTGGCAGGTATCGCCGGCTTAGCAAAGATTATGAGCACAATCCAGCCTGCAGTGAGAGCGTTATCTACATCGCCTCCATTCACACGATGTTGCGACGCCTCACGGCCTAATTTTCAAACGGACTCTTATAGCAGAGCGCGCCTTTCTAGCAGCTTGCGCATGAATGACTTCTCTTCACCTAGGTTAAATTGCCGCTCGAACTCCAGCAACAGCTGGGAGACGCGGGGTAGTTCTTTGTTAGTCAGGCTCTGGATTCGCTGGTCGACTTGTGTCTTTACTCGACGCAGATCGCGTGAGTCTTCGTTGTGGCCGTATTGGTTGTTTTCAAGTGCAATTGCGTACTGCAAGATCGCATTTTCGAGACTCTTGTTGTCAACTTCGCGGTCACTACCGTTGTGTTTGCTTCGTTGATACTGAGAGAAGTCGTGATCGGCCAGCACTCCATGTAATTTGCCAATTTGCGCCCATACCCAGGACTCGGCTTGGTCAACTTCCACTTTTGGCTTTCCGGAATCCTGATTCACATAGTAATCGTCTAGTCCATTCTGGCGGATGAGGTACCTGGCGGCTTGCTCTGCTTCGTTCAGCAGAGCATCCTCATTTGCATAGTTGCCAAGCCACGCAAGGTTCACCCAGGCATCAATACACCAACGCAGGCTCACGCTTTCTGCTACTTGAACGGCTGCCCGCAGTGCGTCGTCGCTCTGCTTCGCTACCGCAGCATAGTCCTGTCGATCTGCATGGAGTGCGTGATAGGCCAACACCATGTCTCTTCGGGCGCAGCCAATCTCTACGAGAGATTGCGCACGGCGCAACTGCTCGCCAATCTCGTCGAATATTTCCAGTGATCGACTGGCGTGCTTAATCGCCGACTCAAGTCCCTCCAGTCGCTGTGCTGGTGAGGGAATATCTTCTGGGTTGCTCATTCTGCGCTTTGCCTCGGCCAGGGTTAATTCACACAGACCTTCACCGCGAGCTATCTTCAGAGTTTGGAAAATCCTGCGCGCTCGCTCGGCTGAAGTCATGGCCGTATCAAACTTGCCCTCGAACACTTCGATCATCGCTAACGTATTGATGCAATAGGCCACACCCGTCCGCGAGGCGAGCGACTCACGCAGTTCCAGAGCCTGGCGAATCAAAGAACGCCCGTCTGCAAAAAAACCTAATTCGGCAAGCACAAAGCCAAGGTCATTTAGTGAGGTTGCCAATTCAATCCTGAAGTTGATTTGACGAGAGATCTTGACCGCTTCCTGATAATCTGGTAACGCAGCGCGCAATCTGCCGTCGGAGCGAAGCCAATAGCCGCGCACGCGCAACGCAAAAGCCAGGACAGCCAGCGTGCGCCAGATTTCGGGAGGTGGCTCATCTTGTGCGTAGGCGTCCTGCGGTAATGCTTTGCGGAGGAATGCGATGGCTCGATCAAGCATTTCCCTGGCTCTGCCCAGGTTATCTCTACCGCCCAGATAGATCCTTGCGTAAGCGTCCCAAGTGTCGATCACGGCTGTATTGACCGAATAGGTGCATCTACTTGCACGGCGCGTGTTCTCTGCTTCCTCAATTGCTTTTTCGAATTCACCAGACGCCCAGTAGCGCACCAGTGTTCGAGGCGCCATTACTTCTCGAATCAGCTTCTGAACTGCTTCATCCTCGCATTCTGGCAGGTATTCGAGCAAGATGGTCTGCAGTTCGCGATCCAGCACGATATCGCCTGTTAGAATCGCTTCGCGCATATAACGGTAGTAGCGTTCAAATCCAGGGCCAGGATTCTGGCGCAGACTATAGAACAAAGCCTCAATTAGCAGATGACGCCGCCGATTGTTCGTTTGAACTAATTGGCGAAAGTCGGTATCCGATGACTTGGGCTCGTTTTCTAGACGTGCTGATTCGTCACTAAAGCGATCTGCAACAGTTTTTACTTCGCTTTCGTAGAATTCGTGAATTTCTTTACGTACCTTGTTTTCTTTTAGAACGTAACGCCGGTGGTGCAACATTGCATAGATTTCATCATGTAGAAACACTCGTTGCTCATCGCGGCGAGTCTTAACGATGGCCAGGTGCAGAATTGCAGAAAGGTGCTCCATCGCCTGTTCTCTCGACAACGCCGTACCGGTAAAAACGCCCAATACACGAGCCAGTAGCTCTGGGGTAGCGCCTCGAGGCAGATAGCCGAGTGCCTCTAGAGAATCTCTTAACGCTTCCTGGTCGAGCAATCGTTCGACAAACCAGTCATGCAGTCTACGGCGGCTGTCGTCAAGTTCAGCACCGGTAAGCGGAGGCGCCGGTGATTGATCCCACAGTTCAGATGGTAGTTGGCCTTCAACTGCAACCAGGTCGGCGAGCAGCGCAAATGTAATTGGATCGCCACCTGTCAGCCGGTGTACATTCTTTTGAATCACAGGGTCCATGTCGCGGAGGCGATCGGCTTCATCACTCTTGCCTAGATTCCTTAGGCGGGTTTGCAATGCGGTCAGGTATTGCTCTGATTCATCAGAATCGAACGGTGGCAGTTCAAGTGGGACGACGTTGAGTTTATCATACTTAGTCGCCGTTATCCGTAGCGCGTCGATTTGGGGTCGGCCCGCAATCAGAACAACGATATTGTGCATCCGACTCAACAACTCGCATAGCCAGGACCATACCTCATCTGTCTGGCGACCAGTCTCAGGCTGCACTTCCGGATAGACCAGCTTTTCTGCCGTATCTAGCGCAAGGATGACGACGTTCTCTGCGCTCAGGTTGATGATCCCCTGTTCAAACACGAGACGCATTTCGTCGACTTGCTTCCTGATACCCTTGCCGCTCTCCGAGAGAAGCTGCAGACCATACTCACCTCGGGCGCTATTGTATTCGGCGAATTGCACCGATGCCGAATCAGGCAAGGTTTCCACAATCCGATCCGCCAGCCCAGTCTTGGTCCTTACCTCTGGGTGGTATACATCCACCACGTCTGTGGCTGCAATCCACTGGGATTTTGCTTCGCCATAACGCGCAAGCACCTTTATCAGCAACTCAGTTTTGCCGATGCCGCCTCGACCAGTGAGAAAAATCATTGTGGGCTTGCTTGCCGCCTGGACCACAATCTCATCGATCTGCCGTAGGAGCGGTTCACGACCGACAAACGGTATACGTTCTAGTTCAGGGAATTGGCTATTTGTAATGGTCATTTGAAACAGACTCCCAAACTGGCTGTATATGAGGAATCAGGCAAGCGTTTCGACCTGACAGGTCGGTGTACCGTTATTGTGGCTGGATCGTTCCAGAGTACGTGCATGAACCTGTGCTCGCTTTTGGTAGTATTCTTGATGCTTCGGATATTCCTTTGCCCATGATTCATACATGCGTTGTGCTTCTTCATGAAGCTTGCGCCAGTCATCGTTTCTTGCCAGGAACATCCAATTGGAGAGGGTAATCCTAACCGTGTTGTCGACAAAGAATTGAGCCTCATGGCGGTCCCACCGCACTAGATAGATTCGCTGCAAACGCGCTAGTATTTCGCGCCCCGAGGCGATTATTTCATCGTAGCACTGCAACTCGAAGTACTTGCCGATTACGCGTTCAGCTTCCGTCTCGCGAAAGAAGTCAAGCACGCACAGTGCCTCCAGATATCGGCGGACTTTCTCACGCTCATCTGTTGCGACGAGTGTGAAAATCTCCTCTTCAGCAAACTCGTCTAGGGTCCCTTGATCGAGGGTCGGTTGGACCGCTTTATCTCCGCCTGCGTCGGTGTTATATGCCAAACGAACCGTTAACAATGGTTGTCCTTGGGCAAGATTCCATATCTGTTCCAGTCGCTCCTGCTGCACAGACCGATCAGGGAATGTCCCGACGCCAACGCCATCTGGATCCCAAAAGGGATGTTTCCCGATTTGCTTTCGAATGAGTTGACACAACAAATCGAATAGTCTCTGGCGCTCACCTGCTGCGTTGGCCTTCTGTGGATCAGGTTCTCTCCAGAGCTGTAATGAATCTTGCTCCGGCTCGATCCGCAGCAAACTATTGATCCACGGGAATGGTCTACCGCGACCTGACAGAACTACAGCAACCTGATCGATCGCTACCAACGGCGCCAGCACATAGTCTTCCAGACCTGCAATGAAAGGCCAGTCTGCTTCATAGGCAGAATCTATAAGCAATACAAATACACGGTTTCTGTTCTGCAACCCGCTTCTTAGCAACCTTGCCAAGGTAAAGGATGTCTCATCCAGGGTGAGCACAGTTGGAAGTTTCTCGGTAATCAACCCTTCTTTGTGCAGATATGCTGCAATATTCGTCAGGAGTTCCTTGAGTTGATGCTTGCTGTGGTCATCCAGTTGCTCTGGCCGTGCTGTAAAGCTATTCAACTTGCAGGCAATGGTCACCTCGGCTGCCGGTTTGTTTGCCGTCACTCGAAGCGTTACATCGTATTGTGGGTCAAATCGGACCAGGAAAGAAGCGACGCCCGTCTGTTGTACCGCCAGCCAATGCATGTGTTTGAGCAACCAGGACTTTCCGACACCTCGTTCGCCCTCAAAAACGAGTACGCGCCTGATGCCGGCAACGCCACGGATCACCTTATCAAGTAGTCCACTGAAGCGGGTGACTTCAGCTTCTCGATTCAGAAAAAGGTGCGACGCGTACTCGGTGCGAGTTGGTTTATCTGTAGGCACGCTCATCGCTCCTGTTGGCTGAAACTGCGAGCTGTTGGACGGCGCGGTCGAAGAACGGCTGACATGTTCAAGACACCCGTTGGACGCGCTGATAAGGTACGACAACATTGGTCAAGTCCTCTGGTTCAATGAGTGAGGATAGCGCGGCGCTTCGCGACAGATAGCTGTGTAGGAGTTGGCCGGCGAGATAGAGCGCTTCACGCGGCAGGGGCTGCACGGTGGCGGCGATCTGTTCTTCGACTGCGCTGATCCCTGGGCTGCTCAGCGCGTCCAGACTGTCATAGCGACCGCCGGTGGCGATCCGAATGCGCGCTCGCAACAATCTGACAAGATCGTCGTTTGACCAGTTCAAGGACTCTAAATTGACCTGGGCATCACTTGGCCTAATATGAGGCTCGACATAGAGGCGCAGCAGATGAGGAACAAAGCATTTCACATGAATCGTTGCTCCCTCAGTGCGGTTCATCTGCTGTAGCGCATCGAGCAGCCACTCACCTGCGCGGTTCAGCGGCGCCACCGATTGCGGGTACGCATCGACGCCATCGATCAAGACCGCAAATTCTTGGAATCGGAATATGTCGCTCAGAAGGCTGGTTAGCTCGATGACTGACCTGTGCCAATCGCCCACTTCCCGCCGTATCGGTTCGATGTTCAGCGCACTGAGTTCTAGCCTGCGTAGCATCTCGGCAGAGGTACCTGCTTCTGGCGGCGCCGGTATCCGGTAGGAACGGTCCAGCGCGTTCCGGACGCGTTCCAATGTCTGGCTCACGGAGCCTGTCTCGCGGTAGTGGCCTAGCATTTTCACGTAATGGGTGAGGGCACGCGGCAGGTGAGGTACAAGCAAGCGTAGCATCTGATCCCACTCCCGTTGCGGCGCATTCAGGAAGCGCACTGGCCGATAACATAGCGCGATCACGATTGCCTTACTCAGCCCGCGTAACAAAGGGCGCCAAATGCCGTCTGGGCTTGCATCGGTCAGGTCGTTAGGTTGTGGAAAGAGGTGAATCGGGAAAGGATGGCTGTCGAAGCGCGACCAGAACTCGCGCGTCATGTACATGCGCAGCGCGGTCTTGCCGCCGCCGCGCGGCGAAAAGAGCACGGTGGTGCCAGGCAACCACATCGTGCGCGGCAGGTTGTCGTCGATGAGATATTCAAAGAGGTGCGGATCGCTTGATGCTTCCAGGTGATGGAACGGGTCAAACAAGAACCCGAACTCGGCGAGGTTCACACCAGACTCATCGTAATTCTTCTGTCGTTCCACCCTGTATTCGGACATCATTGTGGATTCATCGTTTTGGGGCAACGGTATGGGCCGTATATCACGCTAACAAACGTTTCTTTCTGTCGACGTTGGATCATATGAGGGCTGCGGAGTCAGACACATAAGCTACCCTTCGGGAACGACCGAGCCTCAGTCGATGATAATTGCCGGGGCATTGAGCATCAGATCTCAATAGCCAATAATCATAAAGGTAGTCTACCCTATCGGCAAAGAGATGTGGATGGTCAACCCATCTCCATTATAGCTGGAAGGTCTCACATCTACTCCACAAATAGCTCTTCGACTCCCCACAACATCCTCACAAAACCCTCACGTCACGTACTGCAGGCGCACACCACGTTGGCGTTCGGTAACGAGATAGGGTGGATTGTACGGGTCGCAGTTGATTGCTTTGCGAAGTCGTGAGATGGCCATTTCCAGCGTATGTTTCCAATTCTTGGGATACTCGTAGCGATCATCGTCGGGATGGGATGCGACGTACTCATAGCCACGATAGCCAATATAATAGAGTTCATCCCACGCACAGACCCGCTGGCGATTCTCATAAAGATACTGCATCAGGCGAAACATGTTTCCACCTTCGATGCCCAGATCGCGAAAAGCCAGGTATACACGTTGGCGTGCACTATCGATGTAAAGACGGGGGGGATGGCTGCGCCACACTTCCTGACATCTGTCTTTGGACAGCGGTTCACGGGCCGTATTTAGCATGTAGTCATCGACGAAAGGGCGCAGCATTTGCAGCCAACCCAGGGGGCGTTCCCCCCCATAAGTGCTCAGGCGATCAAGCAGAAATTCCACATCGCCCAGTCCACCTAACGAGAATGCCGCTACACCCATCAAGCGGGCAAGGCGCCGCTCTACTATCTCCTGCAGTTCGGTGCTCTGCCACCGTAGGGGAACGACGTCAATCCGCCGGCTGATTACTGCACCGCTTTCTAAAAGGCTGTTTTCCAGCGTATCGGGAGCAAAAACCTTGATGGCGAAACCGGGTGTCTCAAATAGGCTCAGGGTTGATAACAAGATGCGAACTTGTTCGTCAAGCAGGTCTGTTGCTACGTCCTGCCAGCCTTCTAAGCCGTCTAGTAGCACCCATGTGCCCCTCAGGCCGAGTTCAATGGTTGTGGAACTGAACTCACTTAGGATGTCACTCAGAGAGGCGTCAAAAGTGCTGACTCCTTTGTCACCATCTTGCAGGAGTTCATCGAGAAGCGTTGTCTGTTCAGGTGCCAAGCTTCGTCGCAACTGACGAAAGAAGAGATCGTGTGCGCCGGTGGTGCAGCGCGCCACCAACCAAACCACGCTATCAAGCAACCATGACGACGCAGCAAAGTGTTTCTGACGGTCGACACAGATGACACGTACCAACTCGCGTACACATGCCCTGAGTAGGTCGGCCAGCAACATATCGAGCGTCTGGAGCGACTGCTCCCGTGGTTCTGGCTGTGGCAATATCCAGTCCACAACGAGCCGCTGTGGTGGCAGCTTGCCGAGGCGCGCTAGCCAGAGCCTGGCGCTCGTCTTGCCCACACCGTTACCGCCAACAACGACGATAGAGCGATCGCCGCCAATCCGGCCGACCATCTGTGGCTGGACGTAGACAAGGTGAAGCCAATCGCGCTCATGTTCGGCGCGCAGGACGTCAAATGCATCGGATATGGGTAGGAACGGCTCAAGATTCGTCACGGTTCACTGCGTCAAGTGCTTTTCTTAGGGTCTCTTCTGTAATTCCATCGAGCGAGCCCGATTCTAGATGGATTTGTACTGCAACTCTACAGTATTTGAGCGCACGATGCAACGATCCGCGGGCTGCTTCCCACAGATAATCATAAGGACTCATATTGCCACGACCGATGGCGACTGTCAGGTGTGCAAAAGCTTGCAAAACATTCCCCATGTTCGCATGGGCAATGCGTGCATCAATCATTGCCCGAATTTCGGTATTGGTCCAGGCCAAGGCTTCGGTAAAAAAAGGGCGAAAGTGTTCTATGGCCTGGCGTTCGCCTACTAGATGAAAGTAGACGTTAGCTTCTTTCAACCACTGTGTGACCAGATTGACATCATTCATCTGGAAATCTGTCACTGTCACAGGCAATAGCGCCAAGATCACGGTGTTATCTGGTTCCTCGTCAAGCCCCGGGGGGCGGATGCTTAACCACTCTAGATACTGCATCATATTTGGATCGGGGACTCTTTGGCGCTGCGTCGCGCACTGACGAATGTATATTTTGAGGAGTAATTTGAGTCGTCGCTCATCACCCTTCATCGCGGGTGATGCTGAGGATACACCAAGCCGTCGTAACATGATTCCTAGATCGACACAGTGCCACAAAAGCAGATCGAACAGCAAGTCTATTATGTCGGATGAAAGGGCGAGTAGTGCACCAGGGTTTTTCGCGATAAGTTCGAGCCACTTTGAAGCTGAGATTTTGCATAGGGCGTCAAGTAAAGCCTCTGCATTCGGGCAGTCACTGCGGAAGCTATCCACGATGCCAGCAATCACAAATGTATTGCTATTCAGATCCTGAAAATTCGATGGTTCTCTGGTTAACTTTGCTACCCAGGCAATACCATCGGCAAATGAATCGGCAACGACGATAGAGGATTGATCTTTCAAACGGGCAAACCAGTCAGGATTAGTCCAGACCCAGTGCAGATGTGCCGGAGTATCATTAGGTTGGTGAGTGTCGACAATGGATGCGAACGGGTCGTGTGAAAGAGAATATGCTTTAAGAAACGCTTTGTCAGATTGCTGAAGTCCATCTCCGTCTGGAATTCCGATAGTCGGCCATTCTCTGTAGATATCGAGGGCAGGTAGTCTGATGATTCCGCGCAGTAGAGGGTGCATTCTGAGCCACTCGCGTCCGTCCAGCGATAGCTCTCTGGCGACCATGTCACTAGCATATGGTACTCGGCTAAGTGTGTCATGAGCGAACGCGGCTATCACGTCCCATGCATCGTAAAGAAACTCTTCCCACAGCGCAAAGAGGTGGACCAAATGCGACAATCCAGGCTCGCCGATGTTGTATTCTATAACGATAGGTGCCAGTGTCCGGTCATATCTGATTCCGAAGCATACTGCGCTTTCGATTTGTCTGTGCAGAACCCCGATGTTTTCGTGTTGCCTAAAGAGTGCGCCTACGCTCCGAAGATATTCGTCGAGGCGCTCTGGCATACAGTACTTTCGTTGCAGTTTTTCTAGCCGCTGAAGATGATCCTTGTACCAGCCCTCGGCGTGCGAAGATCTGATAATTTCTGCCAATCCGCCGATGCCATCAACCCAGTTCCGACGCAGATCTAGCTCAACGTCGGCAATATAGCGCTTCTGATCGCGCCTACGCTCATCTCGCGTTAGTTGTTGCTCATCAGCATCCGGCCCCTTGCTGGCTAGTAGTGGCGTCGATGCCTTTCCTATTTTGAAGACGGGCTCTACCTCCTCTAGTCCACCCTCCATGTCCACACTGCTTTTGGCCACGTCAAAGGCCTTTGAATATGTTAGCCCTTCACCAATGGCGTCGTAGAAGGCGATTGAGAAAGTGATAGCGTAAACATCCGTCACTTCCGTAGCCATGCCGACGACAAAAGGCACAACTTCAGCCAACGCTTCAGCCACAGGTTCGCTGTAACAAGCATTTAGAATCACGCACTGGATATTGGTGAAGAGTTTTATGAAGCGGCCAAGCGCGCCAGGTTCCACAGGTTTGGCCTTGCCGTCATTACCCTCGAATACGAGTGCACTATCATTGCCGTGCCCGGCAAAGTGCAGGATTAGCGGTACATCATGATAGCGCAAGATGGCACGACGCAAGTCGTCGAGACGCACAGCGAATTCGTTTTGCGCGTCAAACCGGTCCCGGTGTGTGGCCTGGCGCAGCGATGCCTTGATGTCACGCAATTCCTCGCCG
>Ga0116151_10002441_pt1 | contig 17086 bp, 18 predicted proteins | sample AD_UKC117_MetaG_FD_89893 | JGI IMG/M metagenome (GOLD analysis project Ga0116151, IMG submission 89893) | Active sludge microbial communities of municipal wastewater-treating anaerobic digesters from Hong Kong - AD_UKC117_MetaG | ecosystem: Engineered > Bioreactor > Anaerobic > Digestate...
CAAACCGACCATCAGCGGCAAAGTCAGCAGCCCTGACTCGGTTGGCGATTTTCCCTGCACGATCTGCAGGTACTGGGGTAAGAAGATGATCGCGCCGAACATTGCCGCGCCGACGAGCAGCGAGGCGACGCTGGTGATCACGAATGTGTGGTTGTGGAACAGGTGCGGGGGCATGATCGGCTCGCTGGAGCGTCGTTCCTGCCAAATCGCGGCAGCCAGCATCAGCAGCGCGACGGCGACGAGGCCGTATGTCCATGACGAGTTCCAGTCGAACTCCTTGCCGCCAAGGCTGAGCACCAGCAGCAAAGCGCTGACTGAGGCAACAATGAAGACTGCCCCCAGCCAGTCGATCGTGTGCTTGCGTCGCGGGAAAGGAAGTTTGAGAACTCGCTCGGTCACGATCAGTGCGGCGATCGCGACCGGGATGCCGGCCCAGAAGGTCCAACGCCAGGACAGGTGCTGGACAAGGAACCCGCCGATGAGCGGACCGGCGACCGTGGCCAGGCCGAACACCCCACCGATGTAGCCCTGGTATCTGCCGCGCTCGCGGGGGCTGACGACATCACCCAAGATCGCCTGCGACAGCGCCATAAGCCCGCCAATGCCCAGGCCCTGGACTGCGCGGACGGCAATCAGCTGACCCATCGTCTGGCTGAAACCGGCCGCCAGTGAGGCGACCATGAAGATTCCGATCGCCGATTGGAACATGATCTTCCGGCCGTACAGGTCCGAGAGTTTGCCCCAGATCGGGGTAGAGGCAGTCGCGGTCAACAGCGTCGCTGACACAACCCATGCGAGCTGATCCTGGCCACCGAGTTCACCGATGATTGTCGGCAGGGCCGTGGCGACAATCGTCTGAGAGACCGCGGCCACGAACATTCCGAGCATGAGCCCGATGAGCACGACGAGGATCTGAGGGTGGCTGAGCACCGGCATGATCGATCCGTGCGCTTCATTACTGGGTTCGCTTTCGGCTTGCTCCGCTCTTGGACCTACCGCAGTCATTAGTTCACTCTTCCGTTCAGGGTCGGTGTAGGAACGGCGATACCTGTGGCGCGACGGTGATCGACCATCTCCTGCTTGCGCGGCAACCGCTCCGGTCCGGCGACCAAGTCATCGAGCCCGGCATTGAGCTGGTCAAGGAGGTCAGCAAATTTGACGATGTCCTCATCGGCCCACGTACTGAGCAGGGTGCGCACGATCTCGCGGCGCCTTGCGCGGGTGTCCAACAAGGCTGTCGTTCCGCGCTCGGTGAGGCTTAGCCGACAGGCGCGACGGTCGCGGTCGTCGAACTCTTTATGGATATATCCGTCGGCAACGAGCCCGCTCACCTGACGACTGACAGTCGACGATGTCACCAAAGACGCGTCTGCCAGGTCGCCCATCCGGCACGGTCCTGAATCGAACAAGCGACCCATGATCAGGTAGGCGGCGCGCTCCAGCGGGCGCGCGCCATTTTCGCTTTGGATGTACACCTGATCGGCACGCCTGACCAAGACGGTGAGTGCCCACTCGACCCGTTCCGTTCCGGAAATATCCATAAGCTGCCCCACTTCGCGAGAAAGATAGTTAGAGCATACAACTGTTATTGGATAGCATTACAAGCATGTGTGGCGACCGGCCTCAGGATGACGGGGCACTTCTGCGAGACCAGGTGTGGGAGTTGATCGTGATGCTGGCGAACCCATCCCTGAGCAGCGCCGTCACGCGCGGCGCGCTGCGAACGGTCGATCTGACTCGGGCGCAGTTCGATGTCCTGCTGCTGTTGGATGGGCGGAAGCCGCAGCCGATGAACGTCCTCGCCGAGTTGATGGGCTGCGATCCGTCATGGATGACCTCGGTAGTCGACGGGCTGGAGTCGCGCGGGCTGGTCAGGCGTCGTTCTGCCCCCGGGATCGACGAGTGAAGGTGGTCGAGGTGAGCGAAGCTGGCGCAGCAGTGCGGACCGGGCTGGTCAACCGCTCGTTCAGAAGCGCGGCGAAATTGGACGGCCTAGGGCCCAGCGAGCTGTGGCAGTTGCGTGATCTGTTGTCCAAGATCGTTGTGGCCACGCGGGCGGCCGGATAAGTCATGGACCCTTTCATGCGTATGCGCCAACTGTTGCCGCTAGTCGAGGCCTGCGGTGGCAGACTCCAGGGAGTCATAGAGATCAAGCGGTTCGCGCGTGTTGGCTGCGGACAGCACCAGGCCGACATCATCGGCGGGCACGACCACCCGCAACCAGCCGCCCACGCGATCAGCAGAGCGGGCAGATGCGGTGACGACAGCGACCCCGGCGACGTCAAAGCTGTCCACTTCGCTGAGATCAAGAACGATGCGGGCTGCGGAGCCAGCGAGCATCTGCAGGCGTTCGCGCAGCTGATGCGCGGTGTTCACGGTAATCGGGCCGGACACCGATATGAGCGCCCATGCGCTGGACGCCGTTGTCGAAACGGCGATGTGGAAGTTCACAACTGCTCTCCTTCCCCAACCCGCTGTCCGCGTCTACGCGCGCCACACGCTAGCTCAATTGTTGGGTTCACCAACCATCTACGTGTGTGGAGTGGGTCACCTAACGGTCGCGCCAATGACGCCGAGGATGTCGCTTGCGCAGCACCTCGCGGCGGCTCCAGTTGAGCGCGATCGCGGCCGCCGGCTGGCGCGCGCCGCTGCTCGCGCCAGGTTCTGGCAGGGGCCCTAGCTGCGCTGCTGAATTGACCTCCGGGGCACACCCGGCCGCCGACGTGGCAGCGGTATTGGATCTTGAGACGGTGGGCGCTGACACACCGATCATCGTGGTCGGAGTGGACGGTTCTGATTCCGGTCGCGCCGCGCTCCGTGCGGGTGCTGCGCGTAGCGCTTTGGAGCACGGACATCTGCTCGCCGTTCACGTGACACCGGCTATGCCGTTCTGGCTGTCGTACTCCCCGTTCTGCCGCGTGGAATGGAACGAGTGCACCACGCTGCTGGCAGCGGAAGCACGTAATCACACCGAGCTGGCAGCCACTGGCGTTAACGTGTCCTGGTCGTTCCATCACGTGGGCGGCGGAATCGTGTCGGGGTTAACTGCGGCCGCACTCGCTTCGCATGCCTCTTTGGTTGTTGTGGCGGAGGGTGTGCGGCATCAGCGCCCGCATCTGTGCCCGGCGCACCGCCTTGCGCGGGACGGGCTGTTGCCAGTCCAGGTCGTCTACGCCACCAACGGGTCAGCCGAATGATCGACCGACACGGCACTGTTTAGACCAACGTCCATCCGGGGCATCAGCAACTACATCCGAGGAGGAGCATTGAATCTGGCCGAGGTGTTCACCGCGATCGAAGGACCTGACGCACCTGTTGAATTCGTCGCCTACGACGGAAGTAAAGCAGGAACAGTCGGGTCCGACATCCGAGTCGAGCTTCGATCGCCCAAGGCCGTGGAACTGATCTTGTCCCATCCCGGACAGGTCGGGTTGGCGCGCGCCTATGTCGCCGGAGAACTCGAAATCCGCGGTGACATCGTGCAGATGCTCGAACTGCTCTGGTCCCGGACAAAGAACCACCGCATGTCCTGGAACAGCCGCGTCCAGTTGGTCAAGCAGTTCGGCCCGGATACTCTCCGCGCGATCACTGGGCACCGTGGTGAGGCCCCGCCAGAGGAAAAGAAGCTCCGCGGGCGGCGCCACTCAAAAGGACGCGATGCTGAAGCGATCGCCCATCACTACGACGTGTCCAACGCGTTCTATCGACGGGTCCTGGGCCCCTCGATGGCCTACACGTGCGCCGTGTTCCCCACCCCGACCTCGACTCTGGAACAAGCGCAAGAGGAAAAGTTCGATCTCGTCTGCCGCAAGCTCGGCCTGAAGCCCGGGATGAAGCTGCTCGATGTCGGCTGCGGCTGGGGCGGGATGGTCCTTCATGCGGCACGCAACTACGGTGTGGACGTCATCGGTGTGACCCTGTCCGAACAGCAGGCAGATTGGGGTCAGCGGGCCGTCATCGACGCAGGTCTGCATCGGCAGGCGCAGGTGCGGTTTCAAGACTACCGCGACGTCGAGGAAGGCGGCTTCGACGCGATCTCATCCATCGGACTCACCGAGCATATCGGGAAGTCGAACTATCCCGCGTACTTCCGCTACCTGTACCAGAAAGCCCGGCCGGGGGCGCGACTGCTTAACCATTCGATCACCCGCTTCAACGACAGCGGGAAGGTCTTCCACCGCAACAGTTTCATCAACCGTTACATTTTTCCTGACGGTGAGATGACCGGACCGGCAACGATCATGAAAGCGATGACGGGGCAGGACTGGGAGGTGGTCCACGAGGAAAATCTGCGTCTGCACTATGCCAAAACCCTGCACGCGTGGCGGGCCAATCTTGAAAATAGCTGGGATGACGCGGTTCGTGATGTAGGTGAGCGCAAAGCGCGAGTCTGGCGGCTGTACATGGCCGTGTCGGAGTTCGGCTTCCAACGAAATGTGATCCAGCTACACCAGTTTCTCGGAGTGAAAACCACCGCGGAAGGCAAGTCAACAATGCCATTGCGCCCCGATTTCAGCCCAGCTCATGCTCTGCCCGGCCTGAACCGGTACTCATCCGACTCTCTGCTGCGGTGACCGGACTTGTGCCTGCACGACCAAACCGAATTCGGGATTCTCAGGAGTCCGCTGCGGATATCCAACTCGATCGCCACGCAGTCCAACGCGGCAATGATTCACTCCGAGCTGCTCAGGGCTACTTGTCCAGTGGGCAGCCCGGCGAGATCGTCACGTTTGCCTCGCTGCTCAATCGGGTTTATGTCGCAGTCGGCGAGGTACCTACCGAGACGGGCTGACCGGGTTGGGCGCACACACGCCACGACCATCACATCCCCGCCAGGGGCCTTCGCTCACGCTGCGGCCAGTGTGGCCGCAAATGCCGAGGCTATGACGGCGGGGACGGGCGCCGCCGGTGGCGGGCGTTGGACCTGGGTACGATCCCGGTGTGGGTGGAAGCCGACGCTCCCCGGGTGCGCTGCCGAGCTCATGGGGTGATCGTGGCAGCGGTGCCATGGGCCCGCCACGACGCCGGCCACACCCACGCCTTCGACGCCACCGTGGCGTGGCTGGCGACCAAGTGTTCCAAGACCGCCGTGACGGAGTTGATGCGCATCGCCTGGCGCACCGTCGGAGCGATCCTGACCCGGGTATGGGCCGACGCTGACGCGGCCTGGGACCGGCTGGCCGGTGTGCGGCGGATCGGGATCGACGAGATCAGCTACAAGCGCGGGCACAAGTACCTGACCGTCGTAGTCGACCACGATTCGGGCCACTTGTTGTGGGCCGCCCCGGGTCGGGACGCCCAAACCTTGCGCGGGTTCTTCGACCTGCTCGGAGCTGAGCGCAGCGCCCAGATCACACACGTGTCTGCTGACGGGGCGCCGTGGATCGCCACCGTCCTGGCCGAACGCTGCCCTGAGGCGATCGTGTGCGCCGACCCTTTCCATGTCGTGAAGTGGGCCACCGAAGCGTTGGACGAGGTCCGCAAAGCAGCCTGGAACGACGCCCGCAAACACGCCCGCAAGGAGCCGAAACGCCCACGAGGGCGACCCCGCGCTGACGGGGCGAACATCCCAGACCGCCCAGCCACTCAGCGGGCCAAGGCACTCAAGGGGGCTCGGTATGCGCTGTGGAAGAACCCAGCAAACCTCACCGACCGGCAGCAAACCAAGTTGGCGTGGGTGGCCAAGACCGACCCCCGCCTCTACCGCGCCTACCTGCTCAAAGAAGGCCTACGCACTGTCTTCGCCCTGCCCTACACCCAAGCCGTGGAGGCGTTGGACCGGTGGGTCAGCTGGGCCCGCAGATGCCGCATCGAAGCGTTCGTCAAACTGCAACGATCAATCGTCCGACACCGGGACAGCATCCTGGCCGCCATCGAGCACGGCCTGTCCAACGGCAGGATCGAAGCGGTCAACACCAAGATCCGGCTCATCACCAGGATCGGGTTCGGCTTCAAATCCCCAGAAGCGCTCATCGCCCTGGCGATGCTCAGCCTCGGCGGTCACCCACCAGCCCTGCCCGGCCGGAAATGACCCACGGATACGTCAGGAGCGCCAATAAATCGAAGCGTCGTCAGTTGAACCGCGAAACCGAGACGAGACGAATCGCGACGGCGTTTCCCAACCAGCCTCAAGTCCTCGTCATCCAGGACGAAGAACTGATCAAGCTCAGCAACAGTCGGAGGGCCAGCGAACATGCCATACGCCGCGATTTGCTCGTCGGTCAGAAAGTCAACATCCACCGCCAGATCGGTCACACGGGATCAAATCACGGGAGCCAATAACCCTTCGACCGGTAGCTGAAGCAGCCTGCAAGACCTTAGCGCCGTTTTTCCGACGTGTGTTAGTCACGGGCCGTTTCCGGGGTGGTGTCCAGGGTGTTGCGGTATTTGACGGTGAGCACTTCGACTCGCCCCGGCGGCAGGTGATGGCCGGACAGGGCTGCCAGGCGGGCCAGTTGTGGCACGTCGAGGTCCGCGCCGATGCGGTTGTAGGTGTCCCGCTCGGCGGTGGTCATGTGCTGGAAGTCGTCGTGGATGCGGGATGCGGGGATTGTTGAGAGTAGGCGCAGCGCATCGTCGGCGTCGGAGTAGCGCTTTTCTTGGCGTCGGTCCTCGGCCCCGAGTGTGGCGATCTTTCCGGCCAGTAGCGCTCCGGGGCCTGCGACGTCGAGGGTGGTGTGGTTGTCGTTGCGGTCGTGGATGGTGACGGGACTGTGGCGGGTGGACAGCAGGTGTGCCATGGTCGGCACGGCCAGGTTGAGGTTGTCGTCGTCGGTGACGACGTTGGGGATGTCATGCCCGTTGGGGATGGGGCGTTGTCCACTGTTGGGGTGGGAGGTCAGCAGATCGACGGTCATCGGCAAACCCGACAGGCGGGCGGAGTGTTTGGGGTCGTCCTGTTTGGCTCCGAGCTGCGCCAGCTTGTGGTGGGCTGGTCGCGCCGATGCGCTCAGGAGTGCATCGATGTCTTGGGTGGGGCGGGCGTGTGACTGGTATTCGGTCAGGCGGATTTTGACTGCCCATCCGCCGATGAGGATCATCTGGTCCGGGTCGGCGATTGCTTCCTGGAGTTTGAGGATCGTGGCCATGGCATCGGGGTCGTCGATGAGGACTGTTGGGGGTTGGCTCATCGCAGTGCCTGCCGGTAGGCGGCCAGGTGCTGGTTGGTGGTGTGTTCCCAGATCTCTGCGCCGCGACTGGTGGAGCACAGTTCGACGGCGTAGGCCCACACCGGCAGTGGGCCTGGCGGTAAGAGGTGTGAGTTGAGGATGGTGATGGCGGCATCGGCCAGGTGCTGCTCGACGAAGCCGCCGGTCATCGTCGCGGCCACTTCGTAGGCTTGCTTTCGGGTGCGAATGTAGACGTTGGTCAGGTCCCCGCCTGTGTATCCGGCGGTGGTGGCGGCGAACGCGCCACCGATGGGAAACTCGCGCTGTGGTGGTGATTCCACTGATTTGAGGTAGGCCACTGGTCGCGGCCAGTGGGCCGCTGCCTGCTCCAACAGGCGTGCGGTGGCCTGATACTCATCGTTCGTTCGTAGGTCGGGCAGTTCACTGGTCAAACTGGTCAGGACGCGGGAGACGAACCCTCGGGACAATCCCGTTGCGCTGGTGATCTGGGCATTGGTCCACGGCCGCTGCGGTTCGGACAACAGACACAGGACCACATCCCATGCCCTGCCCGTGAAGGGGTTACGTCGATCATCGACCTGCAGTTCAGCGGCGGGATCGAAGGATGAAGCTGCCATACCCTCACTCTAGCATTGCCTGTTGCCAAACTTTGGCACCAGGCATCCTTAGAGGGTGTGGTGTGGTGGTTGCTGGCTTGGTGGTGTCTGTCCGGCGTCTGGCTGGAGGCTTGGTGGCTGGTTGGTGTAGCGGCGGGTTTGGTTCAGGTTTGTTCGTATCTGCTCCAGGCTCGCCGGTCTTGTGGTGGCGGTGTCCTGTCCGGCCTCTTGCTGCGGGTCGGCTGTCTTGGTGCGCGGCTGCGGGTTGTCGGCGGCGGCAGCGTTCATCTTGGTGGTGATGCGGTCCACTTCGGCCTTGGCGTCGGCGAGGGCGGTTTCGTGTTTGAACGGTTTGGCGAGTCCTTCTTCGGCTGCGGCCAGGCGGGTGCGGGCTTCGGCTGTCTCGGTGGTGAGGGTTTGGGGCAGAGCGGTGACTTTGTGGGCTTGGTGTTCGGTGCTGCGCACGAAGCCGCTGGCGTCGTTGATGACGTTCATCAACGGGGTGTGTCTGGTGGTTTGGGGCAGGTCGCGCACCCAGGTGGTCAGTTGTGGCGGGTTGTCGGGGGTGAGTTTGGCGTCGATGTGTTGCCCGCCGACGCTGATGAGGTGACCGAGTTCGACGGGTTCGCGTAGCCAGCGGGCGTTGTGTCGCTGCGGTGCGAGCCGGTTCTGGATGGCGGCTGCCGCGTCGGCGCGTTTGCGGTAGGTGCGGTCGTTGACGACGGCGGCGAATCGGTCGCCGCTGGTGTCGGTGACGGCTGCTGCGGCGGCTTCGGCTTTGGGCAGGAGGTGTTCGTTTCTGGTGATGGTGCCTTCGGCGTTGTGGATGATGGCTCGCAGGTTGGTCTGGTTGCGTGCCCAGGATCGTTGCAGGCGTTGATATTTGGCGAGGTCTTGGTCGGCGGCTGCCTTGTCCAGGATGAGCGGGTCGCCGCTGGCCAGGGCTTTGACTTCGGCGAAGCTGAGCGATTCGCCGCCGATGTCGTTGATTTCGCGGACGTCGAGGTCGCCTTTCATGAAGGAGTTGACGAACTTCGATTTGCGTTCCAGGCCTTGCCACATGAACGCGTCGAAGGATCGTTCGGTGACGTACACCTTGATGTCGACGTGTTCGTGTTGGTTGCCTTGCCGGATGCCGCGCCCGTTGCGTTGGGCCACGTCGGCGGGACGCCACGGAGCGTCCAAGTGGTGGATGGCGGCCATGCGGGTTTGCACGTTGGTGCCGACCCCCATCTTCTGGGTGGAGCCGATCAGGACGGCGACGTGACCGTTGCGGGCTTCGGCGAACAGGCGGGCTTTGGCGGCGGGACTGTCGGCTTCGTGGATGAACCTGATTTGCTCGGCGGGCATCCCGCGCTGCACGAGTTGGTTCTTGAGTTCGTTGTAGGCGTCGAATTCCCGGTTTGGGTTGGGGGTGCCTTGATCGGCGAACACCAGCTGCAACGCCCCGGGGGTCGGGTGCGGCTGCCCATCCTCGCCGAGATAGCTACGGTCGCGGTGCTGTTGCCAGGTGGCGGTGATGTGGTCGGCGGCGACCGCTCCGGGGATGTTGCTGTTGGTGGACAGGTTCTTACAGCCGTGGGCTTCGTCGTAAATGATGTAGTCGATGCCGGTGGCCTCGAACGTCAGGCCGGGGTCCCGGGCGGACTTGGCCAACAGTTTGCGGGACTGTTCTTCTTTGGCCAGCAGCTTCTTTTCCAAGCGTTTCACGCTCAAGCCCGGCCCGTCATTGCTCGAGGCCAACGCGGCACGCAGGGATTGCAGTTCTTTGTCGCGGTAGGCGGCTTCGGTGTCGGTGCGCACCGGTAGGCGTTGGAAGGCGCTGTGGGTGATGATGACCGCATCCCAGTCGTGGGTGGCGGCACGAGCGACGAACCGTTTCCGGTTGGCCGGGGTGAGGTCGTCACGGCCACCGGCCAGGAGTTTGGCGCTGGGGTACAGCTCCAACCATTCGCTGCGGAATTGGCGCAGCATGTGGTTGGGGACCACGACGACGGGTTTGTCGACCAGGCCGAGACGTTTGAGTTCGGTGGCTCCCATCGCCATCGCGGCGGTCTTCCCGGCCCCGACTTCGTGGAACAAGCCGGTGGACTGTTGGGACAGCATCCGGGCCACGGCGGCGCGTTGATGATCGCGGGGCGTGAAGTGTGCAGCGAGGCCGGGGAAGGTGAGGCGTTGCCCGTCAGTGCTGTAGTCCGGCAGCCGCAGGGAGTTGAATGTGCGGTTGTAGGTGTCGTGCAACCGGGTGGCCCGTTGCGGGTCTTCCCAGACCCACTCGCTGAATCGTTCCTGCAACGCGGTGGCCTTCTCCTGGGCGGCGGCGCTGGCGTCGGGGTTGAGGTGGCGTTTGCCGTCGATGTCGGTGTCGTAGATCAGGATTTCGCGCTGCTCCAGGACTGATTGCACCAGTGCTGGGGCGGCTTTGCGGTCCGTGCCCCAGGTGCTGGTCGCCTCCACACTGTGCTTCTTGCCGTCGACGGACCACATGTTCCCGCCCGCATGCTCGACCCTCAGATGCGGGTCGTTCAACGTTTCGCGTAGGAACGTTTGATGGGTGTCGGCGTCGATCCAGGACGCACCAAGGCGGGCCTGGATTTCGTCCATGCCGAGGTCGGTGGGTTGGACGGCTTGCAGCGCGGTCACGTTCGCGGTGAATCGGGGGTCTTGCGTGGCGGCGGTGCGGGCGTGGTCGAGCTTGTCGCGGACGTTCCCGGACAGGTAGGTGGTGGCTGGTTCCAGCGTGCCGGTGTCGGGATCGTCGAACACCAGGTCCGCCAGGCGGGTGCGGGCATCTTGCTGGCTGGTGTCCAGGAGGTCGGCGATGACTGGCAGGTCGACTCGTCCGTGGGTGTTCAGGCTGATGTTGAGGGCTTCGCCGGGGTCGTCGGTGCGGGTGACCGGGGTGGTGGCGGAGATGACCCGTTGGGACAAGATGCCCGCTTGGGTCGCGGTCCCGGTTCCGGCGTCGTAGTCCTCCAGGGCGAACACCAACGCGGCGTGCGGGTCTTGATCGAACACTCGCACGGCGGTGGGCAGGACGCGGGCGTAGATCGCCTCTCCGTCATCGTTGACCCGTCCGGTGGCGCGTTCGTTGAACCGGTTCAGGGGCCCGTACTTGTGCGTGTACGTCTCGTAGGCGCGTTTGGTGGCCGCCCGCGCGGTTTCGGTGTGCGGGTCGTGGCCGGTGGTGGCGTTCTCGGAGTCCACCAGTTGCACGGCGTGATCGCGTAAGGCCAGCAGGCTGCGCAGTTCGGCGCGGTGGGTCTTGGGAACCTTGACCGGTTCCCATTGGCCGTCGTTGACGGCCCAGAACTCCTCACCGGTCGAGGTCAGGTGTCCGTCCCACATGTCCGGGCTTGGCGGCTCCAAGGTGGGTGCCGCCGTGGGGGTCGCTGTCTGGGTTTGGGTTGGGTTCCAGCCGCGCCCGGTGGCGTTGGCGTGTTCGATGGCCGGGGCCAACGCGGCTTGCAGGTCGGTGGGCACGTCGGTGAGATTGTCGCGGGTGACGTTCAAGGTGGCCGAGCCGTGCATGCCGGTCCCGATCCGCATCTGGCCGAGCACCCGGTCGGGGTGGTCGTGCCAGTAGGTGTTGATCGGCAGTTCCTGGCCGTCGGCGTGCCACATGGTGGTGGTCAGCCACGACGGGTCCTGATCCCGGTCTGCGTCGGTGGTGTCGTGTGTGCGGAAGATGAGCAGGTCGGTGACGGCTTGGGTGCCGGCCATTTCGTGATGGGCTCCGGTGGGCAGTCGGGCGGCGGCGATGAGTTCGCCGTGTCGGGCCAGCTCGATGCGGGCTGCCGGGTCTTGGGCATCCATGGTGTAGCGGCTGGTCAGGACTGCGACCACTCCCCCGGGTTTGGTCAGTTCCAGGGATTTGATGATGAAGTGGTTGTGCATCGAGTGCCCGCCCCGGTTGAAGTGCGGGTCGTGCAGGCTCACGTTGGCGAACGGGACGTTGCCGACGGCGGCATCGAAACTGCCACGGGGCAGGCGGGTTTCGGCGAAGCTCTCGGCCTTGATGGTCGCGGTCGGGTGCAGCGCGGTCGAGATTTTGGCGGTGCTGGGGTCCAGTTCGATCCCGGTCATCTTCGCGGTGGGTGGGGCTTTGGCGATGAACGTGCCGATCCCGCTGCCGGGCTCCAACACGTCCCCGCCGGTGAATCCCAGGTCGGTGACTGCACCCCAGATGCGTTCGACCAGTTCGGGGTGGGTGTAGTGGGCGTTGATGGTGGTGCGTGAGGCTGCTCGCATCCCGTCGTCTCCGGACAAGGCGTGCAGTTCGTCGCGCAGCGGCTGCCAACGCGCCTTGCTGGTGTCGAAGACGTCGGGGATGGCTCCCCAGGAGGACCACTTGGCCAGGACTTCACGCTCGGCGTCGGTGGCGTGGCGTTGCTCGGCGTCGAGTTTGTGAGCCAACCGGAGGGCTTCGAGGTTGGCGTGGGCTCGGGCGGTCGGCGCGGTCGGAGGTATGGGTGTGGGCGCTGGCGCTACGCCAGTCGTTCCTCGTTGTGTATCTGGTGCAGCAGTCGTGAGGGTGTCGGTAAGGGTTGGGGTGTCGGCCACAGCTGGTCGTGTATCTCGTCGGGCACCTCCCACCCCAGGTAGGCCACTCCCACCATCCAGTAGATCGCTTCCTGTTCGGCTCGTTGCTGTGCTTGGTCGCAGGTCAAAGTCGAATTGCTGCGCAACAGCTGTTCGCGGATCGTCGCGACTTTGGTTTCGATCCGCTCCCCCAGTTCGTCCCACCAGCCCTGGTCTGGCCACGGGTCGACCTGGCCGACCATCTCGGTCTGCGCCATCTCGGCGTACTTGTTCATCGGTCTCCTCCTGATACTGGGCGAATAGGTCAAGTTGGTCCGGGTTGCTGCTCATCGGGTGTGGTCCTACAGGTTGTGCGCGGGCGGCTCGTGCACCGGACCGGAGGACTCGGCTGGGTCCTGCGGCTGTGGTTGCGGCTGCGGTTTGGGGGTGGCGTGGTCGAGGTTGTCGCGGATTTGTTGCAGGGCCGCGCGGCGTTCTTCTGCGGTCATCGCTTTGGCGTCGGCTGCTGGGGTTTGTCCGAGGTCTTCGTGGACGTTGCTGTCGTTGATGTTCTCGGCGGTCCGTTTGGCGGTCTTGGCCAGCTCATCGCGCACCCGGCTGGTGAGTTCAGCATCCGAGGTTGGCGCTTCCTTGCTGGTGCTGGTGGGCAGGTCTTCGAGCTGGTCTCGTCCGGCGAAGATGTGGACCTGGCCTTTGTGGCGGCTGGTGGCGACATGGAATCCAGCTTGATCCAGTCCAGCGGCTTGCACCAAAACGCTGCCCTGTTGGGTGCTGCCGTCCGGGGCTGTCCAGTCCGCTGCGACGGTGAGTCCTTCGGTCTTGTGCGCGGTCATCGCATACCCCAACCGCAACCCGCCCGCCCGGATGAACCGTTCATCGAGGGTGGCTCGGGTCACGGCCTGGCCGTCTGGGCCGTCGTGCTGCCAGGCCACTTGCACGCTGTGGTCGTCGTTGATGCGTTCGACCACTCCCTGGACCACTCAGAGGGGGTCACGCCAATTGGACCGCCGAAGGCAAGCTGTACGTGAGTGCGATCAAGGACCTGTTCTCCAACCGGATCGTCGGCTACTCCATCAGCGATCGGATGAAATCGCGCATCGTCACCGATGCGGTCTCGATGGCCGTGGCTCGCCGAGGGGAGGTCGCTGGCTGCATCCTGCATTCGGATCGCGGCAGTCAATACGGATCCCGGAAAGTGAGGCGGCTCCTCGGCTATCACGGCCTGGTCGGTTCCATGGGACGCGTCGGTGCGGCCGGCGATAACGCCGCGATGGAAAGTTTCTTCGCTCTGCTGCAGAAGAACGTTCTGGATCGGCAGCCCTGGCCCAGCCGAGAGCAGCTGCGGACCGCGATCGTGTGGTGGATCGAACGGACATATCACCGCCGCCGACGTCAAGCATCCCTGGGCCGCTTGACCCCCGTCGACTACGAGACCATCATGGCAACACCAGCGGCCCTGGCCGCGTGACTTGCCGTGTCACCTATTCGTGCATCAGTCCCGAGGGACGATGTACCTTCCCTACGTCTTCGGGGTGACGGCCAACGGCAATGCCGTGGTCATTGAGAAGGACTAGCCACCCGACCGGGCTCAGGGCACTTTGATGGCTGGGCACAGGCTGGTGTTGTGGGTGGTGTGGCGGCTGAATCCGAGGTCACAGCTGCCGCCTTCGTGTGGGCCTGCGGCTTGGAGGGTGTAGCGGCCTTTGAGTCGGTTCTTGAGTTTGCGGTGCTTGATGTGCAGGCGAGTGAACACTTTGACCTTGCGGTCTTGTTTCATGCGTTTGGGGCGGGTGAAGGTGAACCGAACGCCTTTGGTGGTCTTCTGCTTCAACTCGGGATAGTCGTCCCAGTTCTTGACCCAGGTGACTTTGCCTTTGGCGACGGCTTTGTTCTTGCGATACTTCTTCCACTTGCCGATGGTGACCGTCGAGGTGGCGGCGCAGCTGTAGTCGAACGTGTCGGGTTTGACGGTGGCGAGGCGGTACTGCCACCACGTGTCGTAGTAGGAGTGGTGGTACATCCCGCAGGTGGTGACTTTCGGCTTCGCCGTGGCGGCGCCCGGCACCAGCACGCTGACCGCCAGCGCGCAGGCCATCACGCAGCTGGCGGCCCATCGCAGTGGGCGGCTGGTCATTGGACGTCCCACCAGTTCGGGTCGCCGTCGCGCAGCGCTTGGCGGCGGCGTTCGTGGCGCGCGGGAGCGTCGGCCCACCAGCGTTCCTGGGCGCGACGTTCAGCTTTGATGCGCTGGTCTGCAGCGAGTGTTTCCTCGTGCATCACGTCTCGCAGCGCGCTTCTACCGGGACGTGTACGGACTGCGACTAATTGTTCAGGCGTGGGCCTTGGCGTAAGCGTCGCGGATCGTATTGCTGATCTGACCCCGGTCAGCCACGGTCATGTTGTTCGCTCTCGCCCAGGCGCGCAGTTCCGCATTCGTCGGCCCGGGTGCGCTAGGGGCGGGCTTCTTTCGCCCCTGGGCCTGCTTGCTGGCTGTCTTGGTGCCAGCTGCTGGGGTCTTCTTCGTGCGGGTCACGCGGCTGCGTTGGGGTGCCGGTTCGGGTGGGTGCACCGTCGTCGGAGTTGCTTGCGGGGGAGTGGGGTCGTCGGGGTTGCCCCTGAGGGCGATGACTGCCTGGTACAGCTGGCGTAGTACCGCTTGGGCGAGAGTTTCGGCGGTGGCAAGAATATTCGGCATGAGTGGGGGACCTCCAAGAAGGGTTGCTACTGAGCGGATACCCGAATCTAGAGTGTTTCACGCCCACCATTTGTCGGGGCCCGACCTCGCCATCTGTGGGGATTGTGAGGCAGTCCACGTCAAGGTTGCTCCGATCAGTTTCGATTCTTTGGCAGTGAGTTAATGCCCACGCATCGCAGGGCAGGGCACTGGCAGACACCAACCGTACGGAGGCCCATCATGATCGATCAGATTGAACAACGCATCCCAGCCCTGATCCCGGGCAACCCCGTCGACTTGTGTGACGTGTGGGCGCATTACGACCGCTACGATCCGCTGGCTGTGCACTTGAGCATCGCGGACCGTAGCTGTGTGTTCGCTCGCGACTTGCTCGCTGATGGCCTGGACGATGCTGCCGGCGAAGGCTTGGTGCGCTGCTACCGAGCCGATGAGGCCACCCTGATCGTGACGGTTGAGTTTGCTGACGAACGCCGCGTGGTCGAACTCGCCGCTGAATCCACGGCCCAGTTCCTTGACCACACCTACGCCCTGGTCGCCCGTGGCGAAGAGGTGGTGGACGTCGACCAGCTGCTGCGGGGCATCGCCGCGAACTAGCGAAGGCACACCCTTGCGGGAGGTGGAAACCGCCCCCGCAACTGGTTAGCACGGCTAACTACTTTACATAATAACTCTTATCGGCACATTCAATAGGGGTGCGGGCTAGAGCCTCATAGAGGCCAATATCAGGCCCTAGAAGCGGGACTCTATTGCGGCGCTGCGACTGGATGTGACGCCCAGTTGGCGGCCCCGTCAAAGGCCCCGCTTGGACACCGACTTTCCATCCGCGCCCTCAGGTCGCTGATCCTATTGTGAGATGCTGGATGGCCGGATGCTCTTGCGGCCTCATGAATACGCCATCAATATATTGACGCTAACAAGTGCTACGATTTCGATATGTTGAAACGTGGTGTACTTGTTCTAACTCCTATTCTAGCGCTCGGACTGATTGTCTCTGTCCTCGTGACACCGGCAAGCGGAGTAGCATCTCCAGACGCACAACCGTGCGCTAACGTGGTCGATGCCAAGGGAAATCGAACCTGGCAGGGAGAGCCGACCCCTGAGTTGGAAGAGGTCGGTAACGATCTCCAAGACATTGCTGACACGCATCCCGAAGCCATTAGTGGTGTTTCCTTCTGCTCCGACTTCTCTGGGGTTGAGATCTACGTAAAGGGCGGCGACCGGCGGGTTGACGCACGGATCAGCCGGGTCACCAAGCGCAACCCCACGGTGCTGGTCCACCGGCGTACTGCCGAGAACTCGCTCAATGACCTCCTGGTTGCTCAAGAAGAGGTGCGCGAAGAGGCCAAGGGTGACAGCGAACACGCGGTAGCAGGAATCGGCCCGGATATTGAGAATGACGGGCTTGTTGTGACGGTCGACGCAACACCGGAGGACGAGCGGGAGTTGGTCGATCCCACGAGCCGCCAGGCGGAGCGCCTCAGGACACGGCTCAATCCGAGAGTGCCTGTTCGGTTCCGAGCCGCACGGGATTCCGAGCACTCAGTGACTCGACTGGCCGACGCTCCACCCTGGACCATGAGCGCGAGAATCTACAGCAATAGCGGCGGCAGATGCTCCCTGGGTGTACGCATCCGGCTGTACAAAGGTGGCCCTAAAAAGGCCCTCACGGCTGGTCACTGTCGGGGCACGCTCTTCTCGAACAACAACAGGATCGTAGGACGTCAATACACGACTACCTATCCGGGCAATGCGATCAAGTACGGCGACTGGAAGATCCTCGATGGCTCGACCTACCGCATGAAGGTATTCACATCGGGTTCGCTCGGGGCGCACAAGACCATGAAGGTTGTGGGTGGCAGCTACGGAGGCCGCCCCAATGGCAGTGGCATCTGCACCTCCGGAGGAACCACTGCTCAGGTGTGCCGCTACCGCGTCATTGGGTCCTACAGGATCGAAGACATCGAGGGAGTCGGCCAGAGCCACATGCTCGAAATGCACCACGACACGCACTGGAACGGCAACAGCGACCAAGGCGGGTTCAAGAAGGGGGACTCAGGAGGTCCGTGCTACTTTGCCAGTGGCGACGGGGTCCGAGTTGTTGGCGTGGTCACCGGCCGCATCCA
>Ga0116151_10002443_pt1 | contig 17079 bp, 17 predicted proteins | sample AD_UKC117_MetaG_FD_89893 | JGI IMG/M metagenome (GOLD analysis project Ga0116151, IMG submission 89893) | Active sludge microbial communities of municipal wastewater-treating anaerobic digesters from Hong Kong - AD_UKC117_MetaG | ecosystem: Engineered > Bioreactor > Anaerobic > Digestate...
CACTCTGGTAATATCTGTGCGGTCGTGGCTTCGAAACTCAATGTGGGCATTGACGTGCAGGTTGTCGTTGAGAAAATAGATAGGATTAAATCCAAATTTCTAAATGAAAAGGAGTTAAGCGAATTGGGCATTCATGACGTAATTCACAAGTTGCATGTTTATTGGGGGGCCAAAGAGTGCTTGTTTAAGATATATGGTAGAAAATCGGTTGATTTCAGAAAAAATCTTTTGGTATCACCATTTGAATATCGAGACGGCGAAATAATAAACTTGAAAGGGCAAATAAATATGCCTAATTTTAACAATCAATATATTGGCAAAGCATTTATGTACGAAGATTGCCATATTTGCGTTTTTTATGACGAATACTAGAATATGAAAATACATTCAATCCTTTTTCTAGCACTTGCTTTGTTGTCGGTCATTTCATGCAAGCTAAAGCCTAATCAAGAAAGCCTTTCAGAAGAAGAAATATCAGAATATTATTCCGATGATTTACCGGAAGATTTTGTGGACTTCTATAATTTGTTCAGCAGCGACTCGGTATATCAGATTCAGCATATCGTATGGCCCTTGAGTGGGAAGATATCGGATCGAGATTCATTGGGATTAACCAAAGATACTGTGTGGACGGCGGAAGCCTGGCCTATTCATCACCGATTCGACAGTATGGACAATTCTTATTCGCAAGCATTCACCAATTTTAATAATATCATCACCGAAAAGATAAGTGATGCCTCAGGGTTTTATACGATGATGAGACGATTTGGAAAAGTCGGTGGTGAATGGAATTTAATCTATTACAAAGCAATGGGGCCTGGTGAGTAGATTTTACTATTTTTCAATTTTCCTTCTTTTCATTGGAGTTTACTCCTGCACCAATGATGTCAAGGACGTCGATGCCCTCGTGTCACCCACAGAAGCCCAAAAGGAGATAGGCAAAAATGTAACCATCTATTACAGTGATTCGGCTGTGGTCAAAGTGAAAATTAGAGGGCCACTACTCGAGCGATATACCGAAAGAGACGACCCCAAAGACGTATTTCCTCAAGGAGTATTCGTCGAATTCTTGGATTTACATGGCAAACCCTACAGCTGGCTCGAGGCCGACAGAGCCGTCCGATCAGAGAACGAACACCTCATCTATGTCAGTGGCCACGTAAAATTTTACAATTCTAACAATGACAAATTAGAATCACCGGAGCTCATCTGGGATGAATCCAATGAAATCGTCAAAACCGATAAATTTGTAAGAATCACACAGCCTGAAAGAGGAGATACGACCTACGGATACGGTTTTGAAGCCAATCAAAATTTCACCCGATTTGAAATCAAACGTAAGGTTCAAGGCAAGATAAACATCGATAATCTTTCCAAGAATCTGGATTAAGGATCTTCAATTTTATCGATTTGAGCCTCAAGTTTATTGAGTATCTAAAAAGGGGAAGAGAAATATTGCTACACCCTCAATATAGACATAGATCCATGTAAAAAATCTGATTGCATTGATTGGGAAGACAAAGTATCTTTGGCTCGTAATTGTACTGTAGTGGATGGGTATGTCTATTACTCTGTGACCATGAACGACCTATCAGACCAGTTTCACTGATGGAAATATAGAAGCAAACGTAACCTTGTTTACACAGCCGAATTGTGAAAAGCAGTACATCATCACACTACCTTCATTGCCAGACTTAGAGAATATTCCAACTATTGGCGATACGACTCTAATTCAACAACAATCACTCGATTTAGACCTTGGACTCAATCCTCTAGAATGGGTCGTCTTGTGGTCAGAGGCCGATATGGTGAATTGCGATACTTGTATGCACGTGGTTATTACTCCATCGGGAGATATGGAAATAACTGTTTATTTGACTCATGAATCTGGCTGCACCTATGTGACCACATTTTTTATAAAACTAGAAAATAAAGAAAATGACCTTCATATCCCGAATATTTTCAGCCCAAATGGCGACCAGGTTAATGATGAGTGGTCTATTACTCCACCGACTGATATTGAGATATTAGACTGTAAAATTTTCGATCGATGGGGCAATTTAGTGTACGAATCGAGTGAAAAACTTCCGAGCTGGGACGGGAAATTCAAAGGGAAATCTTGCGAACAGGGAGTGTATATTTTTGTATTGAAATATAAAGAATCTCAAGACAAAGAAAAGATAATGACAGGGGATATCACTTTGGTAAAATAAGGTATGGATATGATTGCTATAAATTAATCAGTAAATTTGGGTTTCAACTGTATTCAATGAATTATACAATTTTTCACAGCCTTAATATTAGGTCATCGGCCTCAAAAGTTTATGAAGCGATTACCGATCCTAAACATTTGGTCAATTGGTGGCCGCTAAAGTGTTCTGGAGTTCCGATTGTAGGACAAGCATACAATTTCTATTTTTCATCAGAATACGATTGGTATGGAATGGTGATTTTAGCGAATGAGAGCGAGGCATTCCATATTAAAATGATGGATTCAGATGAGGATTGGAAACCGACGAGTTTCGGTTTCGATTTAGTGGACGATGGAGTAAAAGTTCAAGTTGATTTTTGGCATACTGGTTGGCAAGATTGTAATCGGCATTTCAAAGTCACGTCATTTTGTTGGGCAGTTTTGCTCAACGGCTTAAAAAACTATGTCGAAAAGGGAGAGATTATTGCATTTGAGGATAGAGCTTAGATATTTGTACACGAGTAATGTTTAAAAAACAATCCTGAAAAATAAACATAGGCCAGTACTGGTTTACTTGATTATCTTTGTACTTGGTTTATTGTAAAACAACATGTTAACTTTAGTTTTAGTCATATTAATTTCGTTGCTTTTATCGGCATTCTTTTCAGGATCAGAGATGGCATTTGTCACGGCAAACAAGCTCGGTGTCGAAGTATTAAAAAATAAAGGGCATAAAAAGGGCAAATTGATCGCCGGATTTTATGAAAATCCTAAGGCTTTTCTAGGAGCAATGCTTGTTGGTAATAATATCGCTTTGGTCATTTTTACCATTTCTATGGCAAAACTTATACAACCACCTATTGAAAAAATAGCAGGAGATTTCCCCTTTGTTGTCCTATTGACCGTGACCATAATCTCCACCATTGTTGTCCTGATGTTTGGTGAGTTTTTACCTAAAACATTTTTTAGGTTGTTTCCCAATGAATTACTGTATAAACTGGCTTATCCCATTCGGTTTTTTAAATGGTTACTCGCGATACCAGCTTATTTCATGACTGGTCTGTCCAATTTTATTTTGAAATATATATTCAGATTACCAACCGAGGATGTTGCGAATGTATTGACGAGAGTAGATCTGGAACACTATATCGAAGATAGTTTATCAGAGGAAGAGGACATAGATAAGGAGATTCTTACCAATGCTTTGAATCTTGGGAGTCTCAAAGTGAGGGATTGTATGATTCCAAGAAAAGAAATCGTTTATGTTGACAAAACAGCGACTTACGAGGAAGTTCTGGATACCTTTATTCAAAGTAAAATGTCTAGGGTCTTAGTCGTAGATGGAGATATTGAAAATGTAGATGGTTACATTCATCATCAGCAATTGTTAGGAGAGAGTAAGAATATTAAAAAGCTGAAATTACCTCTGGCTTATGTGCCTGAGGCGATGAATGCTCAAGAGCTTATGCATAAATTTATCAAGGATGGCACCAACATTGCATGTGTAGTGGATGAATTTGGTGGAACGGCTGGGCTCATCACTTTAGAAGATATACTGGAAGAAATTTTTGGAGAAATAGAGGATGAACACGACCAAGAAGACTATATAGATGAGATGATTTCTGATAGCGAATATTTGTTTTCAGGAAGATTAGAAATTGATTACCTCAATGAAAAATATGAGCATTTAAAATTGCCGGAAGGCGACTTTCAAACACTTTCTGGTTATATCGTCATGACTCATGGAAGTATTCCTGAGACAGGGGCTGTTATTGAATTGGACAATTATAAATTTATTCTAGAACACGTGGCAGACACTCGAATAGAGACAGTGAGAGTGATAATTTTACATGACGAATCGGCTTAGGATTCAAGAATCACAGTGATGAAAAGATAAGTCGCTATAATAATTGCGATTGCCGACACCCAAATCACCCAGTTTTTTTGCTTCACCCGTTTTACAACTAAAGTATTCACGGTCAAGGCACATATTACGATGACAATCTGACCAAGTTCCACACCAAGATTAAAAGGAAAAAGCATGGAAAGGATGCTTTGATTTTCTGAGACAAGCGATTGAAATTGATTAGAAAAGCCCAATCCATGTATCAGCCCGAAACACATAGCGACAGGGTATTTCATCCATAAATATCTTTCTGTTTTTCCAAAATTCGCAACATTGAATATTCCTGTGAGGACAATGGTGACAGGGATAAGTGCTTCTACTAGTGTTTTGTTTACCGAAATCAGATTGAGGGCTGCCAATGATAATGTCAATGAGTGGCCAATGGTAAATGCAGTGACAAGAATTAGAACCTCTTTCCATGACTTAAAGGTATATACAGCACATAGAGCCACCAAAAAAAGGAGGTGGTCATAAGCATGGAAGTCTAAGATGTGCTGAAACCCCCATTTTAAAAATTCTAAGAACATTATTTTTTAGACTTAGCTACGGCATAGTATGCAGCACCTATTGTGCCTGCACCATTTAGTAATTTTGCTGGAATGACTGGAGCATCTAATTTTAGAAAAGCGCTGAAACTATCAAATTTTTTACTGACTCCACCACCCAAGATTATCAACTCAGGGTGACATACTTTTTCATAGTATTTTATCACACCATTGAGTGAAGCACCCCAGTCTTTCCATGAGAGTTTAAGTTGTTCCCGATGTTTGTTGGATCCATAATGTTCTGCTACACTTTTTTTGTAGACCAATTGACCAAATTCAATATTGGGAATCAGCTTTCCGTCTATGAATAGAGATGAACCGATACCCGTACCTAGTGTAAGCATCAATACACTTCCTTTAACCCCCATGCCAGCACCGAATTTCATTTCGGCAATGCCGGCGGCATCTGCATCATTTATGACCGAAACGGGATTTCCACATGCTTGCTCAAATGCTTCTTTTACCGGGAAATTTATCCATTTCTTATCAATATTGACGGCTGACTTGCATATTCCGTTGATAACCACTGCGGGAAATCCAATCCCAACCACTCCTTTTTTCCAGTCAAAAGATTTTAATAAGTTTTTAGCTTCCTTGATGACCGCATCGGGAGTCGCAGGTTTAGGAGTCAAGAATTTTCGCCTTTCTGTAAGCAATTCACCATGTTCCACATCGACGATAGCGCCTTTAATTCCCGTGCCTCCTACGTCTATTCCAAATGCCTTTTTCATCTTAGGTATTGATTTTTAAGAACTACTTGATTACCTTGACGTGTTTTATAATGACATCTTCAGTGGGTCTATCAGCTCCATCTGTACGAACAGAAGCAATGTTGTCAATGACGTCAAGACCCTTCACTACTTGGCCAAAGACCGTATATTCCATATCAAGAAAAGGTGTTCCACCTATGGTGTTATAAATATCTCTGATTTCTTTAGTGTATTTGATCCCTTTTCTTGCTTCCATAATGTCTAATTCTTGAGAAGAGGCAGGTTTTCCATCCACAATGTAAAATTGAGAACCCGAAGATCTTTTTTCAGGATTTACTTGGTCTCCTTGACGGGCAGCGGCGAGAGCCCCTTTTACATGAACTAAGGTATCCACAAATTCGGCAGGTACAGTATACCCCGGGCCACCCATTCCAAGTCTTTTGCCAGCAGGAGCTCCTTTACTATCGGGGTCTCCTCCTTGTATCATAAATCCATCGATTACTCGATGAAACAGGGTGCCATCAAAATATCCACTTTCTGCCAGTTTGATAAAATTATCTCTATGTGCAGGTGTTGCGTCTGATAATCTGATGGTGATCGTTCCGGCCGTAGTTTCCATTTCGACGGTACAGTCATGAGGTGCTTCTACGATGATTTCTTTTTCTATTTCGCTCATTTTTTTTCCTTTTTTAGCGGTTAGTTTTACTGTGTATTTTCCTGATAAATAATATTTGTGGCCAGGGGACTCTTGATCGGATGTATTTCCATCTCCGAAATCCCAAAAATAGCTTTCAGCTTTTTTAGAGTCATTGGTAAATTGCACATTACTCGGAGCTTTCACCTCATTAGCAGACATTGTAAAATCTGCAATGGGTTTGGCACAGGACTGAACAATCAAGGACAGTATTACGAAGAATAATATTTTATTTAGTGTTTTTACCATAATGTGATTTAATTTACGAGGGTGATTTTCATTTTGATATCCTTTATTGGTCGGTCATTAGGGCCGGTATGCTCGGCTGCTATTTTGTCAATTACGTCCATTCCTGAAATGATTTCTCCAAAGACGGTGTACTGAGTATCTAGATTGGGAGTTCCCCCTATGGCCTTGTATTTCTCTCTTTGTGCCTTGTTGTATTTAAACCCAAATCTTTGTTCTATCGCATCAAGTGCCGAATCCGACTGTGGTCGACCTTGCACGATATAAAACTGAGATCCTGAAGATTTTCTATCAGGATTTCCCATGTCACCGGTACGGGCTGCTGCTAGAGTTCCTTTAAAATGTGGAGCACCTATCTCGGCCGGAATGAGGTAGCCAGGGCCGCCCATTCCTAAATTTTGACCAGGTTTTGCATCCTTGCTATCTGGATCTCCCCCTTGAATCATAAAGCCCGAAATAACTCGGTGAAACAACAGGTCGTTATAATAGCCTTCCTTCACCAATTTTACAAAATTGTCTCGGTGTTGAGGAGTGAAATCATACAATTCAAAAACCATATCGCCGTATTCTGTACTTACTTTTACTTTTTGTGGCCCAGTATTGCAGGCACTAAATGCAAAAAGGCTAAGTAGAGATAGTATTATTAAATTTTTCATTTTTTAAAAAAGTGTTTGTTAAACAAAAATCAATCATAAACGGGTAATCATCCCACCAGACCGTAGTATTTATCTAAGACAAGGTCTTGATTTCTTATCAATTAATTCTGAGTAATTTGATCCATATTCCTAAAATAAACGACAATTCGTTCTTTGAGTATTTGTTCTTGATTATTAATTCCTTGGATTTCGAAAGTTTTTCTTTCTTTCCAATGTGGCCAACCATCTTGGTCTCTTCCCACAAATTCGTAATAACCCTCATCTTCGAACAAGGTGCAGACTGCGATATGCATTAAATCCCGCTTTTCTTCCTTTGTAAATGTTTTTTTTGAGGGTTGACCCAATTCTTGTATACCAATTAAAAATAAGATGGCATCCATATCCGGAAGCTCCGTTTTTTTAAACTGTTCCTTAATTTCAGTGCGAAGCTTCAACCATTCAAAATCTAACAACCAGTCCTCCATCAATCGTTTTTAGCCAGAGCTTCATTGAATAAAATGACAAAATCTTCAACTTTCATGCTGCCAAGGTCACCTTCGCCTTGTCGACGAATGGATACTTCGCCATTTTCAGCTTCTTTGTCACCAACAATCAGCATAAATGGGATTCTTTTCAACTCATTGTCTCTGATTTTCTTACCTATGGATTCTGTTCTATCATCGATAAAACCCCTTATGTCATGTTTTGAAAGCTTTAATTCCACTTCTTTGGCATAATCATTAAGACGGTCAGAAATTGGGAGAATGGCGATTTGGTCAGGTGTTAGCCAAAGTGGAAACTTACCGGCCGTATGCTCGATAAGGATACTAATAAATCTCTCCATCGACCCAAAAGGAGCCCTGTGAATCATGACTGGTCTATGCGTTTTATTGTCAGAACCCACATATTCTAAGTTGAATCTTTCAGGCAAGTTGTAATCTACCTGAATAGTACCCAATTGCCAGGATCGACCCAATGCATCTTTAATCATAAAGTCTAACTTAGGGCCGTAGAATGCTGCCTCCCCCAGTACTGTTGTCGTCTTTAATCCTGACTCTAAGGTGGCTTCGATAATGGCGGACTCTGCAGCTTTCCAGTTTTCGTCGCTACCGATGTATTTATCGGGATTGTCGGGATCACGGAGTGATATCTGAGCTGTGAAATCGTTGAATCCCATTTTATGCAGTACCGTAGTGGTTAAGTCTAGCACATTTAAAAATTCTGATTTCAATTGATCCTGAGTGCAGAAAATATGAGCATCATCCTGCGTAAATCCTCGGACTCTTGAAAGACCATGCAATTCTCCACTTTGCTCATAACGATACACAGTACCAAATTCGCCAATTCGGAGAGGTAATTCTTTATAGGATTTGGGTTTATGTGCAAATATCTCGCAATGGTGTGGACAATTCATTGGCTTTAAGAGAAATTCTTCACCCTCACGTGGGGTGTGAATGGGCTGAAAACTGTCAGCACCATATTTTGCATAGTGTCCTGAAGTGACATAAAGTTCCTTACCCCCGATATGCGGGGTAACCACCATTTTGTACCCTCTTTTTTCTTGCTCATCGCGAAGATAATTTTGAAGTCTTTCTCTTAGTTGAGTTCCTTTTGGCAACCATATAGGTAATCCGGCACCGACCTTTTCTGAAAACATAAAGAGATCCAACTCGGCACCAAGCTTTCGGTGATCCCGTTTTTTGGCTTCTTCGATCATCGTAAGGTACTCCGTCAATTCTTTTTGTTTCGGAAAACTTACACCATAAATACGGGTTAGAGTTTGTCTATTTTCATCACCCTTCCAGTAGGATCCTGCAACTTTCGTAAGCTTTATGGCCTTGATAAATCCTGTATCTGGGATGTGAGGACCTCGACATAAATCGGTAAAATTTCCTTGAGTATAAAAGGTGATATGACCATCTTCGAGACCGTCAAGCAACTCAAGCTTGTATTCGTCACCTTTTTCTTCAAAATACTGAATGGCATCCGATTTTGAGATTTCTTGCCTGACGTATGCATTTTTTTCCTTCGCCAATTCCAACATTTTGTCTTCAATAGCCGGCAAATCGTTGACACTTAGGCTGACATCACCTAAGTCAACATCGTAGTAAAAACCTGTATCTATCGGAGGTCCGATTCCAAATTTTATACCAGGATATAAGGACTCTAAAGCTTCAGCTAGCAAGTGTGCGGAGGAGTGCCAAAAAGTATTTTTCCCCTTTTCATCATTCCATGTTAATAGCTTAACTGTTGAGTCATCATATATTGGTCTAGAGGCATCCCATACCACACCATTAACTTCTGCCGAAAGCACATTTCTTGCAAGTCCCTCACTAATAGACTGTGCAATTTCCATGGATGTAACCCCTTTTTCAAAGTGTTTTACACTGCCATCAGGTAGAGTAATATTTATCATAGTCTTTTAAAATTTCTATTTATTATCATTTACAGAAATGCAAAATTAATTGAAACATTAAGAATAGAGAAATAAGGAATTAAAAATAACGAGTTGTTAAGTGTTGTATCAAAATGTTAAAAGTAATGTTTCTATGGAATTCAAGCTACAATGCTATATTTGTCATTGGATAAATTTAAGAAATAGGAGATGGAAAATATCGATGCCCAAAATTACATAGTTAAAGCACAAAACTTTTTTATGGAGTTTGCACCGAAGGTTTTACTTGCAATCGTCGTTCTGATTGTTGGTTTTTGGCTTGTTGCAAAGCTGACAAAAATGGTATCGGCAGCACTTTCAAAAGCTAACCTCTCTAAGGAAATCAATGGCTTTTTAATTTCTTTTCTAGACATCTGTATGAAAGGTGTTGTCATTTTTATCATCGCGGGAATTTTTGGTATTAACACAGCCTCATTTGTCGCCGTATTAGCCGCATTGGGTTTTGCCGTGGGAATGGCATTACAGGGGAGTTTGGGAAATTTTGCTGCGGGAATCATTGTTTTATTATTTAAACCCTATAAAGTCGATGATTGGATAGATTTTAATGATAAATTTGGTAAAGTGTTGAATATTCACATTTTTTATACCGAAGTCATTACACCCGGAAATAAGGTATTAATAATCCCTAATGGAGAAATAATTTCGGGAATCGTGACGAACTATTCATTGAGAGACAATATCAGAATGGAGTTAAAAGTATTGATGCCATACAGCGAGGATTTTCCCAAGATAAAAGGCATTATTATGAACGAATTACTAAGTATCGACAAAGTTCTCAAAAGTCCTGAACCGGAGATTGGGATTGAAAATTTTGAAAGCCATAATATCGTTATTTCTGTAAGGCCTTATGTTATTCCTGATGATTATTGGGAGGTGTACTATGAAGCCTATGCCCGCATAAAATCAGCATTTAGTCGAAACCAAATTAAAGTTGCCTACTCCGAAGGTGTTGAAATGGGCAATATTGGAGGCTAAGAAGTCAACTCGCGATAGTGACTGACCGCTTGATGAATGTTGAAAAATCTATTTTCGACAGGGAATGTACTATCTAGTTGATATTTATGGAATAGGTCTCTTACTTCACCCTTCATGCCGGAGATGTAAAGTTCTATAGAGCTTTTGGCAAGGAGTTTTTTGATAAAAATTAATTGCTCAATAGCAGTACTGTCAATATTAGAAATAGAACTGAAATCCATAATTATCAATTTTAAATTTTTCTTCTCACTTGTGACATCAGTCAAGGATTTTATAAAATGGTCAATATTGGCAAAATTTAAATCTCCATCAAACCTAAAAATTAGAATATCTGAATCCTCAGTCACATCATCAAATCGATCTCTGTTTTTATAAACTCCTTTGTTCTCAGGAAGCTCTCCCAATATCGCATGATTAGGTTTTGATAATTTCCAAATGAGCATGAGAAGAGAAACAGTAATTCCTACAAATACACCCTGTTGGATTCCTAATATTAATGTCGCAATGAATGTAAAGATAAAAGCATAAAAATCATGTCTGTCTAGATTAAACAATCGGAACTCGTGTTTAAAATTTAACATTCCAATGGCAGACACTAAGACGATCGAGGCCAGCACTGCTTTTGGTAAGTAGGTAAATACCGGAGCCATAAAAAGCAATACCATAGCAATGAGAACGGATCCTATTAATGAAGATAATGCGGTTCTAGCACCAGCCTGCTGATTAACGGCTGATCGTGTAAAACTACCGGAGCTGGGGAATCCATGAAACATCGACCCTAATATCTTACTGATCCCTAGAATTATCAATTCAGAATTTGGTTTGAGTTTTTGTGCTTGCTCTGGAGTAGATAGTGACCTAGATATAGCCATGCACTCGATAAAACTAATAATAGCAACCACAAAAGCCGATGGCAATAGCTTAATGATGATTTCATAACTTATAGGTGGAATAGACAAAGACGGAAACCCACTAGGCACCGTACCTACAACCGCTACACCATACTCATCCCAATGAAAGTTATAGCTCAAAATTATACTTATAATTACGACCAATAAGCCAGCCGGAAAGAGTTTTTTCCATTTTCTTATCAACATAATAATAGCGATACAAACCGAAGTTATTGCCAGACTTTGCCAATGTGTCTTTGGTAAGGATTGAATGGTGTTTATTAAATTCTGAAGAAATGTAGGAGCTCTATTTATATCTACACCTATGGCATATTTTATCTGGCTGAGGGCAATAATAATAGCTGCTGCTCCGGTAAATCCTTGTATTACGGGTTTTGAAAGGAAATTGGCAATCATTCCCAATCTAGCTATTCCAAATATTAGCTGTATCAATCCCGCCAATAATCCCAAGAGCATCATTGTGGTAATGAATCCATCCGTATTTGAAGGATATAAATGACTCACGGCATTGAAGGAAATAATAGCAACCAATGCAACAGGACCCACCATGAGGTTAACAGAAGTGCCTAATATTGGATATACAACCAAACAAATCAGAGCGGCATACAAGCCGTATATCGCGGGTAATCCTGCAAGCATAGCATAGGCCATCCCCTGAGGAACGACCATCACAGAACTTGTCAATCCAGCTAACAAATCATAAGTAAAGTCGCTTTTATTGTATTGTTTTAAGTCTACTGTTGGGAAAAACTGCATCGCTGTATTGATTAGTTGTTCGATATATAAGTTTACAAAAGTACGTAATTCCCTTGATTTTAATTTTGGAAATTAAGTAACCTACATCACCGTTTGAAAATCTATTTTTCTAGAAATTAGATAAATACATATTTGATTTTATAATAAGACCTATTTTTGCACATCTAATACATACTGTATGTCAGCGATTAAAAAACTCGCAAATGAAACAATAATTTATGGTCTATCTGCTGTGACTCCAAAGGTGCTTACCTTATTTTTGACCACGCTTTATATGACTAATAAGTTTGGCAATAGTGACTATGGTACTTACAGCGAATTATACGCATACTCAGGTATTTTTTTGGCCATTATGGTATTCAGGTTAGATACTGCATTTTTTAGATTCGGCAGTGAATTGTCTAAGAGGGAGGTGAATTTTGCCAGTTCGTTTTACATATTGCTTTTTATTAGTAGTACTATTTCAGGAATCTTGTATTTATGGGCTGACCAGATTGCTATTTGGTCTAGTTACGTTGGATTTGAATATTACATTAGATGGATAGCTCTTATTCTTTGGTTTGATGCCGTGACGACACTGGTTTTTGCACGATTTAGACTAGAGAGTAGACCGGTCAGATTTATGTTTTATAAAATAGCCAATGTTGTCCTGACCATTACCTTCATCCTTTTTTTTCTGGAGATACTACCTAGAATTAATCAATCTTGGTACACTCAGATTTCTTCTTTATTAGGCATTAAAAAGGAAATTGACTATATCTTCTTCTCCAACTTGATGGCGAGTCTGGTCGTATTTCTTCTATTGTTGCCCGAATTATTCAGATATCGTATGGTGGGAGAAAGAAGTCTTATAAAGCCCATTTTGTTATATTCTGCACCACTGGTCATCGTATCAGTAGCTGCCGTTGTAAACCAGTCAGGTGCGGCCATTTTTCTAAAATATTTTTTAGATTTTGACTTGGATGCAAATAAAGCCGTTAGTGGAAGTTATATGGCTGTCGCAAAAATTGCCTTGGGGATGAATCTATTTACAACGGCATTTAGTTATGCGGTAGAGCCCTATTTTTTCAGGCAACATGCAGAAGACCCTGATAAAAAGGAGGTGTATGGTGTCATCGCTCTTGCTTACAGTGTGGCAGGTAGCGTAATCGTATTGTCGACCTATTTATTTGCAGATATTATTGTCAAAGTATTTGGTCAAAGTTATCGAGATGCCATAGATATTGTGCCATACCTACTCTATGGATTTTATTTTCTGGGATTATATTACAATGTGGCTATTTGGTACAAACTAAGTAATAAAACTGGCTATGGGGCTTTGATTTCATTGATTTCCATGATTGTTACAATTGGGCTCAGTATACTTTTGATTCCAAAGTATGGATACATTGCTTCTGCGGTGACTTCGATGATTTGTTATCTCATCATGGTTTTGTTGGCTTATTTTATTGGGCAGAAAAAATATCCAATTCACTATCCTGTGTCTAAGATATTATTAATTCTAGGAGTATTGACCCTATCAGTTTTAGTAGGTTATTCAATAGATCATTGGCCCATCAATGTGTATGCAGCGCAATTATTGAAAATACTAATTTTGACAATCTATTGTATATGGCTGCTTCGATTTAAGAAAGATTTGGTTGAGGTATAAAAAAATGGAAGGAAAAACTTTCCTTCCAATGGTTATTAAATTGAGTATTGTCTAAATAAATAGACCATCAAACTAAGTTTAATCTTTATTCCGATTCAGAAATATAGTAACTAACCATCGCTGCTATTTCTTTGTCTACTTCCAGTTCCGGTGCTAAATTAAATAGAATTGTTTTGGCAGCAATATCATCAATCAATGCTTCTTCCAGTATTTTAAGCCCTGATTTTTTTCTCTTAAGGAAAAATAAAGCCGCTGCTTTACAGTAAAGTAAGTCAGCGCCATAAGTGTGATAATCTGCTTCTTCTACGATCTGTAATGCTTCTTTATATAATCCCAACTTAAGAATAAAACTGATATACTCAGCCCATACATGGCTGTCTTGATCGTTGATTTCGGTCGCCATCTGGAAATTTAAGGTGGCTTTTCCATAATCTTCTATTGCTGCATAAGCTTTAGCGATTCCAATATAGTATTCTTCTCGGTCTTCTTCTATTGCAAGTGCTTTTTGATATGCATTGATGGCACTATACCAGTTGTCCATTTTCGAATAACACTCACCTAATAGATGATATATTTCATCATTATATTGGTCGTGCTTAAGTGCTTTGAGCAGGTTTTGCTTTGCAGAAGGATATAATTTTAGTTCAAACTGGCACTTGGCAATGTTAAATAACAAATCGCTGTCATCACCAAATACAGAAAGTGCTTCTTTATAAAATTTTAATGCTTTTTTGTGATTGTTTAATAGCAAATAAATTTCGGCACATTCAAGGTACGCATCTTCAAAATCCGGTTCTATTATGAAGGCATATTCGAAGGCATCAGCAGCTTTTTCGTATTCGTTGATATAGCAATAAAAATGACCAATATTGTACCAAGCCAAGTAGTTGTAAGGGTTTTCATCCAACATAAATTCGTGAAGCTCGATACCTTCATTAAATTTTTTGGACTGAACTACTGCTGGTAATATATTATTTAGAGCTTCTTTATTGCTACTGTCAATTCTCAAGGAATTATTCAATACCTCAAACATCATGCTTACGTCTCCAAGTTGCTCATAAATATGTGATTCTGCGACAAGGATATCAACCAAATCGCCACCCCTAGCATAAGTTTTTAAATCGTTGGTAATACTAAGAGCCTCATCAAATTTAGAGTTCATTCCTAAAGCTCTCGCTCTGATAATTGAAATTTCTATTTCATAAGGAGCAATTATTTCGGCTTCGTTTAGTGTGTAAAGGCAATCTTCCACCAATCCCATATTGAGGAGAAGCTTGGATTTAATAATTAAAAATTCTGATCTGTACTTGTACTGTTCGATGGCAATTTCAATAACCTCTAGGGCCTTATCCATTTGCATCTCATTATCATAATAGTCGACTAGCTGAAACAAAAGTTTCTCGTCCAATATGCCTACTTCACCTTTTTCTATTTTTGTTTCAAAATCAGAAACAATATTTTTTAGCACCAAATCCCGTTTTGTTCTTTGTTCCATATTTCTCAAGCTGTCTTAAGGGGTGTCCTTATTTTCGGTGTAAATATATGCATTTAATGAAGACATAAAATAGCGATTTAACATTTTTTTTTCCACATAATGTTGGTATTAAATTATAAATTAATATAATTTAATGCGTTGAAAAACAGTAAAATATAAATAATTAAACTTTAATATGTAATATTTAAGACACTTTTATTCATGCATTAATACATAGATATTTTTGGCATACCGAAGGCGTATAATTTTAAATTTTTGTCAAGAAACAGTAAAAATAAATTATGACCTATGCTTTTTCTTTTGAAGTCAAAGGGCAATATGCAAGACACTTCTCCTAACAATACTGACAAAACGGCATTAAATTAAATACCAAAGTGTCATTATGGCGCAAATAATCTATTAGTAAACTGACAATCTTGGTAAAAATATCAATTGGTATGTCGCTTGATTAGTATATGATGTATTTAATTTTTAAAAATAAATAAAAGTAAAAATGAGAAATAGTAGATTTTATGGTTCACCTTCAGGTATGGTCGTCGCTCCAATATTTAGAGCTTTGATGAAAGAATTAGATTCTAATAATTCAACTCAAACAAAGAGCGATAGTTTTAATCCACCTTCAAACATTATGTCCACAGAGGACAATTACGTGATTGAATTGGCAATACCAGGATTTGAAAAGGACCAAATAAACATCAAAATCGAGAACAATGTTTTAAACGTCACGGGTAACAGGACACAAAAGGAATACAAAAAAATTGTGCGAAACGAATATGATTTTTTGACTTTTAGCAGATCCTTTAACCTAGGAAAAGATGTTGATCAAGACTCAGTTTCTGCAGAATTCGTCAATGGAATTTTGACAATTTCGCTCAAAAAGAAAGAAGAACTAAAACCAAGAACTATTGAAATTAATCAATAATTAATTAACACAAATACTATAGAAATTATGAATAATAAAAATTTGCCAGTTAGATCATTTAATGACCTTATGGACAACATATTCAATCATGGATTAAATGGATTTTTGGGTTCTGATTTTATACAATCCCAACCGCCAGTTAACTTTAAGGAATCTGAAAGTTCCTACCACATTGAATTTGCTGTTCCAGGATTTACAAAAGAAGAAATTAACATTCAGCTTGATAACAATGTCCTGACAGTAAAAGGGGAAAAATCAGTTGAAAATGCATCCTCAGATACCAAATACAAAAGGAGAGAATTTAGCTTTAACAGTTTTACTAAATCCATGACATTACCAGAAGATGTAAACCTTAGCTCAATCACCGCATCGCAGTCTAATGGATTACTACAAGTGGATATTGCCAAACAAATAAATAACGAAAATAAGATAGCGAGATCAATAGAGATATCTTAGATTCATAGGGTGTTTGATGGTTTTTATTTGAATAATTAGATTATTCTTATCAGAGACAGTTCTTTTTATGGGACTGTCTCTTTGTTTAAACGCCTATAGTATTCTGATAATCTAAATTCGACCAGTAATCCAATGCAAAACTCGATACTCGTAAATAAAATTATGGGAATAGCTGTACCAATAATTAATCCCTTTTCGATTGTAAACAAGCCTACGAAAGAAACCATGATACCTACGAGTATCACGAATAAATATCGTTTGCGATTTTTATATTTTTTGGACATTCTATACCTTGTATAAACTTTTTCTTCTTTCAGTTCTTGCTCTGTCAACTTATGTTTATCGGTATAATATTTGAGACGTTTAGTCGATACATACCAAATACTTATACCCTTTCCTAAACTGTAAAGAGCCAAAACAAAAAATCCAATACTTAAATAAAAATACCCCAGACGGTCACCGATGAGATAAAACGGCACACTGATACTGATAAAAAATAAAAATATTAAAATATACACGTATCCTGCGATA
>Ga0116151_10002447_pt1 | contig 17064 bp, 15 predicted proteins | sample AD_UKC117_MetaG_FD_89893 | JGI IMG/M metagenome (GOLD analysis project Ga0116151, IMG submission 89893) | Active sludge microbial communities of municipal wastewater-treating anaerobic digesters from Hong Kong - AD_UKC117_MetaG | ecosystem: Engineered > Bioreactor > Anaerobic > Digestate...
AATCGACTTGGCAAGTTGGTTGAGGTCGAGCCGACCTCTGCTTGAGCGTTTAGGCATAGTAGGGCAGTATGCTTAGGCTCCCGCCGACCGTCAAGATGCTAAATTTCAAACTGAGACACTACCGGCTGGCTTCAGGGTTTGCCTTAGCATGACGATTTCAGGTATATTCTCTTGCTTTAACGCCAAGCAAGCGGCGGGTTTTCGGAGAGGTGGCCGAGCGGTCGAAGGCGCAGCACTGGAAATGCTGTTTAGGGGTGACTCTAACGAGGGTTCGAATCCCTCTCTCTCCGCCATATTCTAGTCCATTGCGTTCCATCGCCGATTTTCAGACCCGCCAAGCGCGGGTTTTTTAATTTTCAGAAGCACAGTTGATGGAAATCCGTAAGCATCCAGACCTTAAACCCAACGGAGGTTAGCCTACTGATGGAATTTACAGTCAAAAGCGGCAATCCCGAGAAACAGCGGACTGCGTGCCTGGTACTCGGTGTTTATGAAAACCGACGGCTCACGCCTTCCGCAGAACAGCTCGACGCCGCCTGTGGCGGCGTGTTAAGCAATCTCTTGCGCCGAGGCGATCTGGAAGGCAAGCTTGGGCAATCCCTGCTATTATTCAATGTTCCCGAAGCTGTATGTGAGCGGGTGTTGCTGGTCGGCGGTGGCCGTGAGCGCGAAATCGATGATCGCCGCTTCCGCCAAATCCTGACCCATGCCGCGACTGCGCTGAATGAGACTGGCGCAACCGAGGCCATGGTTTACCTGACTGATCTTGCAGTTAAAGGCCGTGATCTGTATTGGAAAATCCGCCAGATCGTCGAGACTGTCGAGGAAACCCAGTATCGGTTCGATGCGCTCAAAAGCAAGAAAGATGCGCCGCGCCGACCTTTGCGGAAAATCAACATCAATATTCCCGGACGCAAGGAACAGTCAGACAGTGAACAGGCCATCCGGGAAGGCGCGGCGATTGCCGCCGGCGTCAAGCTGGCCCGCGACCTGGGCAACATGCCGCCTAATCTCTGTCACCCAGCTTACCTGGCTGAGCAGGCGCAGGCTCTGATGGGGGAGTTTTCAGCCTTACAGGCGCACATTCTGGAAGAATCGGAAATGCGCCAGATAGGAATGAACGCACTATTGGCGGTCAGTCAGGGCAGCGCACAGCCCGCCAAGCTGATTCGTCTGGACTATCGACAGGGACCGGCGACGCAAAAACCTTACATACTGGTCGGTAAGGGTGTGACCTTCGATAGTGGCGGCATCTCGCTTAAACCGGGCGAGGCCATGGACGAAATGAAATACGATATGTGCGGAGCGGCCAGCGTACTGGGAACGTTGCGGGCCTGCGTGGAATTGCAGCTGCCGCTGAATATCATCGGACTGATTGCCGCGGTGGAAAACATGCCCGGCGGTCAGGCGACCCGGCCCGGCGACATCGTCACCAGCCTGTCCGGCCAGACGGTGGAGATTCTCAATACCGACGCCGAAGGTCGGTTGATTCTATGCGATGCGTTGACTTATGCCGAACGCGATGAACCGGCGGCAGTGATCGACATCGCGACATTGACCGGGGCGTGTATCGTCGCTTTGGGCCGTCATCCACATGGTCTGTTCAGCAACCATCCGCCGCTAGCTCATGCGTTACAGACCGCAGCGCACGCCTCCAGCGACCGCGTCTGGGAGTTGCCCCTGTGGGAGGACTACCAAGAGGGATTGGACAGTAACTTTGCTGACATGGCGAATATCGCCAGTAGCCGCGATGGCGGAGCGATCATTGCCGCTTGCTTCCTGTCCCGGTTCGCCAAAAAGCTCCATTGGGCGCATCTGGACATCGCTGGTACGGCCTGGAAAACCGGCAAGACCAAGGGCGCCACCGGGCGGCCTGTGCCGTTGTTGACTCAATATTTACTGGATCGGGCGGTAGAAACAAGTTCGCAGTGAAAACCAATGTCACGCATTGATTTCTACGTTTTACCCGACCAGAAAGAAAACGGTCGAGCATTGCTGGCCTGCCGGTTGGCCGAAAAGGCCTACCGGCTCGGTCACACGGTTTACCTGTTCATGTCGTCCGAGGCCCGCGCAGCGGCGCAGGACGATTTGTTGTGGACTTTTCGCCAGGACAGTTTCGTGCCGCATGAGCGCTATCCGCTGACCGGCGAGCAGAATTCGCCGGTGCTGATCGGCATGGCGTCACCGGTGGAAGTAAACGCTCAAGTGCTCATTAACTGCACTGAAGCGTTGCCCGAAGGTTTCGAACACTACGAACGAATCGTGGAATTAGTGGACTCAAGGACGGAGGTTTTGGCTAAATCGCGTGAGCGGTTTCGCCAGTACCGCGAACGTGGCTTCAATCCGGAAACGCACAAACTTTGAAGTATTCAAGGTTCAAATTATTAAGCGTTTATTGTTTTGTAAGCATCATCTTCTCCATTATCTCTTGAAAACTTCAATCCTGAAGCCTCAATGATCTCTTGTAGATTCATAATTATCTTGTCTTTTTTTCTCATAATCGTATCCTCAGCGTTGCCAACCCGCGCCGATCCAGCGCCGCCGATCGATCCGGCCAAAGTGGCCGAACAGCAGGATGCCCGCCGACAAGCCCTGTTGCAAGACCAGCAAACCATCAAAAGCACTCGACAGGAACTGGAAGCCCAGATCGCTGATCTCCCCCGGCAATTGGAAGCACTGCAACCCGATCAGATCAACGAATCTACCGTCGAGCAGACCCAGGTAGATGTGAAATCCGCCCGCTTGCGCCTGGAAAGCATCTTCAGCGATCTGGACAATGCTGATCGGCATATAAAGGACTTGCAGAAGAGTATTAGCGAGTTGGAAGCGCGTGAACAATTGTTGAAAAATCCCGCCAAGGAGCCTGTAGAGGGCCTTGCTGATCGCGCCGCACAACTGGAGCACACTCAACAGCTATTGGTTCAGCAACGCGGCGAACTGGAGCTGGAAACACTCAACCTGGCTAACGTGCAAAGCCAGGTTGAGGCTGCTAAATTGCGTTTAAATCTGACGCAACAATGGCAGGAACGGGTCGAAAAAATTTTCCTTTTGCGCCAGGAGCAAAGCCGGCAGGATGCGCAAACTGAGTTGATAACCCGCCTGCAAAATGATCTCAATCTCTTGTATGACCGGGCTGCCGTTCTCAAAAAATATCTTTCTCAAGGGCAAGGTGCCTTGCCTCTGGAAATATGGCAACGCCAGACGACTGAACTCCAGACGGTTGAAGAGCAAATCAATCTGCTGAACCTGGACCGCCATCTGGCGGAAACCACCGCCACGCTGGCGCAAATCAAGGATCTACTGCAAAATCCGACTGCGCAAGTCAGCGATCTACAGCAAGGAGTTGAGAAAACTAATAAAATAATTCAGGATCTGAGCCGCTCCCTGGAATTGCTGCAACAGAAAACCACAGTCTATCAGCAGCAGATTCAGGTGATTGAACGTCGCGAAGTTGCAGGATCCAGTCACCATCTGCGCGATGAGGAGTTGAAACTGGTTAGCCAGTTATTGACCGAACTGGATCGACGCATCAGTCAGGTCCAGGATCAACTGGCGCAAGCGCATTCCATCGCGGCTCAATTGGATAACTACCACGATGAGCGGCTCCGAAAGGATTTATTCACCCGCCAACAATATCCGAAGACGGCTGAAGCATGGCGTCAACTTCTGCAGGAATTGACGACTGCTCCCTGGGTGCTGGGCTATCAGGTGCGCCTCAGCGTCGAAACCGCCTTGCGAGGTCTGCTGGACGCGACGATTTTTCGATGGCTGGGCCTGGCAGCGTTAGAAGTGATGTTAATCTGGCTGTTGTGGATGGCCCGCAGTCGTCTCCGGCAGGCCATGCGGCGCTTTGCAACCCCGGAAGCAGGCAGCAGTTTCGTGCGGCAATGGATTGGCAATATTCTGGTGTTGGTCTGGGCGAACCTGCTGGGAATTGGAGTTGCAGCAGCGCTGGTAGCCCTACTGTGGGTCGTTGAGGTTCCTCAACCTGGATTTGGCATTCTCATGACGCTGGCCTTGCTATGGGTCGGCATCAAGTTGCCAATCAGTCTGGCCTGGTTGTTTCTGGTCTCGCCCCGCTTGCCGGACGAACGGCGGCATCCTTCATTCTATCGGCAATTATTCTGGACGCTGATTTGCGGTAGTCTAGTGGTGGCCCTGGTCATTCTGGCGCATTTGAGCGACTTGCCCGACAGCGTCGCTAATACGCTGGATCATTTACTCATGTTGTATGGGTTTTGGGCGGTCTCTCCGGTGTTGCGCATCCGGCGGTTGGTGATGGATCAGCTCAGCGCTGTTTATAGAGAGCGATTCTGGTTTGTGGTGTTGCGTTACAGCAGCCTGTTAATGCCATTGTCGCTCTTGGGCGCTGCGGTGCTGGGTCTACTGGGCTACCTGCAACTGGCTTGGTTGATCGCGGGATATCTGCTGATCTTTATTGCTATCCTGATCGGCTGGCTGGTGGCGCGCAGTCTATTGAACGATGTCGTGGTGGCGTTAAAAAACTTCGCTGTGACTCATTCCGGTTATGGTTTGCTGTGGACGCAGGATATCATCACCCCATTGCACCGGATTGCCAACCTGCTGCTTTTTCTGGGCGCGTGGATGGCCCTGTTCCGCGCTTATGGCTGGACTGGCGAGTCGGCGGTGATTGCGTCAATTTGGGCTTTTCTGGAACGACCGCTGTTTACTTTTGGTGCAGCGGATATTACTGCATGGCGCATTATTCTAACGATAACCATATTAATGGTAGTTATTTGGTTAGGACAATGGAGCCGGGCCATCAGCTATCGCTGGATTCTGTCGCATCTGAGCGATTTGGGAGTGCGCCATAGTCTATCGGTTTTTACCCAGTACACGGTGGTGCTCGTCGGGGTGCTGATCATTTTGCGCATCGTCGGCATCGACCTGACCACGCTGGCGGTGTTCGCTGGCGCAGTCGGGGTCGGGATTGGGCTGGGGATGCAGAATCTGGCCAATAATTTTGTTAGCGGTTTACTATTGTTGATCGAGCGTCCGCTGAGTAGCGGCGACATCGTCCAGGTTGGCAATCACTTGGGCGAGGTCACCGGTATCGGAATGCGCTCGTTGACGGTGCAGACATTCGATAACGAGTCGGTGATCATTCCCAATTCCGATGTCATCAGTAATGCGTTCATCAACTGGACCCACGGTGACCGGGTGATACGCACCATCCTTTGGATAGGGATCAGTTACGATGCTGATCCGCACCAGGCGCAGGCGGTCATTGAGCAGGCGATGCGGGAACACCCGGCGATCCTTGACGATCCAAAGCCACAAGCATTGCTATGGGATTTCGCCGACTCCTCGGTCAAGTTCCGCGTTCAGTACTACATCGATATTAGCCGATATAGCTTGTTGACCATTCACCATGAAGTATTATTCAGCATCTGGGACCGGTTCAAGGCCGCCGACATTTGCATTCCATACCCACAGCACGATCTCTATATCAAGGCGTGGCCACCGGGAACCGGTGAGCTGGCAAAGCCGGTTAGCCTGGGTTAATTTCCACAATGACCCCATATTCCGGTTTGGCGGCTATCGTTCGCTCATCCGGGATCGCAAGCTGTCCAGCACCTCTTTGAACGCTTCCTCATTACGAGGATTGAGATCGCTCAGGGTTTGGTGAGCCTCGTAGACGATCCGGGTCAAATCCTCCTTGCAGGGACCCTCGATATCCAGTTGCTGCAAGGCCGCGGTAATGGTTTCCCCAGTATCCTGGATATTGAATATCTCGTAGAACCCCATGTTGTCCATGATCTGATTCACATCGGGGTTAGTGGATAACAGCGTGGTTTTATGCGCAAAGTGCTGGTGGTTAAAATTGGCGATCTTCGCCAACAGACCCAGGCTGGTGCTGTCGATGGAATGCGTTTCTGTCAGATCCACAACGATATCCTCGTAGTCGGCGCGCGTGAACAGGGCATCCAGAAAATCCCCCAGCGCACAACCCATGGTATAGCGCACATCGCCGACCAGTTTCAGGATATAGATATTGCCTTGTTTGACGTAGAACGCAGTTCCCGAATCCATGCTCAAACCATCCTCTCGATCAGTAGCAGGGTCACATCATCCGGCAGCGAACCCACTTCGTCCAATCCCAGCGCCTGAATCAGATTTTCAATGGTGAGTTCCGTGTGGCCGATGAGATTCAGCAGGAACGCCTGTTTATCACGCAGCGTGGTTTGTGGCAAGGTTTCTAGGATGCCATCTGAGATAAAGGCCATGGTGAAGCGTAGCGGCAATTGCATCGACTCATTCTGATAGCTGGCGAAATCGAACAAGCCGATGGGTAGGCTCTTCTTGCCAACATAGTGGGCTTCCTCGCCATCAAATAGAATCGGGAAGGGAAATTGCCCGCCGCTGCTATAGCGGAGTTGATTGCTCGACCAGTCGATGACTCCATAAAACATGGTCAGATATTTGTCCATGTGGCAGCTGAAGATTTCCCGGTTCAACCGGCTTAAGGTTTCTGCGGGATTCAGGATGCCCTTATCGCGGTTTTGCCGGCGCAGCTCCCGGTAGCGACCAATATAGCTTTTGAGCATCACCGTTACGAAAGCCGACGAGACGCCATGTCCGGAGACGTCGGCGATATAGAAACCAAGATGGTCGCCGTCAATGGCGAAATAGTCCACAAAATCGCCGCTGAGGTACTGTGAGGTCAGCAGATGGCGGCTGAAGCGGTAATTGCGGTACAGTTTATTGTTTTCCGGCAGCAACTGGAACTGGATGCGCCGCGCCGCCGCTTCGTCTTCCTGCAATTGCCGCACGGTTTGCCGCAGTTGTTCATTAACCGCTTCCAGGTGTTCGCGATGTTCGCGGTTTTCCTGGCGCAACCGGGCGCGTTCCAATGCATGACCGATAGCGTGCTCTAGCACCGCCATGTCTTCAATCGGTTTGGTAACGTAGTCCCATGCGCCCAGTTTGAGCGCCTGGATAGCATCGCTCATCCCTCCCATGCCGGAGACGACTAGAATCGGCAGATCGACAAACTCGCGGGTGACCACCGCCAGCACTTGCAGGCCATCCATTTCCGGCATCCGCAGGTCGCACAGCACCAAATCGGGATGTTCGCGGCGAATCATGTCAATGCCAGTGCGGCCATCGCCGGCCTGGATCACCTCGAAACCGCTGTCTTCCAGATAGGTCGCGAGGATTTCGCGGATCATCGGTTCGTCGTCAATCGTCAGGATACGCACGGCGGGCGCGCTCATAATCGATTCTCCCGCAGGGCCAGCGTCCGCGCCACTGCCGCCAACGGCGCCATGTCGCCCAGAGGTTTTTGGTAAACGCAGGCATCATCCAACCCCATGGCTCGCAGGTCATCGGGAAGGCTATAACTCGAAGAGCCGGTATGGATCAGAAATTTCATCTCGGGATACAAGCGGTGCAGGATGCGAATCGCCGTGTTGCCGTCCATATCGGGCAAGCGCATGTCCATGATGCAAACCCGGCAGTAGCCGCCATCCATCAGCCAGTTCAGCGCAGGCGTTACGGCTTCGAACGCCGCCACCCATAACCCCTCGTCCTCCAGGTAGGCTTTAAGATTTTCCCGAATCATTTCCTCGTCATCGACGATCAACACCCAGCCTGTCATGGTAACGCCTCCCGGCCCAAAGGCAGACGAATGCTGAAACAAGCGCCCTGGCCGGGTTTGGACGTCACGGATAGCCGGCCCCGGTGCTGTTCAGTTACAATGAAATAGGAGACGGACAATCCCAGACCGGTCCCAGCACCGACTTCCTTGGTGGTGAAGAACGGCTCGAAAATTCGCTTAAGGGTTTTTTCATCCATCCCGGGGCCGTTGTCAACCACTTCGATAAGAACATACTGCGGTTCGTAGCGGGTGCGCAAGAGGATGGTGGGCGAGGACGCCCCGCACTCGGCCATGGCCTGGGCCGCGTTTTTGAGCAGATTCAATAGCACTTGCTCAATTTCGGTCTTGTCGCAATGCACCATGCATAGGTGGGAATCAAAGTCGCGCTGTATGGTAATACGCTTGAAATCATACTTTTTTTTCAAATCGTAGTCGCTGGCGGCCAAGCGCAGAACGGTTTCCAGCAAATCTTCAACATTGACCGGCGCAAAGCGCGATTCGCTACGACGACTGAACGATAGCATATCAGCCACGATTTTTGCCGCGCGCGCGCCAGCTTCCCGAATGCCCTCCAGAAAATGCAGGATGCGGCGCTGCTCCAAGTAGCGGTTGAGGCGGCCCAGATCGATGCCAATCGCAGCGGCGGCGGCGCAATTCTGGGGCATGGCAGGATCAATGCGCCGCAGGATGTTCTGGCTGCCTTGCAGGATGGCGCCGAGCGGGTTATTGATTTCATGCGCCATACCGGCGGCCAGTCCGCCAACCGATAACATTTTTTCCGTCTGCACCATCATGGATTCAATTCGGACCCGGGCGGTCACGTCATCCATCCGGATGACCGCACCACCCGCGCTGTCCGCGATTAAAGGATAGACCATCACATCGGCATAATGCAGTTCGCCCTGGTTTTCGAGGGTCATGAGCGGGGTCTTTATCGGATGGCCCAAGCGGATGGCCTGGCGAATCTGATCAAATTGACTCTCCAGTTGGGGGAACAGTTCGCCGAAAAACCGGCCCTGAGCGGTTTCCCAGGACGCACCACAGGCTTGTTCCGCCGGTTGGTTCAGCACGGTGATATAGCCCCAGGGGTCGACGCCGATCAGCACCGAGGGCATGGAATCGATGATATTTTTGAGATAGAGCCGCATGCGCGCAACCTCTTCCTTGGCCTGTTTCTGCTCGGTAATATCGATGGAGACGCCTAGCACAGCGGTCTCGCTGAGGCCGGGTTCGCTGAAGGGGATCTTGATGGTTTGCAGAGTGCGAATGTGACCGGTGTGATCGGTGAAGGATTCCTCGGCAATTTGTTTTGATGCGCCGCTTTCAATGACCTCGCGATCATCGGCCAGCATCCGTTCCGCTTCTTCGTCGATGCCATGCACCATGCGCTGGGAGTGATTGACCAGTTCCTGAACGGTGAGGCCATATGCCGCTGCGGTTGCCTGATTGGCCAGCAGGAAACGGCCGTGGCGGTCCTTGGCGAAAATCATGTGGGGCACCAGATCAATAATTCGGCGCAAGCGCACCTCGCTTTCGCGTAACGCGGCTTCAGCCTTGACTTGCTCGGTAATGTCAGTGCCTGTGCCGCGATAGCCGAAAAAGCGGCCTTGATCGTCATGAATAGGTTTGCCGCTGACTTTCAGATAACGGTCAACGCCATGTCGATTGCCGATGCCAGTGCGATAGACAAAATCGCGGAACGGGAGACGTTTTTCCAGCATCTGCCGATGCTGACGCCATTTCTGGCGATCGGCGGCGGATTCAATGATTGCCAGTTCCCAGCGGGCGCGACCGAGAACATGTTGTGGGGCGATACCGGTCAGGGCGTAGAAGCGCTCAGATAGATAGGTGAACCGTAGGTTTTCGTCCATTTCCCAGATCCAGTCGCTGGCAGCTTCAGTCACGTCGCGAAAGCGCACCTCGCTTTCACGCAAGGCGGCCTCGACTTGTTGGCGTTCGCCAAGTTCGCGTTGCATCTCCCAGGTTCGGCGCGCGACGCGGCGGCGCAGCATCCACGACCACAACAGAGAAACTGCCACAATCAAAGCCATTGGTATTGAAATCCATAGACTCAGATACAGCATGTTCGACGGTACGTTCGTTTCGCTGACTACTTCCGAAGGCAATGCGTGGTGGTTTCCAGCGACTGGATGGCTTGCGGCGCTACTGATCATTATGATGGCTAATAGCATGAGTAGTATTAGCGCACCCCCCCGCGCCAGCCACGGGCTTGCAAGCGGACCGGGATCAGTGGACAGGTTTCGCAATCGGCAAGGATTTAACTGAGGAGAACGGTCGAGCATGATGGACTAAGCAAGAGCAGGTTGAACCGCTATGATAGAACCATTTTGCGGAAACCGCAGGCCAAGGCGCTGGTTTAGCATAACTGGACAGCATGCCAGGGCATGATGCAAAATCGCGCCCTTTGATTGCTAAGGATCATCGCTTGACCCATGGCTAAACTGTTGCTGTTGAACGGTCCCAACCTGAACCTGTTGGGAACCCGCGAACCCGGACTCTACGGTTCCGCCACGCTCGCTGACATCGAGCGGCGTTGCGTGGATCTGGCGCAAAATATCGGATCGCATGAATTGAGTTGCTTCCAGAGCAACGCCGAACATGTCTTGATTGACCGTATCCATACCGCTCGCCATGAGGATGTTGCTTTCATTATTATCAACCCTGCAGCGTTTACCCACACCAGCGTGGCGTTGCGCGATGCGCTGCTCGGCGTGGGCATTCCCTTTATTGAAGTGCATATGTCGAATATCTTCGCCCGTGAGCCGTTTCGCCATCACTCCTATCTATCTGATATCGCCGTCGGCGTTATTAGCGGACTGGGCGCGCAAGGCTATGAGCTGGCCTTGCAAGCCGCTGACCGTCACCTTGCCGCCTCGTCCCGGTAATTGCCGCCATGCCCATGGATATTCGCAAAATTAAGAAACTTATCGAATTGCTCGAAACCTCGGGCATTGCTGAAATCGAAATCAAAGAGGGCGAGGATTCGGTGCGGATCAGTCGTCACCCGCAAAACAGCCCGCCCATGGTCATGGCGCCATCAATGTGGGCCGCGGCGCCTGGCTACAGCGGTCTCCCGCCGCCCGGACCGGCGCCGCCGCCCGCCGTGCCTGTCGCTGCAACCAATGCAATCAGCGAAACAGAGACTTTGCAAGGACACGCCCTGCGCGCGCCGATGGTCGGCACCTTCTACCGTTCTGCTTCTCCTGGCTCCAAACCCTTTGTCGAGATCGGCCAACAGGTCAATGTCGGTGATCCGGTCTGCATCATTGAGGCCATGAAGATGTTCAACCAAATCGAAGCCGATCATGCAGGCGTGGTAACCCGCCTCCTGGTTGAAAATGGCCAACCGGTCGAATACGATCAACCGCTGCTGATGATCGAATAGCTTGGTCGCCATGCTCGAAAAAGTGGTCATTGCCAATCGGGGTGAAATTGCCCTGCGCATCCTGCGCGCTTGCCGGGAACTGGGGATTCGCACCGTGGCCCTGCATTCCACGGTGGATCGCGACCTGAAACACGTTCGGTTGGCCGACGAGACAGTCTGTATTGGCCCTCCGCCGGCGGCTGAAAGTTATCTGAATATGCCAGCGATCATCAGCGCTGCCGAAGTTACCGACGCGGTCGCTATTCATCCCGGTTACGGTTTCCTGTCCGAGAACGCCGATTTCGCTGAACGGGTTGAACAGAGTGGCTTCATTTTCATCGGCCCCCGCCCGGACACCATCCGGCTGATGGGCGACAAAGTATCCGCGATTCGGGCCATGCAAGAAGCAGGCGTGCCTTGTGTGCCGGGTTCCGATGGAGCGCTGGGCGACGATGATCAGAACACGCTACGCCTGGCGCGTGAAATTGGTTACCCGGTGATTATCAAGGCCGCGGGCGGCGGCGGCGGGCGCGGGATGCGCGTCGTGCATAGCGAAGCGGCGTTGCTGACCACTCTCGATCTGACTCGCAGCGAAGCCAATGCGGCGTTTGGCAACCCGACGGTATATATGGAAAAATACCTGGATCATCCCCGCCATATCGAAATCCAGGTTTTGGCCGACACCCATGGCCACGCCCTTCATCTTGGCGAGCGTGATTGTTCCATGCAGCGCCGTCATCAGAAAGTCATCGAGGAAGCCCCGGCGCCAGGTATCAGCGCCGCGCAGCGCCGCAAGATCGGCAGTGTTTGCGTCGAAGCCTGCCAACGCATTGGCTATCGCGGCGCAGGCACCTTTGAATTTTTGTACCAGGATAGTGAGTTCTATTTCATCGAGATGAACACCCGGGTGCAGGTCGAGCACCCGGTCACCGAATGGATCACCGGAGTCGATATCGTCAAGGAGCAATTGCTGATTGCCGCGGGTCAGCCGCTTAGCTACCATCAAGATCAGATTCATGTCCGCGGCCATGCCCTGGAGTGCCGGCTTAATGCGGAAGATCCAGACACCTTCACCCCTTCGCCGGGAACCATTACGCAGTATCACGCGCCAGGTGGGCCGGGTATCCGGGTGGATTCCCATATTTACAATGGTTACCGGGTGCCGCCGAATTATGACTCGATGATCGGTAAACTGATTGCTCATGGCGAAACGCGCGAGGCGGCCATTGCCCGAATGCGCGGAGCGCTGGCCGAACTGGTGGTGGATGGCATCAAAACCAATGCGCCTTTGCACCGGCGCATTCTCGGTGATGCTCGTTTCCTGGATGGTGGCACGGATATTCATTATCTGGAAAAGCAACTGTTTGCTGTTCGTTGAGCGTGATATGAGCGATGACATGACCGCCCCCTGGCTGCAACTCAGTCTCGAAGCCGTTGACCATACGCCCGAGCAACTGGAAGACGCCCTGTTGCAAGTCGGCGCGCTGGCGGTCACCTTGGCGGACGCGGGTGATCAGCCGGTTCTGGAACCTGCGCCGGGGGAAACTCCGCTATGGACGCAAACCTGCGTGACGGGTTTATTTGACGCGCAGACCGACATCGAGGTCGTGAAGCGCCAACTTCAATCCTGCCTCCATGCGCCGATCTTGCCGGAGTGTCGCCTGAACCGGTTGGAGGAGCGCGACTGGGTGCGCGCCTGGATGGATAATTTTCATCCCATGCGCTTCGGTCAGCGGCTGTGGATTTGTCCAACCACGCAGAACCCGCCCGATCCAGGCGCAGTGAATATCCGCCTGGATCCGGGATTGGCCTTTGGCACCGGCACGCATCCAACGACTGGGTTGTGTCTGGAATGGCTGGATGGGGCGGACCTGACTAACAAAACCGTGCTGGATTATGGCTGCGGTTCGGGGATTTTAGCCATTGCCGCCGCCAGGCTCGGCGCGCGGCGGGTCTGGGCCGTGGATATCGATCCTCAGGCGCTGTTGGCCAGCGACGACAACGCCGACGGGAACGGCGTTGAGGATCGTATCGAATTGGCCACCCCCGCCGAATTGCCGGCGAAGCTGAGCGTCGATATTTTACTGGCCAACATTCTAGCCGGAGTACTGGTGCGCCTTGCGCCTGAATTTGCCCGGCGCGTTAAACCGGGGGGACGGCTGATATTGTCCGGCATTCTCGAACAACACGCCAACGCCGTGCAGGCGGCGTTTACTCGCAATTTTGCTTTCAAACCCGCCCGGCAGCGGGAAGACTGGATGCTGCTGGAAGGAAAGCGCATCTTGTAATAGCGCACAGTATAATAAATCGATTCATTCATTGAAAAATCAGGAGAATGCCGCCATGGCCGCCATTGCCGCCGCTGTTTCCGCCAAAATCACGCCAAATGCCCAAAAGATTTATGAAGTCCATCGCGCTGACCTGCCGGTGTCCTGCCCCATGCCGGATATGATGGTATGGAACTCTCATCCCAAGGTCTACCTGCCCATTGAAGCCACCGGCAAGGCCAAGTGTCCGTATTGCGGCGCGGATTTCGTGCTGGCGGATTGAACGCGCCCGCGACGGCCAGTGAAATCCCAGGCGTATCCGCTGGTCGTCTGGCGCTTCAGCGATGGCAAGGCGGGACACGATAACCAAAGCCGAGGATTGGCCGACGCGCTTGGTCGCTTGCGCCCCGTCGAAACAATCACGCTGGAGCCGTTGCCGACGGCGATGGCCTTGATCGCTTTGCTGGGGAGACGATGCGCGATTTGGCGCGATTTATCGAATCCCGATCTCATACTGGGCGCTGGCCATCGAACGCATCTTTCCCTGCTGGCCGCTGGTCGGATGAGAGGCGGCAGGGCCATTGTGTTGATGCGCCCTACTCTGCCGCTGTTCCTGTTCGATTTGTGCCTGATCCCCGCCCACGACGCGCCGCCAACTCGCCCGAATGTACAAATCACGCGCGGGGCGCTGAATCGCATTCAACCTTCCACGATGCTGGATTCCACGCGGAGATTATTGCTGATCGGTGGCCCATCGGCGCATTTCTCCTGGGATAATGCAAGTTTGTGCCAACAAATCGCTGCGGTTATTGCGGCGGATCCTGCTGTACAGTGGACGCTGACCACGTCGCGCCGCACGCCGCCGGATTTTTTGGAATATTTGGACTGCAAAGAGCGATGTGCGGTGATTCCCGTTACCGAGACGGATCCCGACTGGTTGCCAGCGCAATTGGCAAAGACCGGACAGGTTTGGGTCACTGCCGACAGCGTATCGATGGTTTACGAGGCGTTGACCGCCGGGGCCGTCGTTGGCGTGTTGGAGGTTCCCCGCAAACAATCCAGCCGCATCAGCCGGGGACTGGGACAGCTCGCAGCTGAAGGCTGGGTAACCTTTTTTAGCGATTGGTTGCGCACATACCGAATGCACCGTCCTCCCGAAACCTTCAATGAAGCGGAGCGCTGCGCCCGCTGGATTATCGACCGGTGGTTTGCCTGAGTGTGGCGCAACTGGTTCCAGCGCTGAACGGGGGCGGCGTGGAGCGGGGCACGCTGGAAGTGGCCCGGGAACTGGTCCGACGCGGTCATCGCTCCATCGTCATTTCCGCCGGCGGACGACTGGTCCCGCAATTGGTTAACGAAGGCAGCGAACATCTGAACTGGCCGCTGGGCGTCAAGTCGCCACTGACCCTGCGCTGGATCTGGCCCTTGCGGCGTTGGTTGGCTGAACAGCGCATCGACATTCTGCATGCGCGTTCGCGATTGCCGGCCTGGATCGCTTGGTTGGCTTGGCGCGGCATGGACCCCTTGACCCGTCCGCGCTTTGTCACCACCGTTCACGGCCTGTATTCGGTCTCCCGCTATAGCGCTGTCATGACCTATGGGGAGCGGGTTATCGCCGTATCTGAAACGATCCGCGATTACCTGCAACGCCATTACCCGCGATTGCCAGCGGAGCGTATTCAGCTTATTCCGCGCGGCGTCGATCCCGCGGAATTTCCCTACGGTTATCAACCGACGCCTGGGTGGTTGAATGCATGGTATCAGCGCTATCCACAACTGCGAGGCGCTCAGGCGTTGACGCTGCCGGGCCGGTTGAGTCGGCTCAAGGGCCATGAAGAATTCATCGAGTTGATCGCCCGGTTGTGGACGCGGGGCCTCCCAGTTTACGGTTTAATCGTGGGCGGCGTAGAGCCGGATCGGCAACGCTATGCCGATCAACTGCAACGTCGGGTTCAAGCTATGGGGCTGAGCGATATTGTCCTGTTTACGGGTCATTGCGCTGACATGCGCGAGATTTACGCGATCTCAAGCTTGGTGCTGTCGTTGTCTGCGCAACCGGAATCCTTTGGTCGCGCGGTGCTGGAGGCGTTAAGTCTGGGGACGCCAGTGCTCGGCTACGCGCATGGCGGCGTTGGCGAAATCCTGCGCCGTATTTATCCCGCCGGGTTGACGCCGGTTGGTAACATGCAAGGTCTAACTGAACAGGTGATTGCCCTGTTGAACAGGGCACTGCCCGTACCTAGGGAGCCAATGCTCACCTTGCAAGCCATGCTGGATAAGACCCTAGTACTCTATGAAAATATAGTGTCCATAACTTAAACTCCAGTAAAAAAAATGCCAATAAAGTTTGCTGATCTTTATAAAAGAATCCAGAGCGAATTTTTCAGTCGAGGCTGGTTGTTACCGACATTATTACCTGCCTCGCAGATTGGTGGACGCGCCCTGTTTAATATATTGGATTATAGCTATGCGCTTTGGGGTTTTATCAGTTGCAAAAAACATTCAATCGGTGCCGATCGTGGGTTCTTTATAGGCTATTTTTTAATTCTAGTCGTGTTTTTTCTTAGTATCATCGGTGCACAGGAAGTTCTGATTAGCATCAAGGTATTTTTGCAATTTATCTTGCAAAGTTCTGTTGGCGTATTAACATTAATTTCTTTACGTCAGAATAGGGAAAACCTAGATATTTTGCGATATGCGTTGGGTTTTGGAGGCTTGCTTATGTTATTTTTTCAATATATTAGTTTACTATATTATCTACAGCAAGATATATTCGATCCACAACAACTCCGTGAAGGAAATTTACCGTTTTTACTTCCCTTTATCTTGGCATGGGTTGTCGATAAACAGAGATTGAGACATTGGCGAAAAATGGTGTTTATCGGTATAACACTGCTGATCTTTGCCTATATTCTGGCTTCCCAGACAAGATCATCATTGTTAGCGGCGATCAGTTCCTTGAGCGGTTTTGGCATACTGATAGGGCGCTGGCCTTGGCGGCGGACAATGTTACTATTGTCGGTAATGATCTTGTTCGCCACAGTATTGATCGTTGGTCCACTAAGCAAGATATCTTTGAGTGGCGCACAATTCTTAGATCTACATGCAATCAGTTCCGGGCGCACTCTCCTTTGGGAACAGGCTCTGAAACATCCGCCAGAACAACTGTGGCTTGGAGTAGGTATTGGCAACGAATTTCTCGCAAGCCAGGTTCTAACTTTTAAATTGCAAGGTCAACAGCATCATGTAAAACATTTTCATAATATTTTGTTAGATACCTGGTACGAGACAGGCTTATTAGGTTTGAGTACTTTGGTGTTTTTCATCGGCTACGTCTTGGTTCGTACACTTTGGAATTGGTATATATTTGATCCAAGAGAACGTGAAACATGTGGATTGTTTATGATTGCATTAATAGCAATTTTTATTGGTTCTATGCTAGATTTTAATCATACCTCACGCTACTTTAGTTGCTATTTTTTTCTATGTCTTGGAACAATACATTATATTGCCACATACGCTAAATATCGATCGTTAAAATACAGTACTGCCCCGGACAAACAAGCCGGTTAGATTCGCAGAAAACTCTCGTACAAATTCAGATAAGCTTGAACAGTAGCTTCCTCGCTATGTCGGGTGACTACTGGGTCATTTGCTTTGCTTATCGCCATTGATAGCTGCCCCTGGATGCGAAATAGGCCGGCAAGAGACGGCTCCTGAGCCACCGAGACCATAGCGCCGTTCTCGTGCCCGTTGGCGACGGATCGCCCGCTTACCGCCCCAAATGAAAG